>Ga0209777_10004898_pt1 | contig 15672 bp, 7 predicted proteins | sample FrelakmetHBP12HB_FD_187147 | JGI IMG/M metagenome (GOLD analysis project Ga0209777, IMG submission 187147) | Freshwater lake sediment microbial communities from the University of Notre Dame, USA, for methane emissions studies -HBP12 HB (SPAdes)... | ecosystem: Environmental > Aquatic >... | reverse complement strand
TCAACTAGTCTATTGGCTACAGCAATATACTTAGTCCTACGTGCCTGGGATGACCTGAGAATAGCAGAGGTGCCACGGATGAGAGCGCACGCATGGGCAAGGATTCTATGCATAGCGTCTGTCGGTGTCTTGATTCTCGCTGGAATTGCCTACGCAGCCGTACATTCACCTGCATAGCTCGCTCTGGGGAGAGACATATTGCGGCGAGACAGATAAAGACTATCTCAAATACCGGATACACATACTTAATCAGACTTTCCTCGCATTGCTAGTTCCTGCCATAATAATACCCCTGACATTACCACGCTATCTACTAATGAAACTCCTGGGTCATAATAGATGAGCGAAAAACGTTCCCTTTTCGCTGTCTGCCCCACCACCTCCCTGCGGTGCTTCATGCTGTCCTCTTACCAAAGCGATTCTCTATACGTTCAGCCCAGAAACCCCCCTGATTTCAATTCTGGGGCGTTCTGGCTAGGCTTGCTTGTAGTGCCCTACGCTGCCCTCAAAGGTGGCTGACATAGCTAGTGTAGTGCTTCTTAAATATCGTTATCTTCAGGCCAATAATACTGACCCTGAATTTTCGACCAGCCAGCTCCGGCGGAAACCATTCTTTCCAACATGCGGGGAGCTAACGAAGTGTTAGAGACACTACACTAGGAGGCGATGCTGGGTACGAATACTCAGCCTCTTCTTAACAGATTGCACAAAATGAGTTTTTGTGCAAGATACTACTATTCACCGGTTCGAATCCGGTCGTCGCCTCGTTTGCTGACCAGTTAGTAGGAAGTGCTCCACAATGACCCTATTTTGATGTGCCCAGATATTTGCTGTACGCCACCAGATGAGCGAGCGCTTTGGCCCCTCTCTCCGGGGTTGTGTACGGGACAAGATAATTCTGTTCCAGCCAACTATAGACTTCGCCCTGTTCCACCATAGCGACGCCCATTGCACAGAAGATTACGGGCTTTCCATACTTGCCCATCATCTCCTTCACTCTTCCCAGTAGTTTTAGCTCGCCATCCTCCGCCAGCTTCCTCAGTTCATCTATGTTGGTCATCCATGGCGCATGTACAGAAAGCCACTCAAGGAATCTGCGAGTCGATGCCGGAGCACCCAGCACAAGGATGGCGTCTATGTTCTCATCCTCAATCAACGGCCACAGGCAGTTATAGTTGAAGCGGTCCCCGCCCATGTCGATAGGGTTCCCGTGAGACCACCGGCTTGACAGTATAGAATCCAGCTTCTCTACCGTTGCAGGTGACAGAGACGCCAGTTCCATACCCTGCCTTACCACAGCGTCTGCAGCCATCACGGCCATGCCTCCACCTATCGATAACACTGCTACCCGCCTTCCTCGAGGCAGCGGCTGACCCAATAGAACCTGAGCCATATCGATCAGTTCCCCAATCTCCTCTACCCTGATCACCCCGCCCTGCTTGAACGCCGCATCGGTGATTACATCTGAACCTGCTAGGGCAGCGGTGTGCGATCGTGCTGCCGTAGCGCCAGCCTGCGTTCGCCCTGCCTTCACTACGACAATAGGCTTCTTCTTTGTAATCTCCTTTGCCAGCTCGAAAAAGCGCTGGCCCTCCCGGAGGCCCTCGATATACCCCAGAATAACCCTTGTTTCATCATCCTGGGCCAAATATTCCAGGTAGTCCTCGTAGTGCAAATCCGCCTCGTTCCCGCTGCTGACATACCTACTGAATCCCAGACCACTTTCTATACCCAACGTGATGATTGACTGTCCCGAGTTCCCACTTTGAGATATGAGCGCCACAGGGCCCTTCCTCAATGGTGGCAGAAAGATGACAGTATTGAAATCGGAGGAGGTATCGAAGAATCCCATGCAGTTAGGCCCCACAAACCTTATCCCGCCACGCCGGGCGACCTCGGCCAACTGGCTCTGGACTTTTGCTCCCTCTTCGCCGGTCTCGGCAAGGCCTCCAGAGATAACCACAGCGGATTTGATCCCTTTCTGAATGCACTCCTCCATAGTTGCCGGGACATCCTGGAACGGCACCGTAATGATCGCCAAATCTACAGGAGCAGGTACTTCCAGTATGCTCGGATAGGCCTTCAACCCGAGCACTTCGGCTTCATGTTTGTTAACAGCGTATATTTCCCTGCCTTTATCGCTTAACAGGAGGGTCAGGATATTGAAGCCCCACTTGCCGAAAGTACTGGATGCACCGATCAAGGCCACCGAACGTGGATTGAATAGGTTATCTAGCTGCTCTTTCAGTGTCATCTCGCCTACCATAACCATAAATAGAACTCCTCTAAGTATTTGAGTGTAGAAAGTTTGGGGTTTAGCTTGCTCCTGAAGTTTTTTGCCCAGTTCTCGTCTGCTTCGAGGAACGTTTTTACTGATAATTTGTTTGTCTTCATTTTATTGACCTCTACCAAACTAAACTATGATACAATCAAAACGCGACATGGTATGTGACTAAAGTCCCAAAACCGTGACACTGCAGTACGCGAATGCATGCGCCCGCCCGCTCATGTTAAGTCAGAACGTTACCCAGATACGCATGTCCCAGTTAGGTTGCGAGATGCGGAGCCAAGGATTGTGCGAAGCCGAATAACGCACCTTTGCCAAAAGCCCTGTGGTCAAAACCTGAGGCGTTTAGGGGCTTGGGGGGCATAGATGGGGGCAGCATGAAGCACTACAGTAGACTGGGAATTACTTAACCGATTCAGTCAGGATTTCATTGACTTTGGCGATTTTAGTGGGGGTCTTTGCGAACAGCAATTATTGCTATCATGAAAATTCACAATCTTTTTACAAGATAAAGTCCAAGTCATTAGCTTAGAAGCGCATTTTTGATTATCCAGTGTCTACCCTAAGGTTGTAAGATGAACACCTCGATGCCACACGGAGCGGATGGATAGTGTGTCGCCGATGTTGGTTAGCGGGTCGCCGTCTACCAGCAGCAAATCAGCGAGTGCTCCAGGGACGATCCGCCCCCGGTCGGTGAGTCCAAACCGGCGTGCGGGGGTGGAGGTAGCTGCACGTAGCGCCTCAATAGGCTTCAGTCCAGCAGCGACCAGCAGTTGCAGTTCGTGGTGCAAGCTGGCGCCGTGAGCGAGCCCGCCAAGGATTGGTATAGGTTCCGACACATCAGAGCCTGCTAAAATATCCACACCTGCATCGCGGAGAGCCCTGATAGTGGCATAAGCTTCTTCGAGCTTTCCTTGCGGATAGACATTCATGCTGCGGGAGAGGGAGTCGAGCCATTTCTTGCTTAGTCTGGTACGCACCCGTTCGTCGGCGGCCAACGCGGCGGCGTTATTGCCAAAAGCAGTGGAGAGTGTCACTAAAGTAGGTATAATAAATGCACCAGAAGATGCAATATCAGCAATAAGAGATGGGGTAGGTGAGCGGTCAAAGAACAAGTGCCCCAACCCATCCACTCCGGCATCGATAGCTTGCTTTGTAGCTCCGACGGTCGTCACGTGGACGATAGCAAACTTATCGCGGCGATGCGCTTCTTTCACAGCCGCTTTGAGGATATCATCATTTAGTACAGGAAGTCCGGGGAACCCGATACAGCTTCCGTCCTCAATAAAGATTTTGATGTAATCGGCACCTCCGGCGATCTGCTTGTCAACGAATTTAACTGCTTCATCAGGAGACTGCACAAACGGAAAACGGAAGAATAAGCGTATAAGCAAGTTGCTGCTTGAACTCATATATTCAGATGGATGTCCACCCTTAGGGGTAACACCCATTCCGGGGGAACGCAAATCAGCAACATCGTTCCGTTCAGATATTTCTTTGCGCTGTTTGGCCGACCAACGGCCCTGCATCTCAAGCTCTGTGGTAACCCCAAATTTCAGCGCATCATGCAGACCGTCCATGTCGGTATGCACATGGGAGTCGATAAGACCGGGCAACAGTGTTTTGCCATGTCCATCAATGAAGCTTGCCCCGATCGGCACCTTACCACCTACTGCCTGGATGTGTGCCCCGATGATTACCACAGTCTTATCGTTGAGGGCGCATTCCCCGTCGAAGATCCGAACGTTGGTGATGACGGCAATTCGATCTATTGTCGATTTGTGATTCATATTGACCTGCCCCCGGAAATGGTACCACTTACAGAGTTAGAGTTACGAGCATTTTAGCTTCAGGAGCTGGTGGCTTGTAACGCAACGAACTATGCGGCCGGAACTGATTATATTCCTTCCTCCAATCGGCAATCAATACCTTAGCCTCGCCAAAAGGAAGTGGTTTCGGAGCGCTAGTGTGTCGGAGATGGCAAAGTGAAGCCCCGAGGTTGGATTCGCCACCAAATCCCCTCGGGGCATCGGTCAAGGCCAGAGGTCGCATTAACAAACGTTTCTGAAGTTGGGCCGCTCTTCCAAGCGATACGAACATCGACATTGGTTGGGGAAACTGGGTTGACAACCTGTTAATAATGCTAGGAGGCTGAGACTATCCAGCACCTTTGTCATAGTGTTACGACAGCCAAGTTAGTCTTTACAATACACCACGCTTATCGTTTGGCTCCCGGCCATTGAGCTGTTTACTGTCCAGTATCCACCTTTGATCCAGAATTGAATGTGCTAGGTTTTGCGCCAGCTACCCCATCTTCGGTTTTTCCGAAGAGCAATATGGTAATATCCTCCAGTTTGAATCTTCGATCCCCCCTGGGCCCTATTCGATATGACTTCACTATTCCCTGGTCACTCCACCCTCTTAGGGTATTTGGATGGATGTGTAGCAGTCGACTTGCTTCCCTTATTGTGAGCATGCCGCCCTTCTGGCTGTCATCTACCATATCACTTACCATCTCTTGTTTAATCCACATTTCACTTATGATATTAATACTATAGCTACTTTACCTCTCATCACAATCGACCAAGTGACCCCATTTGAATAGTACTATAGTAATCGGCAGAAGAACTTTGACGTTTGCGGATGGAGCTTTGTTGTTGATATTCCAGTGGTTTGATAAGAGTCCGCTCCGAAACGACTTCGTTTTGATGAGGGCGTGATAGCGGCCCCAAGAAGAGGAACCAGGGGAAACACAATCTGTCCATTTATGCTACAGCGAAAGAGATGCGCTTAACGAAAAGTCGATAGAGCACGTAATTGTCCTTATAGTATTGCCGGATAGAGAAATGGCTGGCGGCAAAGTCCTCATAAGTGGAAGATGACGGGACCCTGCTCAATGTCCTTAACTACAACCTGGCTAGAGAAGGCTATCATGTTGTCACCGCCAGATAGCAAAGGGGGCCTTCTCGGCCCCCTTGTTTTGCTTAATGAGAAAAACTGGAATTAGGCTATCCCGATGCTACTTCCGGTTCACCACCTGAGTCAGGGTAGGTGAAGTGCTGCCGTTGAAATTGCTGTCCCCACCATAGACCGCATTAATGGAATGCGTCCCCACAGATAGCGAGTTGGTGGTGAATGTGGCCTTGCCAGAGCCATCGAGTGCCTTTGTACTCAGCACTTTTCCGCTGTCTTTGAAAGTGACCGTATCGGTGGGCGTGCCCGGCCCTAGAGCTGTGGCCTTAACCGTGGCAGTGAAGGTAACTGACTGGCCAAAGACCGAGGGGTTAATTGATGAAGCAACCGCTGTTGAGGTGTTAGCCTTGTTCACCATTTGGATCAAGCCCCAGAGGCTACCCTCGAAGTTGGCGTCACCACCGTAGGCAGCGGTAATGATGTGTAAGCCTGCGGACAGCTTATTCGTGGTGAAAGTGGCGGTATTTCCAGACAAACTCACACTACCAATGATGGTGAATCCGTCTCTGAAAATGACTGTGCCTATGGGTGTGCCTGCGCCCGGTGAGACCACACTCACCGTAGCGGTGAATGTTACTGGCTGACCATAGACTGAGGGATTAGCTGACGATGTCACAGTGGTTTTGGTAAAAGCCTGGCGGATGGTCAGGGTACCAGGTACATAGGTTATGGGGCTGTAGTTGATCGTGCTGGTCGTACCACTGCTGAAACTGATGGGATAGCTGCCCACTGGGCTCGTACTTGTGGCCGTGGTACTGAGAGTGTAGCCTAAGTTCAGCCCGGCCAGGGTATCGCCGTCCACCAAGCCGGTAGCTGAGGCGGTAAGGGTCGGATTAGCCTGCCCGTATACCTTGGTCTGAGCATCCGCCGTCACCGTCAAAGGTGCCTGGGTAACGGTCAGGGAGCCAGATACATAGGTTATGGGGCTGTAGTTGGCCGTGCTGGTCGCACCACCGCTGAAACTGATGGGATAGCTGCCCACCGGGCTCGTACTTGTGGCCGTGGTACTGAGAGTGTAGCCTAAGTTCAGCCCGGCCAGGGTATCGCCGTCCACCAAGCCGGTAGCTGAGGCGGTAAGGGTCGGATTAGCCTGCCCGTATACCTTGGTCTGAGCATCCGCCGTCACCGTCAAAGGTGCCTGGGTGACCTGCAATGTCACGCTAGCCGTAGCTGGAGTGTAAAGGGCGCCCCTTGCAGTGAAGGTCACATTAAGAGTGTGCGTGCCCGCACCGAGCACCGTGCCCGCCGGCGGGCTGTAGGCAAAGGTGCCAGCGACCGGGCTGCCATTATAGCTGGCGCTGGCATTCAGTTGAGTGCTGCCAAGGGCGGTACCGTAGGTGATGGCGGTCGGAGTTGCCCAGCTAATGACCGGCGTCGCCTGCTCTATGGTTAAGGTGGCGTTATCGGTGCTGCCCCAATAGTTCGTGTCTCCATAGAAGCTGGCTGTAATGTAACTGGGGTATGTCCCTACACTGATACCGGTCAGGGAGACACCCGTCAGGGTAGCATTGCCGAAGCTATCGGTGGTGCTATTACCCACCCAGGTGCTATTACCCCAGCTTCCGTTGGCGAGGTAGAAGCTAATAGTCTCGCCACTTACTCCGGACCCATTGGAGGTCAGGGTAGCGGACAAGCTCACTGTACCACCGTAGGTGCCCGAGGCATTGGCTACGAATACCGAGGTCAAGGCTGGGTTTATGATTAACGAGCCTAAATGGAAAGTGAAGCCGCTGTAATTAGCGCTTAGTAGGCTTAGTGAGCCCTGGCTAATCGTGACCCAATAAAACCCCGCCGGGCTGCTAGAGGTAGCGGCGGTGGTAATGTCGGGAGCGCCGCTGACCACAGAGTACCCGTCTCCATTGACAAAACCGGTAATGTCGTAGGTTAAGGCCAGCACCGCCTGACCATAGGTCATGCTCTGGCTGCCCGCTTCAACACTCAGCACGGCCTGATTGACCTGCAATGTCACACTGGCCGTGGCCAAAGTGTAATCAATGGCGTCCTTTGGAGTGAAGGTAACACTCAGAGTCTGCGGGCCCGCACCCAGCACCGTGCCCGCCGCTGGGCTGTAGGCAAAGGTACCGTCGACTCGGTACCCGTTGTAGATCGCGCTGGCATTCAATTGGGTGCTGCCTAGGGCGGTACCGTAGGTGATAGCGGTCGGAGTTGCCCAGCTAATGACCGGCGTAACCGGTTGGTTCAGCGCCAGACAATAGTGATCCCCCGCGGCGATGCCGATCACAGCGAACAGCCCGCTCACCTGCACTGGCGTAGGACTGTTTGTCGTGGTGCCGTCGCCAAGCTGACCATAGTCGTTCAAGCCCCAACCCCACACCGTGCCGTCTGGCTTCAGCGCCATACTGTGGACACCGCCCGCGGCAATGGCCGTAATGCCGGTAAGGTAACCCGCCCCAGCGGGACCCTCTACCTGCACCGGCGTAGAACGGTTTGTCGTGGTGCCATCGCCAAGCTCGTCATAGTAGTTATCGCCCCAGGCCCACACCGTGCCGTCTGACTTCAGGGCCAGACAGTGGCCACCGTCAGAGGCGATGGCCGTAATGCCGGTAAGGTAACCCGCCCCAGCGGGACCCTTTACCTGTACCGGTGCAGAACTGTCTGTCGTGGTGCCGTCGCCAAGCTGACCGAAGTAGTTAGAGCCCCAGGCCCACACCGTGCCGTCTGACTTCAGCGCCAGATTGTTTTTATAGCCAGCGGCGATGGCCGTAATGCCGGTAAGGTAACCCGCCCCAGCGGGACCCACTACCTGCATCGGCACCGGTGACATGTAGGACACCTCCGAGTACTCCGGGGTGCCATCGCCAAGCTCGTCATAGTAGTTATCGCCCCAGGCCCACACCGTGCCGTCTGACTTCAGCGCCAGACTGTGGCTATCGCCAGCGGCGATGGCCGTAATGCCGGTAAGGTAACCCGCCCCAGCGGGACCCTCTACCTGCACTGGCGTAGAACTGTCTGTCGTGGTGCCGTCGCCAAGCTGACCATAGTGGTTGTAACCCCAGGCCCACACCGTGCCGTCTGACTTCAGCGCCAGACTGTGGTTACAGCCAGCGGCGATGGCCGTAATGTCGGTGAGGTAACCCGCCCCAGCAGGACCCTCTACCTGCACTGGCGTAGAACTGTCTGTCGTGGTGCCGTCGCCAAGCTGACCGAAGTAGTTAGAGCCCCAGGCCCACACCGTGCCGTCTGACTTCAGCGCCAGATTGTGCAAATAGTGCGCGGCGATGGCGGTAATGCCGGTGAGATAACCCGCCCCAGCGGGACCCACTACGTGCACCGGTGTAGAACTGTCTGTCGTGGTGCCGTCGCCAAGCGAACTCCAGAGGTTAAAGCCCCAGGCTGCCACGTGCCCCGCTGGAGGTGCAGCCAGGACATGAAAGGGAAAGACAGCAATCATACAGCTCATTAGCAGGATTACCACCACAAATAGCATTTCCAGTTTCCTAACCATTGACATATTCTCCTCTCTCCATGTTCAAAAAAACCATGCTCTTGGACCGCCTATTGGTCAATATTGCTGCTTCCTTTTAATTAATGAACTTGGGACGCTTTACGGGTTTGTATCAATCTGCCCGCAAAATGCCCGTTCCGCAGGCATATAGAAAGCGTTTTTCTTCCCTGTTGGAAAGGCAGAAACCCACTGTAACTAATCTTCCCGTAGAATAAGTCTGCCCCTCAGCAGGCGCAGAGCAAACCGCGACTAGCTAGGGAACATCGTGGCCTAGTAGTTTTGTGGACCATCTCAGACTACTATTGGACTGCTGCTCGGGACTATAGCACTTGATATTACCTAAGTCAACATCACTTTTCTTACATTTTACTAACTAAAGTTCACTAGAGCGAGGTGTTGAAAACGAGTATTTTGAAGCTAAGAGACTAGTAGCATAGTTTACAATAGAGTGCCCTAACAGTGCTCCATTTCAAGTGCAGCGGAGTGTCACGCCGGAAGGGGTGAATGAATACGGTGGGGGTCGAGGTCGCGATCTACAACGTGACAAGCAGAAATAGACGACACCTTGATCAGCAGTCATCAGGTCAATGTGGCAATATTTCAGAATTTGTTGATTTTTAATAAAAGAAACAGTTAACCCTGACATTTTCCCTGGACAACGACACAATGACAATCTAACCGCTCGGAAAGGACTCGCTTTTGAAGTGTATTGACCTGAGTTGGCCCTATGATGCTAACTGGGGGCAGCGGGTTTTCAATCTTCTTTGGAAGGATGAAAACCCGCTGTAACTAGTCCTCAGACTTTACCTCATTTTGGCCCTGTCGTCGGAGTCGGCGGCACCGATGGCTTCGGTCTTCTCAAAAACCAGTACATCACCAGCACTATCACTATCACCGCAATGATCGGGCCAATAATCACCCACATGTTTGTCTTCTCATTGGTGGTTGCTGAAGGCGCCAAATTCTCGCGGTAGTGCAGGATGGTGCCAGAAAGGCCCACGGCTAAGACATCCGAGGAGGAGCTGCCCCAGACACCAATAAGCAGCTTCGAGGTGCCGCTGCTCATGGTCCTCCAGTTGCTGCCGTTGTAGTGCAGGATGGTGCCGGCATCGCCCACGGCGAAGACATCCGAAGAGGAGCTGCCCCAGACACCAGCAAGCAGGTTCGAGGTGCCGCTGCTCGTGGCCCTCCAGGTGCTGCCATTGTAGTGCAGTACTGTGCCGGCATCGCCCACGGCGAAGACATCCGAAGAGGAGCTGCCCCAGACACCAATAACTAGGCTCGAGGTGCCGCTGCTCATGTTGCCCCAGATGCTGCCGTTGTAGTGCAGGATGGTGCCAGAAAGGCCCACGGCGAAGACATCCGAGGGGGAGCTGCCCCAGACACCAATAAGCTGGTTCGAGGTGCCGCTGCTCATGTTGCCCCAGGTGCTGCCGTTGTAGTGCAGTACCGTGCCGGCATCGCCCACGGCGAAGACATCCGAAGAGGAGCTGCCCCAGACACCATAAAGCAGGTTCGAGGTGCCGCTGCTCATGTTGCCCCAGTTGCTGCCGTTGTAGTGCAGTACCGTGCCGGCATCGCCCACGGCGAAGACATCCGAAGAGGAGCGGCCCCAGACGCCAGCAAGCGCGTTCGAGGTGCCGCTGCTCATGTTGCCCCAGGTGCTGCCGTTGTAGTGGAGGATGGTGCCAGAAAGGCCCACGGTGAAGACATCCGAAGAGGAGCTGCCCCAGACACTATAAAGCAAGTTCGAAGGGCCGCTGCTCATGGCCCTCCAGTTGCTGCCGTTGTAGTGCAGGATGGTGCCGGCATCGCCCACGGCGAAGACATCCGACGGGGAGCTGCCCCAGACACCAATAACTGGGCTCGAGGTGCCGCTGCTCATGGCCCTCCAGTTGCTGCCGTTGTAGTGCAGGATGGTGCCGGCATCGCCCACGGCGAAGACATCCGAAGAGGAGCTGCCCCAGACACCAATAAGTTGGTTCAAGGTGCCGCTGCTCATGTTGCCCCAGGTGCTGCCGTTGTAGTGCAGTACGGTGCCGGCATCGCCCACAGCGAAGACATCCGAAGAGGAGCTGCCCCAGACATCAATGAGTTGGTTCGAGGTGCCGCTGCTCATGTTGCCCCAGGTGCTGCCGTTGTAGTGCACGATGGTGCCAGAAAGGCCCACGGCGAAGACATCCGAAGAGGAGTTGCCCCAGATACCATAAAGCGCGTTCGAGGTGCCGCTGCTCATGTTGCCCCAGGTGCTGCCGTTGTAGTGCAGGATAGTGCCGGCATCGCCCACGGCGAAGACATCCGAAGAGGAGCTGCCCCAGACACGATAAAGCAAGTTCGAGGTGCCGCTGCTCATGCCGCTCCAGTTGCTGCCGTTGTAGTGCAGGATAGTGCCGGCATCGCCCAGCGCGAAGACATTCGAAGAGGAACTGCCCCAGACACCATAAAGCAAGTTCGAGGTGCCGCTGCTCATGCCGCTCCAGTTGCTGCCGTTGTAGTGCAGGATGGTGCCGACATCGCCCACGGCGAAGACGTCCGAAAAGGAGCTGCCCCAGACACCAATAAGTGTGTTACCCTGTGGGAGCGGATTCTGCCAGCCCCAGCCGTCAGCGCTGACAACAGTGGCAGCGGATGCGGGTAATGGTAAAAGGAATGACAAACTCACAACAGCCGCTAGTAGAAATATGATGGCCAGCCTCTTTTTCCAGCAGTACATCCTTGTCCTCCTTAGATCACAGGTAGTCAAGCTCCGAGGAACCTGAAAGGAACGTTGCCGGGGAGGAATTATGCCACAGGGTGGAACGGCTGTCAATGGGACATCACTAATCTATCTGAGCGAGATCAGTCGCTTTCTGTGTCTCGACGTGCCTGGACCCAAATTGGTGCGAAGTAGCGATACCTTAATCAGGATTCAGGGGATTACCAGTTCGCGGCGGCAGCAACACCCTAAATGCTACCTCAACATCTTTAACCTACCAAAACCGAGTGGTTACGGAGCATAGTTCAACCAATATTGAGGTCACTCATTCATATGGTTCTTGAACGTACCGCAGCTTCAGAGGTCACCATTGGACGAACATAGGGATGATTGTTGAGTAGTTACTAAATTATTCAAGTAATCGAGTAGAACGGGCAAGGGTCTACTTTCAGGAAGTTTGATAGTGACTTTTGCATATGGGTCAATGTCTGGATGTTTCTCTTTGAATTCATTTAGGGATTGATTTAACGCAGCTAATTCCTCTTCTGTAAATTCATCATTCCTGTCGTAATTTTGAGTTGTTATTAACTGCCCACCCAATTTGAAACCAAACTGATAACTATGTGGGTCGGCGACAATTTCGAGCCTTAGCATCTCAAGCAGTTTGCGTTTTTCGTGAAGATTATCTGTAAGAATTACTTTATCCCCTGCTGATTTTAATAGTTCCGAAACTATTAGCTGGGATAATTCACTGAGTTCGAAGGTTGTGCGCTCTGCCTTGGCTTTTTCTCTGGTTAATAATAGGTCTTTTAGGTGGTGTTCGTCGTTTAACCGCTGTTGCTTGAGCTTATTGATTGCGTCAAGAAGGATGTCTTTAGTTACGTCTTCGTTTGATAGCAGTTCGTAGAGCGTTCTTTCTTTGGCGGGATAGGTCTTTAATTTCTTGCGAAGCTGTTCTATTTGCTTATCGATAACAGGTAGTATGTCTTCTTGCTCTAATTTTTGATTTTCGTATTCGTCAAAGTCGGCAATAAGGGTCAATATGGTTTTGGGGTATGATAACATTGCGATGATTTTATTCCAGATTGACTTTTCAAGCTCGTTAGCTCTGATATATCCGCAATCGCAGATTTTGCCTCTGGTAGTGGTTGGGCGTGCGCCTAGACATTGGTAGTATCTGTATTTGTGGTTCAAAGTAGTCCCGCATATCGGTGAGCCGCACTTGCTGCACTTAATTAAACCGACGAGAAGGTAGGGGCTGCTCTGCTTTATGGGTCGTGCCTGTTTAGCCTGACGTAATAGTTCCTGAGTGCGACTAAACATTTCTTCGGAAATGATGGGCGGCGTAACATCGGGAAGTAATATCCAGTCTTCTCGTGGCCTGGAAGTAACCTTGGTCTTAGCTGTGTGCTTGGTCTTACGGTAATAGGTCTTACCCGTATAGGCTTCGTTGGTAACCATTCGATTGATGGTCAAGGGATGCCAGTTGGAGCCAGACTTAGACCTGATACGTGCCTTGTTCAGCTCAAGGGCTATGCTACGCAAGCTGAAGCCTTGTAGCACCATCGTGAAGACATTCAAGACTACTTTCGCCTCGTGGCCTATCACGGTTCGGTGTCCTGTGCCCTTGTCCCACTGGTAGCCATAGATGCCGATGCCAGTTCCTTGCGGTAGTCTACCTTCCTTTGCGCGCGCTAGCTTTCCCCGCGTAGTGCGCTCTCGTATCTTCTCGGCTTCAAGCTTTGAAGCAAAACCTCGAATATAGTTTATCAGCTTGCCTAGGTCGCTAGTCTCCACAGGCTCACTTACGGCTTCAAGTTTAACGTTGTGTTTTTCAAGCTCTTGGGTGAGTATGACTCCGTGCGTGGGGTCACGCGATAGCCGGTCAATGCAAAAGATTACTACAACGTCAATATCGTTGGTTCGTATCAAATCTCTCAATTCGGTTAGCTTTGGACGTTCTAGGGTGAGTCCTGAGTAGGTCTCACTGAGACGGCGGGTTATTTGATAGCCTTTCTGCTGGCAGTAGGCTAGACAAGCCTCAAGCTGCGTCTGAAGGCTTGTTCCTTCTCTTTCTTGGTCTTCGGTGCTTACTCGGCAATAGACAGCAGCTCTCATTTATATGAACCTTTGGTAGTGTATCATTTTGAAATGCGATGTTCCCTTTGACGAACGTAGCACTGATAGTGTATAATCATGGTACTTAATCCCCAAGACAAAAAGACCAAAGGTCTAGCTTGGTTTGAATCTCAATCGAAATCTGTTAAAATGGAAGTGGATAAGTAAGTGAAAACTCGAGGGAGACACTCCAGCCGTCATGCTGCCGGCAAAGGCCACAAGCCCCATCCCACGCCTTCCGAAGGCCGGGGCTCGAGGCTGAAGATGATGGGGCTATCAAAGAAGCTAAAGAGCTGAGCGGACGCCAGGAGTGGCAGCCGTGAGCCGATAGGGGCTTGGGTGAGAACTCAAGCCCGAAAAACGAGGAAGCATATGTCATTTAGTGGTAGGTAGTAAGAAGACATCTACAGGTGTTAAAAAATCGCATATGGCTTCAAAGAACTTGAAAGATTATGAACCGGGTGCCAGTCAAGCTGAGATATTAGCAGCACTTAAAAAAGTTGCTAACCTCCCGAAGCCTTCTCAGAAGCGCTCTGAACCACCTGCTCCAACAGCATAGTGAACATCGGTTGCTCGTCTTTCCTATGATTGTATCTGGTGATAGTTTAATTCCACCTGAAATACGGGAACTGCTTCGTCGTGGGTGGGGCAAGATGAAACCGAACGAGCGACAGCAATTGCTTGGGAAAGTTCGCAAGGAACGAGATAACCTAAAGCGCATAGTTATTGCTGTCATAGCAGCCACTAAAGTGCTGCTCTCAGCCTCCCCATGATGAGTTGGAGATATAGTGCCACTTTTGAGGCACCTCACTGCCTTTTAGGGCAAGTGGCAGTTTTAAGACAAAGAGAGGGGGTAGACGATGGGTTGGATAAAGGAAGCATTGCATCTGGGCGAACTTCAAATAACGGTGAGTCATATGTGTCCAATCTGCAATCCAACAAAGGATTTGACCAAACCGACCAAGCTTAACGCTTGCGAAGAACACCGATGGGTTAGCAAGGAATGGTTTGAGGCAGGGTATGATTCAAACGGAAATGTCCGCAGACGAAGCAGCTACTAAGTAATTACCGCTTGGGGCAAGTGGCAGTTTTAAGACAAAGAGAGGGGGTAGACGATGGGTTGGAAATCGAAAATGAAGTGCCCAAAGTGTGGATCTCCATTGCACGGAAATGGAAAACCATTCTCTTGCACAAACACCAAATGTGACTGGAGATATTCTGGAGTGCAGCATAGAATACTCAAGCAAGAGAAGGTCGGGAAGTAGACTAATGTGTCGACTGAAGTTCTTATTTAGACTGCACAGGAAAAGAGATGCGTAGAGTATAGGTATACTCGCTATATCACTTTTGATAAACTGTCTGACTTTTGGAACAGAAGGCACTTTTAATACAAGGCTTATTTTCCGGAGCCCTAAGTAATGAGGGCAAACTCTGAGCTACGTACCTTCGCGCTCTCCTCTACTGCTCTCGAAGAATTCGTCTGTAAGCCGTGAGAGAGTGGCGCTCCATTTTTCTCGTTGCCACTCGGCGACATCATACGGGATGCCCTTGGAGCTAAACCGCTGTCTTTTGAATTTTATGACCTTGGGGCTATCAAACTGGTGCCGTTCGATTTCTTCCTTCGAGCCTGAAATTTCACCGCTGAAGTAAGACAAATCAAACCCCTTTTCACGACAATAACGCTGAAAGTCGTCGAACTCAGCTTCAGATAGAAGTAGGTTCTTTGCCATCCTAGTTACACTCTTTGCCAGGAATCACATTTAACAAAAACCTTACTGCAATGCGGAACCACGGAATTATCAGCGAAACCATAACTTATCTGTAAAAGCAATCTCCAAATAAGAGCCACGCGCCACCGGAGAAAGGAAAGAGTTTTGGGAACCTATTCAATGCCTCGAGATTCACTTTTCGCCTCGGTTACGCATTTCACATCAGTTCTTTCTCACTGGTCTCCACCGCCCGCCGCATTTCAGCAGCAAGCATTGGCGGCAATCGTGTAGCTTACCCATGGTGGTCTGTCCTGATTCTAGCTTTTTACTACTTCGACATTGCGGCTAGAGCTGCGAGGGTGAATTGCAAACTGGTTTAAGAGTGGTCCCGCCCGGCTGAACAGTCCCACCATCTCGTCGGCCA
>Ga0209777_10004897_pt1 | contig 15672 bp, 13 predicted proteins | sample FrelakmetHBP12HB_FD_187147 | JGI IMG/M metagenome (GOLD analysis project Ga0209777, IMG submission 187147) | Freshwater lake sediment microbial communities from the University of Notre Dame, USA, for methane emissions studies -HBP12 HB (SPAdes)... | ecosystem: Environmental > Aquatic >... | reverse complement strand
AGGAACAAGTGTTGCAGTGTACGGAATAGTAACGACATTAGGAATTATTAACGTGTCTACATAAGTACAACCGTTTGCATCAGTGATGAGCAATGCATACGTTCCTCCACGGACATTCACTAAATTTTGAGTCGTATAAGTTGAATCAAAATTTATTTCGTGCCACAAGAAAGTGTACGCAGGAACTCCACCACCAACGACAATCGAGATAGCGCCGTCATTATGGCCATCACACGAACTTGGTGTGATAGTAGGCACCATAGTAATTGCTGTAGGTTGAGTAACAGTAATCGAAGCAGTAGCAGTACAACCGTTTGCATCAGTCACCGTTACGGTATAAACTCCGACAACAAGATCAGTAAGCGTTTGTAAATTAGAACCAGTAGACCATGCATACGTGTACACACCACCAGTTCCGCCACCACCCGTTGCAGTAATTGAACCATCACTTCCTCCACTACACGTAACGTTGTTTAATACCGTTGTATGTATGTGGATTGGTGTCGAAGGCTCAGTGATAAGTACACTAGCGGTAGCCATACAAGCATTTCCATCAGTTACGGTTACGGTATACGTTCCAGCAGGTAAATTAATAATTGTTGCTGTAACCGCACCATTCGACCATGCATAGCTGTAAGGAAGACTTCCACCACTTGCGTTAGCAGTTGCGGTTCCATCAGTTGAACCAAAACAATTAATGTTGGTAGAAGTAATAGTTACCTGCAAAGGCAGCAATGGTTGAGTAATAACAACCGAAGTAGTAGCAGTACATCCATTCGCATCAGTCACAGTAACCGTGTACGTTCCTGCACTTAAACCTGTAATTGTTGGAGTAATCTCGCCAGATGGCGACCACAAATAATTCAAACTGGGAACTCCACCACTACCAGTAGCAGTTATCGTTCCATTGTTCCCACCGAAACAACTTACATTAGTGGAAACCGTAGATACAGAAACAGCAAACGCCGGCTCTACAATGACGATGGTTTGGATTTGAATGCACCCATTTGCATCAGTCACGGTAACTTGGTAATTTCCAGCAGGTACATTTGTAATAGCTGATGTAGTAGCTCCAGTATTCCATTGATATGTATGAACACCTGTGCCTCCAAAAGAAATAACTGAAGCAGATCCGGTACTCGCACCGGTGCAAAGCACATCAGTCCTACTTGCAATAACGGTGATAGGTAATGGCGGTTCTGTAATAGTAACATTGTCAGTAGCAGTACACCCGTTTGCATCAGTCACCGTGACCGTGTAATTTCCCGCAGTCAAATTAATGACATTGGGCGTACCACCACCAGAGGACCAAGCATAGGTCAAAACAGGAGTTCCACCGGATCCTGTAGCAATAGCCGTTCCATTATTTCCACCGTTACAACTTACATTGGTGGAAACTATAGATACCGTCAACGGCGGCGGATCAGGAAGATTCTGTGAGTATACGACAGAAATCGACATAGCGTCTGTCACCGAAACAGAGTAAAGTCCGGCAATGAGATTAGTAGTCGTTGGTGTTATGTCACCGTTCGACCATACATAGGTATAAGGTCCAACTCCAAAACCCGGAACGACCGTCAATTGACCGGTGGCATCGCCATTACAGAGAATGGGATTGTCAACGGTAATTTGTGCTTTAGTCACCCAAGAACAGGCAAGAAAAAACACGAACAATAATACAATTTTTTTTGTTTTCATTTTAGTAGTTTTTATTTTTTAGTTAGTTTTTAATTTATATATATATGTTAATGATCACATCATAGTTTCTCGTGAAAAGAAACCATAAAACCCATATAATCATTTGCAATAATATTGCAAGAGTTTTGTATACTTTTTATGTTTTGTCAATAAACGAAAAGGTGGAAAAGAAATATTGGTAAAACGGGCGGAAAATTGACAAAACAGGGCTTTCGGAGTATAATTGTCATAAGCTTTTACGCTTAAACAAGAATATGCACAAAAAGCTCATCATCACATTAAGCGTCATCGTAGGAGCACTCTATGCACTGGGAAATGTTTTTTCTATTAATTTATTTTTCCCCAACCTCAACAACCAGTCATTGCAAGATAAATTTTCTCTTGTCCATTTTATGGCACCAGGAAATAATTTTGTAGGAAGCATATTCCGATTAGCTACGAAATCGGTATGACCGACGACCATCACACTGAACAGTGATAGCAAGACATGCAAAAAATTAGTCAGAGGATTATATTTCAATTCACAGAGAGGAAAAAGATTACGACCGTTGGATAGCGATACGCTTACACTATTACAGCAACAAAATACTTCCTATAACGATCTTCATATCAATTGATGATTGTATACCACCTGCGATAGCGGAAATAATTATGGGATCTTTTGAGCTATAACATATAACCGATGAGGAATTACATGATATCTTGTTGCAGGAACACAATTAGATTATCCGAATAATAAGATATTTCCTCATATGGCAAACAGTTTCCAATATTTTGATAATAAAGTTCCGTTGGGATACATCTACGATAGTAATGGAGGGATAGGATATGTCGGAGGATACCTGACCGGTCACGATGCCCTGATAAGTTTTTTGAATAGTTGAGGATCGATAAATAGCGGATTTACCTATTCATGAGATACCATTATTTCTCACAATCCAAATCGAACAACAACAATACAAAGCGGAAATAACGCAATGCAAACAATGCGGAATCTTATCATCCAATGAAGCGTAGAATTGTCCAAATCCATCGATGAAAAAGAAAGGATTTCACTTCTCGGTAATTTCCAAAACAAAACAGTCATCTACAATGGAAGCGATATCAATTCATCGACAGTGATAAATTTTGCAAAACAGAAAGCGCAAGAACTCTGTCAAGGCAAAGAAATTAATCTGCCGATATCAACCGACGAAACGATACTCTGTTACGAAAATACTGATTTAAATATCGATTTGACTCAACCGACAACATATGAGAATAAAACCATTATCGTAAAAAGCGGTAACGTTATTTTACAAGGTGGAATGCAAGAAAACTCTCCGTCACTGGATCTCTTTATAGACAAAGGAATACTTTATTTACCTGATCCATTCACCACACGACAGACATTCAATGAGCAATGATTTCCAGAAACAAGTGGAGTAATTGCATGACTCTATCTCAAAGGAAACTTCATCATCAACGGACTCATACTATGATGAACAACAGGATTCAACCATAAACTTCATCTCCAAGGAAAAATAACGACACTTAATACTCCGCTCGCTCCGAACCCAGGAAGAACATGACAGATTGAAAATATGTTTGGGTGATCTCTGTATGATAACTTCATCAATCTCCAAAATGTATTCGTACGAACATGCGGATTTGATGGAACAGGCAGCGATGGCTCACAATGTATGACAGGGAATATTATTTCCAGTACACCGCTCGTTATCTTGAATGGAAACTATCCTTCAAATATATTACAATAAAAAAAGAAGAGCAATCGCTCTTCTTTTTTAAATTAAAAAATAATATTTTTATTGAGTGAAATAGGTCGTAAGATCTATGGTTTGATTGAGTTTATTGCCAGCAGGATCTTGAGCAGTGACGACGACAGGGCCTAAAACATCTATCTGGAAATCCGCTGTAGCAATGCCATTTTTGAATTCATACAATTTTGTTCCGTTTCTGGTGACCATTCCTGAAACCACAGCAGTGGCATCTTTCAAAGGAATGATAATCGTGTAGGTACCATCAGCATTTTTGTTGACATTGATGCCAGCAGTATTTATCGTAGGTGCAGTAGTATCTATAGCAGGTGTAGTACCAAGCGTTAGCTTGACTTGTGCACTTGCTTTATTGGAGAATCAAGCAAAATCGAAAGCGATAAGATCCAATGTATAGGTTCAGTTTTTGAATCCTGTTCAAGCAATAGTCACTTGTTTGGTATCAGTGATACTCTTGGTATTTCATTGTGGATATTCAAATGTTCCGACTTGCTGTTTGTCTAAGAGTACTAATACTCTCCTGATATTTTTTGGTCCATTAATAGTATAAGAAACGGTGAATTGAGAATTAATAGTAGCATTGGAACTTGGAGTGTTCATGGTTACTTGGATATTAGTATCAGGTTTTTCTTCATTACCTGGACACATCTGCGTAGGTGCCTGGACAAAAATATTATTAAAGGTATACGTGACTTTTCCACTGGATGATGATGTTCCTGTAGCAGTTATACCACCAGATATAAACGCTGTAGATTCATTCCATCGCTGGGTGATTTCTGCGAGATCCATGCCATTTGGCATGAACGTAGTCGGAGTGATCAAGTATCAATTCTTGATATCGCCAGGCGCGGTGAACGGACTGACAGCACCATTACATCTGCCGTCGAATTGGATAGCGGTAGCTCATTCATCTTCAGAAAGTCCTGGAGAATCTTTATATTTTACGGTGCTTACAACAAGATCAGCAGGTGTATTTGGCCCAGCAGCTTTTCCGGAAATCTTATTGATGGATACGCTTGTCAAATCCACTTCAGGAATAGTTTCATTAGTGATATAATTGTTTTTCATCAGCCAAGAGAATATTTTTTTTACAGGAGTAGCATGAATAGTTCCACCAAAAGCATTGGTATTCATAGGTGTTCCATCAGCATTTCCAGCTCGAAACATCATAACCTTGCTTGGAGTATAGGCTGCCAACCATCAATCTCTTGCACGGTTTCCTCTATCAGTTTTTGCATTAGATGTTCATGTCTTCAATGCATATTTAAGTCCAGATACATTAAATTTAGTTTCCCGACCTGGAATCCTATTTGCAGGATCGGCAAGGATTTTCCACATCAACGAAATAATTCCTGATGGAATAAGCTGTTTCTGGAGATTTTCTCAGGTCTTCTGGTAGAGGATGGATCCATCTCTTGATCTGATTTCCAAGATAGGATTGATAACGGCAGGGGTTGGAGTTGTCAAATATGAATATGCATTAGCGAATTCAAGCATGGTTATTTCAGCAGCTCATAAAGCCAATGGATATCAATATTCTACGTTATCTGAGATTCAGCTGAGTCCAAGGCTTTTAAGGAATGGTTTAGCGACCACCTCACCGCCAAGCGCAGTAAATGTTTTAGCGGCAGGGATATTTCTACTATGTCCGAGCGCTTTTTTAAGTGGCAACATTCCTTCGAATTTATCATCGGCATCATTTGGCTGATCAGCTCCTATCTTGAATGGGATATCGAAAATCGGAGTGTCTATGGTCAATGGAAGTTTTTCCAATGCAAGCGAATAAATCAATGGTTTGATAGAAGATCAGGTTTGTCTTGGTCTTCTCACCATATCATTTTGTCACCCAATAGTAGTATTGAAATAATCAATAGAACCTACATAGGCAAGCACGTCACCATTCTTGGTATCTAAGTAAATCATAGAACTATTGTTTGCGCCATTATCCTGAAGCACCGCATTATTAGAAAGAATAGCGTCTTCAGCAACTTGTTGAATCTTCATATCAAGTGTTGTCTTGACGATAAATCATCACTTAGTCAACGTACCGGATCCATAGGTCTTTTCAAGTTCTTCGATAACCCATTGGACAAAGTGAGGAGCTTTGATATCGAAGACATTTTTGCGGAATACATAATTGATACCTTGAATGATAGCATCCTTGAGTTCTTGTTCAGTGATATACCCATCTTCATACATTCTATCCAAAGCTAAATCTTTTCTTCCGTTGGTGTATTTTACATCAAGACTTGTTCCTGAAACATTTATACTGAACGATCAGATACCGCCGATAAATTTTACGACAGCATTATTGCTTTTCTTATTTGATAAGTTTGCAGCATTAAGAATCTGGGTAAATTTTTCCGTCACCGCTTTCTGAACATCGCCGGAAAAGAGCACAGGATTACCATAGTTATCTTTAACGGTAAATTCACCTACGACTAAATCCCTATTTTTATAAGGATTGTAAAGTGAAGGTCCCTTAGGGATAGAGGCTAAAATAGAAGCTTCTAAGATATTCAAACCTGTTGCAGATTTATCGAAATAGGTCTTGGAAGCAGCTTCTACACCATACGCATTATTCCCGAATGAGATATAATTGAGATACAATTCAAGCGTTCTTTTTTTCATTTCCGTGCGGAGTTCTGCAGCAGAAAGGTTACCTTTTTCTTGACGGATCATTTTTTCTAGCACACCGCTGAGCTTGCTGGTAAGAAGGATTTCTTTGATTTTTCTTACGATATTCCTGTCTTTGGTAAGCAAAAGATTTCTTACAAGCTGTTGAGGGATAGTAGATGCTCACTGGATTCTGGAGCCAGGATTGAGTACAGCGCTGACAGCGGCTCTGACCATCGCCATAGGATCCAGTCAATTATGTTGCCGATAATTCTGATCTTCAAGTGCTACGATAGCATTGATCATATTCATTGAGATGCCTGTATATCAGACATATTCCCTATTTTCTTCAAACAATCTATAAAGGACTTCTCCATTTCTATCTTCGATAAGCGTAGCTTCATTAAATACCATGTCCTTGATTTTGCTGACATCAGGAAGACCAATCAATATATTCCTGGTGAATCGGAATCCGAATACGACAACAAAGAAAATAAATCATGCAATCAACCGAAAAGCTATTTTCTTCTTCTTATTTGGCTGATCATAATTATACGATGATGGTGAAGACGTGTATGATCTTCAGCTGAAATTCGGAGAATAGAGTCTCTTCTGATTGAAATAACTCATAGATATATACAAAGAATAAAAAAAGAAATCTACTGCACGTGACACAGTAGACCTCTTATAGAAATATATGATGTATTTTCAATGCGTAAACACAAAATAATTGAGGCATTTCTACCGACCAAAGACTATCAGCTAAAGTCTATTTTCCATAGATATAACAGCTAATCTTGCTATTATTCGTATCCTCTCGACGTTCTGTTACGATAAATTTTCCTAAAAAGTTCATATCTCTAATAATCATTTTTCAATCATCCGGATAATAATTAATAACCTTTCCTACATGTCAGGCAGAACTTGATTTCATTCTGGCATAGACAATCAATGCACCTACTGATGGTTTTTGTCATACTCTAAATCCAGCTTTTTTCGCATTAGCACACCAATTTTTAGCGTCACCTCCAAATGGTCTATCCTGAGTTGTTTCATTGATATACGGGAAGATATTCGGACTGATGATAGCGGCATACCATGTACAATATCACGCATAGAAACCATTGCTGATCTTCTTGGTGTATGTCCGTTTTGAGATAATAGTTCCTTTTACGTCGGTTCCATCTCCTTCATCATCTGCAGAAGCGATGATTGTTGATGTTTTCTTAGTAACCTTGGCGATGACCTTACCGGATTTATTGATGGTAGGCCTATAGGTAATAGTGGATTTTGGGATGATTTCTGGCTTTGGTTTTTCAAGCAATCAAAGTTCATAAGCCTTGTCTTTGGTAATATTTATGAATATTTCCTGTCCAGGAGAAAATATCTCTGTTTCATCCTGAACATAGTTTAACGTCATCAGATCTTGAAGATTGAGATTGTATTTGTTGGCAAACACTACCACATTTGTTTTTCATTTGAGCGTGTAGAGGATACCATCCACCTGATTGGAAACCTTCAATACTTGTCCTGGTTCCACGGCATCCTTTTTGAGATTGTTTTCTTTCTGTATACTAGAAACAGTCGTTCAGAAAACGCCTGCTATTTTGAGCAAAGTATCTCAGGTCTGGACAGTATATTCGATGATACCATTGTTGTTAGTATCTACATCGATATTTATATTGTCCAGATTGATATCGTAAGAAACTCCATCATCACCTTGGATAAAACCTGAATTGATCGTCAATTGTTCTGGATTGTTTTCAAACAGGTCTGCGTTTGCAATCACAAAAATAAAGAACACAATAAAAAATAACGATAAAACGAACTTGAAGTAGTTTACACGATTAAATTTTATCATACAAGACAAGAGTGATAAATGGCGGAGAGAGTGGGATTTGAACCCACGGTTCGGTTGCCCGAACGGCTGCTTTCAAGGCAGCTGCATTCAACCACTCTGCCATCTCTCCACAGAGTCATATAATGGGTTTCTTACGTGGTTGAATACTTACAATAGAATATACTAGTGATTTGCTATCAATTTTCAAGAGAATGAACATGCTAGACATTTTCCATATTTATTGTATTCTATCCTGCCAAAAAACATTGAATTCACAGTATTATTAGTTATTAGTCTTTAGTCTATCGACTTTAGTTGTTAGTTGTTGATAATGAACTATGCCGTGAAAAAGATTCAGACCGGAATGAACAATCCTATCCTTAGGAGTGTTTCCGAGGAAATCCAGGAAATAAGCCAGGAACTGGTGGAATTTTGCAATAAGCTTCTCATGCTCATGTACCAGAACAAAGGGGTAGGGTTAGCCGCTCCTCAGGTAGGCGAGAACATCAGAGTCATAGCTACCAGCCAACGAGATAAGAAAAAAACCAAAGATAAACTTCTCTGAACGACGGTCATGATCAACCCTAAGATTCTAGACAGATCCAAAGAAACGATCCTCTGGGAAGAAGCGTGCATCTCATTGCCGAATTGTACTGGGATGGTCAAAAGGCATAGAGCTATTACGGTGGAATTTTTGGATCTCAAAGGCAAGAAGCAGAACAAGAAATATAAGGAATTCAATGCCGTCGTCATTCAGCACGAAATAGATCATCTGGACGGAATATTGTTTATGGATAAAGTCGTGAAGCCGAAACCAAGGAAAAAATAATCTTTATTCTATTGTAAAATAGTATGGCTAAAGAGTATTGTTTATTTTGTGATAGAGAAAATAGTAAAGAACATACGATAATACATGAAAATGAATTATTTTACGCAAGATGGGATAATTTTCCGATATCAAAAGGTCATGCAGAAATTATTCCAAAAAAACATATTGAATCATTATTTGAATTGACCAATGCTGAGATACTTCAGCTGTTTGATTTGCTCAACAAAGTAAAAGACGATATCCAAGAGAAATATAACCCTGACGCTTTCAATGTCGGAATAAACGAAGGAGAAGAAGCATGAAGGACTATACACCATCTCCATGTTCATATCATTCCAAGGTATAAAGGTGATGTAGAAAATCCGAGAGGCGGAGTAAGAAATATCATTCCAAAAAAAGGCGACTATTAACAAACTTTAATATCATTGAAAATCAGTTATGATAGAGCTTATGAAATACACCTATCTGATGGAGCCAGAGAAAGTCGAGGAAGAGCTTGAAAAATTTTGGAATAGATATCAATCCATCATCAACCAGGAGAAACCAAGCCGGGAAGAGATGAACGAAGCAAGAGCGATTTTGTTTCTCACCGGAAATTTGTATTGTGAACAAGTTGCCGTAGGAGCGATAGAAAGAAGACTTCATTTATTACTGGAACCATTCTCATTGATCGATTTTTTCATAGTGATAGATAGTAAGTCGGACAGATTGGGACAACTCAGAAAACATGCATTATTCAATACATTGGAAAAATATTACGAGGTCATCAAAAAATATAAGAATAAGTGTATCGAAGGAAAATATTATCTGGAAGAAGAAAGATTTTTGCAGAGATATAATAAAATGAGTCCGAATCCTGATATGCGAATCGGATATAAATGAGGTTTTCCAATAAAGAAATAGCTTATAAAGCAGAAAAATGTATTGCTTTTTATAGAAAAATATGTATAGTAATTGTTAATTATTTACATGTTTTTTTCTTTATATGGGGAAAAAATTCACATTACTCGATATCGTTGACGAGTTTTATGGCAAAAAAAATAAACTTGAAAACACTCTACTGATAGCAAGTCAGCACCTTCTTTGAACACAGTTAGAGATGTTCAAAAGATTATTAGCTCGTAATTTAGAGGCGAAAGATACGTATATTATTTGAAAAAATTACTCAACAAACAAAGAGGTATATGATGTGTTATATAAGGAATGATTATACATAGATCCTGCAAGCAGGGAATTTGAGTATAACGAAAACTTTGATAACCGATTCGATAATAAAATAGGAAGATTATTAGATAAAGTGGAAAAAGAGCAACAACTTCAAGGAAAGAAAATCATACTTCTGGATGATTGATGACACCTAATACATACAGCTCAAGAAAAAGGACGGAATGAAAAATACAATGTTCTGTGAATTGAGCAGACATCTTCATGATACAATAAAATCAAAGATACGGAATTGGATTTTGTTAATGTAGCAAGATCAAATACAAAAATTACCTATGAAACACCATACATAGGCGATTTATGTATCAAAAGAATCATGGAAAGCATAGAAAAGAACAAAATAATTCATCCGAATTGTTTGGTTGTTTGATGCTGACCTATAGGAGAGGCAATAGTATTGAGATGTAAGAAAATGTGAATTCCATGTACATGATTTGATAATACACAGAAACAGGTAAAGACATTAACACAAATATGTAACATGGACGTCTCTGAGAAACATTTTATGGATTTCTATCAAGAGAAAATAAAGGATTTCAATATCATAATATGAGCGACTGGATCGAATATACTTAATTTCAATCAACTCAAAGATCTCTGATCAAAAGTGCTTTTAATGAGTGCTTCTTCCTCAGACAGAGAATTTCCATCAATGGAGATAAGAAGACATGCTGATAGTAAGTTTGAAATACATGAGGATCGAGAATACAAAAATGTGGTTTTGGTAAATAGCTGATTTCCGATAACATTCCATGGGAACTATCATGAAGTCTCTCAGAAAACAATAGAATTAACGATAGCCTTATTATATTGATGAGTGCTTTATCAATCCTTTAAAGATCAAAGAAATAGTGAAGGACAACCACTCAACATAATAAACTCAAGATTATTGGAATGATTCAAAAAAAGAGTATAAAAAATGTCCCGCTAAAACGGGATTTTAATTACTCTATGTGATAATTTAGTTTACTAAATCAGCAGCAGACAAAAATCCGAGCTGTACACCATTCGGGATTTTCACGATTTCCGCACTCACATCGACGACATCTCTCTTGAAGCTTGAAGATGCAACAGCATTCCGGTTCTGCTGTTTATAGTCAAGAAGTTTGGTCTTGAGGATTTCGTATTGGAAGGTGATAGCAGTCATATTTTGGTTTGCTTGCTTGAGGAAGTATCCACGAGTAGAAGACAAATTCACGAAGTAGAGATAGAAAAATGCACAGATTGCAAGGAAAAACACTAAAGATGAAACCTTAAAAAGTTCAACGATACTATCGTAGCGTTTGTATCTGCTGATGATTCATGTATAGACCTTATTTACTTGGCCAGGGATAAAAGCGAATGTTCTCATATACCTTGTCGAAATAAAAACTATATCCTTTCGATGATCCTTAATTTAGCGCTTCTGGAAGCTCTATTAGCAGCCACTTCCTTGTAATTCGGTTTGATAGGTTTTTTGGTCACAAGTTTGTATTTTCGTGTATCGACCAATTCATTGAATGCTTGTTTCACCAGTCTGTCTTCGATGCTATGATAGGTAATTACTAAACATCTTCAACCTGAATTCAATGTTTCAGGGAACGCAGACAAGAATGTTTTCAGATTATCCATTTCTTTATTGGTTTCGATTCTTAACGATTGGAAGATGACAGTACATGCCTTATCCCCGAGCCCGCATTCATTCAAAATAGCTTTGAAATCATGGGTAGTGATGATCGGTTTTTGCTTCCTGGTAGTAACAATATGCTGAGCAAGTTCAAGGGCTTTTGGCGAAGAAAAATCGGCATAGATTTCAAAGATGTTTTGAAGCTGATCGATAGAATATTTGTTGACGATATCAGCTGCGGTTGTGGCTTGTGTAGTATCGAATCTCATATCTAGGGGAGCCATTCATCTGATGCTGAACCCGCGTTCCACGGCTTTGAAATGCTCCAGATTGACGCCCAAGTCATTGAGGATAAAATCGGCTTTTTTTCATCTGAGAATATCCTTAATATCGGCATAATTGCCATGGACATAACGAATACGATTTGCATACGATTTCAAAATCTCTTTCGCTGTATTCATCATATGCTCATCTACATCGATACCGATCAATTTTACATTCTTCGCCAACGCCAAAAGCGCCGCTGCATGTCAGCCATGTCCAAGCGTACAATCGACGATAAGCTTGCTTTCCGAGTCCAGAAATGAACACACCTCATGAAGCAAAACCGGCGTATGAAGTAGCATATTTCAGTGAGAAATAAAGTGAAAATCACTATAAGCAAACCTCATAAAATAGCAAAACAATATCAATGAACCAGACTTGACTTTTTATAAATAATAAGTATAAAGACAGTATACAAACCAAAAAAACAAAATATGAAAACAGTAAAACTTTGCGGTCCAAACCTAAAAACCCAGTTAGCAATAGCAATTACTGGAAGCGAAAACGCCTCATTATCAGTTGCTATTGAAGTAAATTTCGTTGAAAATGGCGAAAGTCAAAAGGGGAAATTACTCCTGCACACAAAAAATCCATTACATCACAAAAGTATGACTGACAATATCCTTTGTTTTACAGGAACTATTGTGAACAACAATCTCCGTCGTCCTTGTATGGGATGTTATTATACTAAAGATGTAATTGAAGAATGCTGGATGACCATCATCGAAATGGAAACCGAAATCTTTAAAGTCTATATCGGAAAAACGGAATTTATCAAGCAGTGCAAAGAATATTATCGCAGCCAAGGATTCAAATTCACTGAAGACGGAAACTTGGTAGATGGATTCCCGCCCTCTAGAAACCTACCCAAACCTGGCGATCTGATTGGAGTGCTGATAAATCTAAAGGGTGTAGATGTCTCTACGGAAATGTACAAAAATCTCTTCCCTATAGTAAGGAAAAAAGGGGAAATAAAAGAGATTATCTTCGGCGAATTCATTGAAGAATACACGATAAAAACTTGCTCTGCAGAAGAAGCAAAAATAAGAGGAGTGATTATCAGGTAAATAAGTTTACAAGGGAAACTCCACGTTTTACGTGGGGTTTTTTTTTAATTGAGACGCAGTAAAAAGTTGAGGTATCGAAATTTTTTACGACGTCGAAATTATATTTTCGTTTCAGAAAATGTATTCTAAAACAACATCAAAGAACAATACTTGACTTCTAAGAAAGAATAGATAAGAGAGAAATACAAATAAAAAAATATAAACAAATATATACACTATGAAAACAGTTCAACTCCAGGGTGAAAACCTATACACACAGATTTCAAAAGCAATTGCTATTAGCAAAGAAAGCAAAATAATAGCAGCTACCAGCGTTTCAGTGACCTTCATTGAAGACAACAAAACACAGAAGGCGGAATTATTGCTGGAAACAAAGAATTCGTTGCAATACAAGAACAAGACCGAAAGCATCCTCTGTCTTGCAGGAGATGTTTTGACAAAAAGAACAAGTCGCCCATGCCTTGTATATTGTCATACCCAAGGGAAGATCAAAGAATTCTGGATGACTACCACAGAAAAGAAACGCAAGAAAAAAAATAAAACCGAAAATCATGAAAAGAAAACAATCTGACATTGTCAGTGAAATCGACGATTACCCGGAACCCGGAGAAATATCCATCTTGGAAATAATGATCCTCTTAGGTGGTTCACCTAGGTAAACGACAAATAAAATGTCCGCTGTATTAGCGGATTTTTTTAATTGAGACGCAGTAAAAAGTTGAGGTATCGTAGATTATCAATCAAATAATTTCAAAATGTAATGAGAAATTATTGAGTTGATAACTATATATGTTTCAATCAAAAATAAGAAATATATTTTTGAAGGAACATATAAAATTTTTTACGACGTCGAAATTATATATTTTTTATTTTCAAAAAATATATTATATAGAAAATATATTTAACAATCCATACTATAGATCAGAGAGACATTTTTGTAGAGATTGAGTTTTATGAATCATGTAAGGATCTTATTGAGGTCTTCATGCCTTTTTATTTTTCTTCCAAGAAAATGTAGTTCAGCGGTATCATACATCGATTTTATGAATTCATTGCCTAAAAGACTATAAGAGATCGTTCATCTTACAGCTTCCTTAAGTCATTGTTTTCAATTGTTATAACGGTGATCTCATAGCCAAAGAGTTCTTTCGAAGAGTTTATCTTTGTCTTGTTCATATACATAATTTGCTACATCTTCAGGAAGATCCCATCTGAATTCTTTCATTCAAAGGAATGGTAGTTCTTTGAATTGCATATTGAGATGTCATGGATATTTTATTTCATCTCTTGTGACATATGATGTATCGAACGATATATCATCAGTGCCCTTCGAAAATTTCTGGAGTTCTAAATCGTAATTAGTGGAATATCCGGATGAAAAAAGCTCTGATAGGGTAAGATTATATTCTTCTATAGATTTTCACAACATAAGGGAATTCGTCTTTATCTTCAGAGAAAGACAATCCGCAAGGGATTCATGGACGACACCGAATTCTTTCGCAAGCAGTTTTTGTTCTTTCTCCTGCAGGCTCGCAACCGCAGCTTCCGCTTTTCCTTGCAGATCTTCTTTTTCTATAAATTGCGAAAATTCTTCCTTGGTTTTTTTATATCTTTCAACAAACGATTTTATCATATCCATGATATTTATGAAAGAATTAAAGTACATAGTACTTACATAAAATATAAACAAAGTCAAGACATAGAGAAAAGCCAATGATGAAGCATTTTATCAGCTATGAAAGCATTGTGATTGATTTCCCAAGCATTTTCCATACAAACGTTTTCGAATTCAAAATTCGACTAAAAGGAATCCCACAGGGGGAAATTTAAAATTTAAAATTAGTATGAACATCGGTTTAGTAGGCGCCACCAATGTCGGGAAATCTACGCTCTTCAATAGGCTTATCGGCCAGTTCAGAGCAATAGTGACGGACATTCCGGGGACCACCAGAGATATCATAGAACACGAGACTTTGATCGACGACATCGGCAAGGTGACGTTTCTCGATAGTCCGGGTTTGATGGATTTCAAGGAAGAGGAAGTGCTCATCAAACAGATAATAGATTATTCTGATCTTATCCTCTTTGTGATCGATGACAGCGTATGAGTCACTGCCAAAGAACAGCATATCTATTCCTATATCATCGAAAAACATAAGATGAAGAATACCATATTGATAGTGAACAAGATCGACATCAAACACAAGGAACAGGAATATGATATTGCGGTGAATGAGTATTATAGCTTAGGCTTCGACCATATTTTGGGTATCAGTGCAAAGAAGCAGAAGAATTTAACGGAGGTCAAAGATCTCATTACTAAAATAATAAATACTTCGTCATTGAAAGAGAAAACAAAAGAGATTTTAGTTACGAGTGAAAACAAAGTCCAAGATAATAGGATCCACATGGCCATTATCGGGAAACCGAATGCAGGGAAGTCGACACTGCTCAATACATTTATGAAAAAAATAGTTGCGAAAGTGGAAAGCATTCCTGGAACTACTCGCGATTATATCGTAGGAGAATTCATCGTAGACAAGAAAAAATATGTAGTCTATGACACCGCAGGTATCAGAAAAAAGTGAAGTATCCACGGCATAGAAAAGATAGCCAACGACAAAACATTGGAGATGCTGAAATATATCAGACCGATTATTTTATTTCTTGTCGACGGAGTTGAAGGGCTTTCA
>Ga0209777_10004896_pt1 | contig 15673 bp, 20 predicted proteins | sample FrelakmetHBP12HB_FD_187147 | JGI IMG/M metagenome (GOLD analysis project Ga0209777, IMG submission 187147) | Freshwater lake sediment microbial communities from the University of Notre Dame, USA, for methane emissions studies -HBP12 HB (SPAdes)... | ecosystem: Environmental > Aquatic >... | reverse complement strand
CTCAACTCCGGTGACATTCTTTGCCCCGCCAGCACGTGGCATTCGGCAGGCTTGTCATTGGACAATAGACGCAACGCCTCGCCGTAGTCTAGCAAGCCGGGGTTCTTGGGCAAAATCACCACGCCCCCGCTCTTCGCATCTTGCGCGGCCCTCAAGTACGTCTGCTTCGTGACTCGCTGCCCGCCGACGCGCTCCGGCTTCGCCAGCAGGTTGATCGTGCCGAAAATGGCTATCAGGGCCAGGATGCCCAGAGTGAAGCCCAAGTCGCCGATGCGGTTGAGGATGAAGGCTTTCATCCCCGCGGCGGCCTTGGCGGGGTCCTCATACCAGAAGCCGATGAGCAGATAGGAGCACAGCCCGACACCTTCCCAGCCGACAAAGAGGACCAGCAGGTTGTCGCCCAACACCAGCAGGCACATCGCTGCAAGGAACAGGTTTAGATATGCGAAGTAGCGCGCGATGCCCGGGTCGTGGGCCATGTAACCCGCGCTGTAGATATGGATCAGCGCGCCAACACCCGTAACGATAAGGATCATCACCGCCGACAGACGATCCAGGAACAGGCCGAAGGAGACGGAGAAATCCCCGCTGCTCAGCCATCTCCAATAGGCCGCGTGCAAGGCATTGCGCGTGTCAGTCCCCGCGCCGGGGGATTCCAGGCACAGCACGGACAGAAGGGCCCAGGCAAACGCGCCCAGTGCCGCCGCAATGGCCACGTCGCCCGCCCCGCGCCTGCCCAGCCGCCGGCCGAAAAGGCCGTTGATAAGGAAGCCCAGGAAGGGGAGCAGCGGAATCAGGATCAGCGTCCGCTCAAACAGCGGCCTGGACAAAAGCACGCACTGATACCATTGTGTGAAGTAGCTCAACATAGCATTCCGCGTACGGTGCCCTTAGACCGGATCATGCACCACAGAGCCCTATTGCTGTAAAGTGCGCATCTCGCGCGTGTCCACGGTTTGCCTGTTACGGAAGAGCGCGATCACAATCGCCAACCCTACCGCCGCCTCCGCCGCGGCAATGGCGATGACGAAAAGCGCGCAGAGCTGGCCGCTCTCGCCAGCCTGCGGCTGCAAGGTCTGTGGCGCCATGTTCGTATGTGCGCGCGCAAAGCTCACAAACACCAGGTTCACCGCGTTGAGCATCAGTTCCACGGAGATCAGCATCACCAGTACGTTGCGCCGGGCGAGCACGCCCCAGGCCCCGGTTGCAAAGATGATCCCGGCCAGGATCAGACAGTTGCTCAAGCTGAACATTTTTCCGTGCTCACACCCGTTTCTTCGACAGCAGCACAGCGCCCAGGATCGCCACCACTATCAAGACAGACACCAATTCAAAGGGCACCAGGAACTGTTTGAAGAGCGGTCCGCCGAGGCTGGCGACCGAACCGAATTCGGCTCCGGCGGCCGACGTGACGGCGGCGGTGGCGGACTTGAAAGCGGTGCGTTGTTCCTCGCTCACGCCCGCCCGTGAGAACACAGCCAGCACGCCGGCGAGCGCCGCCGCTGCAAAGGCCGCCAGCGCCCAAGGCAGGCCCTCGAAAACATCGCGCAACTCCTCAGGCTTGAGATTGATGAGCATGAGGACGAAAAGGAAAAGCACCAGGATTGCGCCGCCATAAATGATCATCTGCACCGCCGCCACAAACGGTGCTTGCAGCAGCACAAAGAGCATGGTCATCCCCACGAAGAACGGGAGCATATAAACGACCGAATAAACCGGGTTCCTGCGCGAGACCGCCGCCACGGCGGAGACCGTGCACACAGCGGCACAGAGAGCGAAGACGGCGTCAGCAAAGGTCATAATTCAATACAACCGCTCCCAAAAACGGCAACCTCAGCCCTGCCGCTCCAACACACCCGGAGGTTAGCCCCGCGAGAATGGCTTGCAAGTAGAACGGACCAAGCCCCGCAGAGCAGCAATCCGGGATCTCATATCTGCCAGTCTTGGGTCTCCGGGGCCTTGGTCTCTTCAGGCCTTTGAACTTCCTTGGGGTTCGCGCTTTCCGCTTGTGCGGTTGCCGTGGCACTGTCCGCGGACAGCGGCGCCACGGCCCCAGGCACGCCGTCCGGCCTGTAGTGGTGCCGGCTGAGGCTCAAACCGTACCTTTCTCCGTCCGCCAGCAGCCTGTCGCGGTCGTAAACCTTCTCCTCGCGCGCGCCGGAGACCACGTTGTACGCCGGGGAGAGCGCGATTGCGTCCACGGGGCAGGCTTCCTCACAGTAGCCGCAGTAAATGCAGCGCAGCAAGTCAATCTCGAAGCGAATGGGGTAACGTTCGCGATTTTTCCATTCCGCCGGTGTTTGGGCGGCCTCAATATGAATGCACTCCGCCGGGCACGCAGCGGCGCACATGAAGCAGGCAACGCACTTGACATGCCCTTCCTCGTCCTTCTTGAGGTAATGCTCGCCTCGGTAGCCCGGCCGCGGGACATGGTACTTGTTGGGGTCGCCGCGTTCCGTGCCGTCGTAGTCAACAGTAAAGGGCTTGCGCAAAATGTGGCGAAAGGTGTTGCCGAGGCCCTTGGCGATCTCCGGCAGGTAGAGGCGCTCGGCGAGGGTCTGCTGGGGGCCCTGTGCGCCAGGAGATGGGGGGATAGGAGGTGAGGGTTGATCTGTCATGGCGCACCGCCTGTAGCTTCTCGCATATTACACGTCATCTTTCGCCTGTTTCTATCGCTGTCCTGTGGCCCGCTTTCTGCTGGCTTGGCCCCTGCAGGTTCAAGGCCGCCGTGAGCACCAGATTGGCCAGCGCCAGCGGCACGATGGCTTTCCAGCCGAGGCGCATGAGCTGGTCCCAGCGAAAACGCGGCAGCGTCCAGCGCACCCACATCGAAAAGAGCACGTAGGCCAGGACCTTCGCGCCGAAGCAGGCCAGCCCCAGCACGACCGCGAGGATCTGCTCCCACAGCGCCCCCGCGATAAGCGCGGCATATCCAGGGAAATGCCAGCCGCCGAGAAAGAGCGTGGCGATGAGTGCGCCCATGGCCAGCATGGCGATGTACTCAGCTTGGAAGAACATCCCAAAGCAAAGCGAACTGTACTCGGTATGGTACCCGCCCACGAGCTCCGCATCACACTCGGGCAGGTCGAAGGGCAGCCTATTGTTCTCGGCAAAGGCGCAGATAAGGAAGAGCAGGAAGGAGAGCGGCTGATGCCAAACACCCCAGTTGCCAATCCAGTTGCTGCCCCCTTCCCAGAAGCCCGTCGCCACACCCATATCATCAAGCTGCCGGGCAGCGCCGGCCTGCAGGTAGGCCATGTCTCGCAGGGAGACCGAATCGTAGCTCATTACGGCGGCCAGTATCACCAACCCCAGGCCGAGTTCGTAGCTGACCATTTGCGCCATGGCGCGCACGCCGCCCAGCAACGAGAACTTGTTGTTGCTGGCCCAGCCGCCAAAGGCCAAGCCGTACACTGACAGGCTGGCGGCTGCCAACACAAACAGGATGCCTACGTGCAGGTCGGCCACCTGCAGCTTCACCCACGGTCCGTGGTAGCTAAGCGGGAAATCCGGTCCCGCGGGGACAACAATAAAGGCTAGGAGTGGCGGCAGCAGGGCGAACATCGGAGCCAGGAAGTACAAGTACCGGTCCGCGTGGGCGGGAACGATGGCTTCCTTGGCGATAAGCTTTACCACGTCCGCCACAGGCTGAAGCCAGCCGCCCAACACGCGCTTGGCACCTGTCTTCAACCCAAAAGCCTCGAAGGGGCTGTCCGGACCCAGCAGCCCAACGCGGTTAGGTCCGATACGGTCCTGAATGCGCGCGGAGATCTTGCGTTCCAGGTAAACGAGCAACGGAACGACGCTCAGTACGCCAAAGAAGACGATAAGCAAAGGGATGAATTTCAACACGCATTCCATACTCTTGGTGTATCCCCTTCCGCTCACTTTGCCAGAGGCGACCCCTGTTCGCCCAACGCCTGGTGCGTCAAGCCCGCCAATGGCGCATAGTTCCCACTGACTTGCCGGAACACTTCGCACGCCGAAGCAGGCTTCGCCCCGGCTGCTCCCGCCCCGCGCAGCACGAGTTGCAGCACCGCCAGGTCGTCATGTCCCTGGGCGAGGGGGTCAATGGCACGCCGCAGGAGTTGAGCACGGTTCTGAGCGTTGACCAAGACGCCGCTCTTTTCGGCGAAACTCGATCCCGGCAGGACCACATGCGCGGCCTCCGTCAAAGGTCCGTGCAACAAATCCTGGACGACAAGGAACTCAAGCTGCTTCAGTGCGCTCATGAGTTCCGGCGGCGGCTCGTAGTGTGGCATACTGGAGACGAGGTACAGGGCCTTGATTAGCCCAGCGTGGATGCCTGCGATGATTTCGGCTGTCTGTTCCACCACGCCCGGACCCAAGACCAGTTTGAGGCCGGCGCGATTCGGGTTCTTGTCAGCCTCGATTGTGAACCTGGGGAAGACTTCCTCTTGGCCTGGCGGCTGGTACAGAGCGCCCGCCTGGCGGCTGCCGAGCGCCTCCTGGAAAAGCTGCCTGAAAGTGTGAAGTTCCTCCAACGTCAGCCAGGCGCTGGCCAGGCCGGCAACGGCTTGCGGGCCGGCCTGGGCGTATTCCTTGAGGCGCGCGCCCGCATTGGCGGCAACGCTCTGGATGTCGAGCTCATCCTTGCCGTTCACCTTGCAGAAAAGCATGCGCCGCCGGCTGTTGATGTAATGGAAATCGTGGCGGCCGTAATCGCACATCCACCAGCCATTGAGGTCCACGTTTTCGCGCGGTCGCAGGCGCCGCACGAACTGCTTATCCACGTCCAGGACGAGGTTGCAGCCTTTCGCACAGGCCGGGCAGACTGACTGCGTGGGCCGCAGATACCAGGCGCGATAGGTGAACATCAGGTTGCGGTCAATCAGCGCGCCGACAGGGCAGATATCCACTACGTTGCCCATCAGCGGGTTGTTGAGCCAATGGCCGGGGGCGAGGTCAATCTCGCAACGGTCGCCGCGGCTGACGATGCTTAACTCGCGCGTGCCGGAGACTTCCTCCAGAAAACGCACGCAGCGTGTGCAAAGGATGCAGCGGTCTGTCCAGAGCTTGATGCTGTATCTCTGGCCCGGTGCGCTAAGGTCCTTTGGCGCTTTCTCGTTCTTAGTTTCCTCGAAGTGGCTGTCGGCCTTGCCGTGGGCATAAGAATGGTCCTGCAGCATGCACTCGCCGGCCTTGTCGCAAACCGCGCAGTCCAGGGGGTGGTTGATCAAGAGGAATTCCATGACCCAGGCGCGGGCCTTGATTACCGCGGGCGTCTCGGTCTCAACGATCATGCCCTTGGGGTTGAGAGGCTCGCGGCAGGAGATGATGGGCTTGGGATACGGCTGGAACGGCTGCAGCGCCAGATTGGGCGTCATCAGGGGCTGGCCAGTCTTGGGATCAACCAGGTTCACATAGCACATGCGGCAGTTGCCGTCGGGCTTGAGGCCGGGGTGATAGCAGAAGAACGGAATGTCGTAGCCCAGAGCGCGCAACGCCTCGATAAGCGTGCGGTACTTCTTGGGGTCAATGAAATGGTCCTTGCCGTTGACCCGCAGCGTCATCTGGCCCGACGGCGCTTCTGGGAGCGTAACAGCAGGCGGATGCGGAGGGGCCGCGGGCGTGGAGGCGGTTGATTTTTCCGCGGTCATTCTTTCGTGTTGTCCTTCAGCAACGATTCGGGATCAGTAAAAATATCGGGGTACATTTGTTGGACGGCGCGAAGAATGCAGAGTGCCTGACTCGCCCCTTCAGTTGCCATTTCGATTGTCACTTCCTCGACCACTGTGTAGTCTCCCGTCAAACGCAGCCGTGCCAAGGCTGAGTAGTCTTTGCCGATTTCCACAGGAAGCCGCCCGGTCTGCACAAGATCGCGGTGCACCGCCGTTTCGACAGCAGAATGCTTGGCGAACGTTTTCCCCGAAAGGGCGAACACGGCAGATATGGCGTGGAATGCCGCATAGTACGCCCTGGATGAGGCATCCTCGGGCATTTGAGGGAGCAGTCTGCCAGCGGCTCTGAGGGCTCTGCAGGCGCGCCCCCAATGTAGCATTGCCAGCTCCTTGTTCACGCCAGAACCCCTTCCCGTTTGGCCCGCATGAATAGGGATAGCTCTTGCCTTTCGAAAGACTCCACATCAATCGGGATGGCCTCCAACGGCCCATCCAATTCGTTAGTCAGAGGGTAAAGCACGTCGATGATGGTGCGGACTTCCCGCGTCCAGTCAACCGGCCCATCCAGCAGCACCAGCACGTCGTAATCGCTGTCCGCTTGGGCGTCTCCTCGCGCACGGGAGCCATAGAGCACCACGCCCTTCAAGCGCGGGCCGTAGGCCGCTTGAAGCGCCGACTTTATCTTTTGCAGCAGTTCAGGCGTTTCCACACCCTTTCTCCTAACGTCGCCGCCGTGCAGGCCTGAATCCTACAACGGGCCTGAGGTAAGACCTGGGTTATCCACTTTTCCCGTCTTGAAGTGCTTGGTGAAGCAGTTCGGTGAACAATCGGCGATTCTTTGCGATGTCCTCAGACACCAACTTGACGCTGAGGGAATCGTAGGTAGAACTCGGTGGGTAAGTGTCCAATCCGCTATCTTTTAGCTTGCTAAGCCACCCTTCACGATCCAATACATAGACGTAGAGCCTTGCATTGGGGGGCTTAAGCCTTTCCAACCCGAACGCCCAGGAACGCTGCCCCGATTCATTCTTCAAGTTGATGTATCCTGTTGTCTCGTTGAGTTGCCACGTCTTATCCTTCTCGTGGATAATCTCCAATAGGGCCAATGCTATCTGCCCAATGTGTGGAGGGAATTCGCCCTGGTACTGAACGCCTCCCGTGCCATTTGGTCCACCGGGGGTTTGTCCAGTGTTTTCTCCTGAATCCGAGGACCAACCGGCTGGCAACCCCTGGAAGAATCCAGCCAAGTCCGCTCTTGATACCTCCACCAACTCGGCTTGTTTCCTTAACACATCGCACATCACACCCACCAATGCGCTCTTCTCATCCGCGAGTTGACCAGGCAATGCCTCCGAAAGTACCTTTTTGAGCCGCTCCGCTTTTCTGCGTTTGCCCTCTGCGGCAGCGAACCCTTCCAGACCGCCACTTAGAATGGATTCCTTGCTGATCGCAATAAGGAATCGAACGGTGTCGTCCTCGTCCTCAAGACACACTTCAGCGGCCAGCATTTCGGACGGCTTCCCTGGCAATCGCTTGTCGTAAAGCCGCCAGCTCAAGCCGTCGGTGAGTACCGCGAAGTTGGTCCCATCGTCGAGTGCATACTTTACAGTCTGGTTGGCGCAGCCGTCCAAATCCGCCCCCCAGGCCTTCGCTTCGACACGAAGACGGTGAATCTCATCTTTGGGAAGGAGGGTGTAGTCCGGGCGCTTGCGGTCGGCGTTCGTGTCCTCCAGCCTGATTTCATTCAGTCGGTAATCCAATGTCTGGAGAAGAGGTTGTATCGCTCGGAATTTGGTGTTGTCTTCATCCTCAGGTGGGCTCTCACGGCATTCCCGAAGCACTTCGCGAAGCACATTCCTGATTGCCTGTTCTTGAATCGCCATGACTGAATTCTCCCCGCTTGACTGACCGCACCTGGAAGGTGGCAAGAAGCGGATCATTTTCTCAACCGCGCCTTGAGTTCTTCGCGTGAAGACTGCTTGGACGCCGCGCGGCCCGCGATCCAGTCCTTGTCGCTTGCAGCTATCTCGGCCTCGATCTCGGCCCGGTGATCGTAGAAGAACGCCAGCGCAGCATCTATCTGTTCGGGAGAGAGGTCTGGATGGTTCGACTGAAGATCCTCTGCGGACCAGTGGTAGGCGGTATGTTCTAAGGCCAGCAAGGCCACGTGGTAGCGTGTGCCAGCCAGCATCACGCGCCCCAGTTGGTCCTTGACCACAAGCTTGGTGTAGTTCACCGTTGCTGTTGTCATCAGCCAGCGTCCTCCTTCTGTAAAGCGGCCCTCCTCCAGGCCCAGCTCACATTTGCCCTAGTGTACTCTACAGCCTTATCGCGTCCTTTACCATGCTCTTCCCCTGCTCGCAGTAGTACTTGAATTCCTCCTTGAACTTGGTCACGAATGAGCCCACGGGCATGGCCACGGAATCGGACAAGAGGCAGATGGTCGTGCCCGACATCTGCGTGGCCACGTTGTGCAGGCGCTCAAAGTCGCCCGGCTTGGCGTGGCCATGCACGATCTTCCCCATGATCTTCTCCAGCCAGCCCGTGCCCTCACGGCAGGGCGTGCACTGGCCGCAGGATTCATGATGGTAGAAGCGCGTGAGGTTGTAGAGCGCGTTGACCATGCAGACGCGCTCATTCATCACGATCACGGCGGCGGAGCCGAGCATTGAGCCGGCGGCGCGGAGCGAGTCGAAGCTCATCTCCAGGTCCAAAGTATCCGTGATCTCCTTGCCGTTCGAGCCGACGTAGGGTTTGCCGTCGTAGCGCATGACCGGCATCGAGGCGCCGCCGGGGATGACCGCCTTGATGGGGATGTCGTCCTGCATGCCGCCGCCGAAACTCTCGTTGTAGATCAGCTCGCGCATGGTGATGTTCATGGGGTGCTCATACAGGCCCGGCTTCTTCACATGCCCCGAAAGGCAGTAGACTTGGGGCCCCGTGCTGAGGTTGACGACGACGGTGCCCTTCGGGCCCGGCCTGGCGCCGATGTTCACGTAGGTTCCGCTGCCCACCCGGATCAAGTATGGCAGAGAGGCGATTGTGGAGGCATTGTTGACCACAGTCGGGCAGCCCCACGCCCCTTCGACCGCGGGGAAGGGCGGCTTCACCTTGGGGTAACCACGGCCGCCTTCGAGTGAACTGAGCAGCCCGGTTTCCTCGCCGCAAATGTACGCTCCCGAACCGCGATGCGGTTGGATGTGGAAAGCGTGGCCGCTGCCAAGAACATTCTTGCCCAGGAAACCTGCCCCGTAAGCCTCGGCGCAGGCCTTGACCAGGTGTTCGAACTCAACGACGAATTCGCCCCGGATGTAAATGTAGCCCCACTCAATCCCGACAGTATGCATGGCGATCAGGCAACCTTCGATGAGCATGTGGGGATTGTACATCCCAACTACGCGGTCCTTACAGGTGCCGGGTTCGGATTCGTCGAAGTTCGCGGCCAGGTAGCGCGGCTGGGGCGACTTGAAATCCACCAAGCCCCATTTCGTTCCCGTCATGAAACCAGCCCCGCCGCGCCCGCGCAAGCCGGACTTTTTGACGTCATCAATCAGCGCAGGGACGCTGTTGGTGGCCGGATTGCGCGGCATGGCCAGCACTTTCATGGCCGCCGTGTAGCCGCCCTTGGCCAGGTAGCGATCCAGGGTCCACTCGCCCTTCTGGTAGGCGCCGTCAAAGAGCACCGGTTTGAAGTCGCGGAGGATCATGCGTTAGCCCAGTCTTCCTTGTCGAGCGCAGGGTCGTACTTGAACTTGTCGCACCCCTGGTGCTCGAAGGTGAGCATCCCGGCGCGTGGACTCCTGGGGTTGGAGCAGACCCCACAGTCGAATCCAAGGTCTCCACGCAGCTCAAGGAAGTGCTTGCATCCACAGGAGCAATCCGGACCGTCGCGGTCCCTGTGTCCATAAGGCTCGAAGTCTGTTGGCAGATGAACCACGAGCTTATGGAGCAAGTTGTGCAAGGCCTTTTCCTTTTGCCTTTTCACTTTTGACTCTCCGCCATCAGCGGCACGTAACCGTGCTTCCCGCCTTCCAGCGTGGGGCCGTTGGAGATGTGCCGCGGGGCGCAGCCGGCTTTCAAATCGGCGACGATTTCCTTGATCTTTTCCGGCGTCAGGTTCTCGAAATAATCGTCGTTGATCTGGCACACCGGCGCTGTCGTGCAACTGCCGAGGCATTCCACCTTGCGTAGTGTGAACATCCTGTCCGCGGTGGTCTGGCCGGGGCCAATCCCCAATTCCTGCTTGAGAGCGTCGGCAACCATCCGCGCCCCGCGCAGAGCGCAAGGCAGCCCGGCGCAAACCATGACCAGGTACTTGCCGTCCTCGGGACGGCGATAGTGTGAGTAGAAAGTGAAGACGCCTTGGACGTAAGCAGGCGCCAGGCTCAGCTCGGCAGCCAAGTAGTCCAGAGCTTCGTTGTCCACAAAGCCCTGCTGTTCCTCAACCAGCCGCATGGCCGGCAAGAGCGCCGCGCGCTTCTCCGGGTAGCGCGTGAGCAGCCAGGCGAACTGTTTGCGGGTATCGTCGGTGAAGGTGAAGGGCATCGTGCTCAGTGGTCCGTGGTCAGCAGCCGATTAGCTCCATGCCGAAATCAGTATGGCGGCGCGTTCTGTTTCTTCCACCAAATCATCCCCGCCACCGTCCAGACCCCGCCAAAGATGCAAAGTTCCACGTTCATGGGCCGGCCTTGGCCGGGGAGAGGGTCACTCGCCGGATGAAACAAGCCCCAAACCCCACTCCCAAGCGCAAGCACGCCAAGGAGCGTGAAGCAGACCGGGGCCCAGCTTGGAAACTCATCAGGAACGCCGTACATGCGGCCACTCCATGCTGAAGATTCTCATATCTCCAGTCTCCGCCCCGCGCGCGCGTCCTCGGCCATCTTCACCAAGTCCGTTCCGCCGCCGGAGTAAGCCAATTCACCCCAAGACTGCAGCTTCGACAAGCCAATGTTGCGATTTGATTTGACTATGTGTATGAAATCGTGGGCGTCCTGATACTTGTCCTCCTCCTTGCGTCCCTGGCTAGTCATAGAAAAGAACTTGAGCGCCAATGCCATTTCGAGGGCCGGCACCCTGACCTTCAAGCTGCCCAACTGCCTTTGTGTTGCGCTCCTGAGAGCTTCCACGAACAAGGGGTGATGCGGTTTCATGACGTCCAGCACAGCCTTGTCCCGCTCGAAGAAGCGTACCACAACTGGCGTCTCGTGAGACTTCAGGCTCGGAAAAGCTTTGTGAACCGCCTCCAGCGAGCGTTTGAGGTGCCGCTTTGCGACGAGCACGTCCACGTCTTCTGTAACGCGGGGTTCCTTCATCCAGCCCATAATGCCATACAGCCCCAGAAGCACGTAATCTACGTTGGCGCGCTGCAGCACGGGCACAATTTCTTGGGGAAGCATGAGGACCTCCAGAACAGCGCGACTGACTTCCTGGGTTCGGGGTATGCAGTCTTGCTGGAACTCAAGGTAGAAGCTATCTGCCTTTGGCAACTGCGGCTGCCAATCATCGAGGTGCACGCGCGGACTGCGCAGCCCATGCGGCCTGCGCAGCAAATGCGGAACCCGCGCGGGCGTCGTCCTGACATGTTCTACTGTCTCCGTTCGCATGGCGGTCGAAATCCCCTTAACAATATGCTATCCTGAGGGCGCGCCAACTCAAAGGAAACAAGACTAGCTCGTGTATATCCTTCCCTCCTTTCCTATCCGCATCCACCTGCGTTCATCTGCGGTTCCCAGTCACCTGTCCAGCTCCCCTGCAATCACATTGAGGCTGGCCAGCACGGACACCGCGTCGGAGATCATCCGGCCCGTGACCTGTTTGGGCATGGTCGCGTAGTTGTAGAAGCTGGGCGGGCGCACGCGCACGCGATAGGGCAGGCCTGTGCCGTCGGAGACGAGGTAGAATCCCAATTCCCCGTTGGGCGCTTCGGTACACGAGTAAACTTCGCCCTGGGGCGGGATCACGCCGTGGCCCGGCATGGTTATCTTGAAATGATGGATCAGGCTTTCCATGTCGCTATAGACCATGTCCTTGGGCGGCAGCGTAACTTTGTGGTCCAGCGAGCTGACGGGCAGTTTCTCCTTGTTCTCTCCGCCGCCGGGCAGCTTGTCGAGCGCCTGGACGATGATCCGGATCGCCTGCCTCATCTCCGCCAGGCGCACCTGATAGCGCGCGTAAACGTCGCCTTCGGGCCGCGTGGGGATCTCAAAGTCCAACTGGTCGTAGCACAGGTATGGCCGGGCCTTGCGGATGTCGTAAGGCACGCCGCAGGCGCGCAGCAGCGGCCCGGTGACGCCGTAGCTGACGGCCTGCTCCTTGGTGAGTGTGCCCACGCCGATGCAGCGGTCCATGAAGATCCTGTTGCGGCTGAGCATGCATTCGCATTCGTCGAGCACCGCGGGAAACTTCGCCAGAAAGCCGCGCACCAGCACCGGGAAATCCGGCGGGGCGTCCCGGAAGACGCCCCCGACGCGCGTCCAGCTTGTGGTCAGGCGCGCGCCGGTGACGGCCTCAAAGATGTCGTACAGTTTCTCGCGCTCGATGAATGTCCACAGCATCACCGAGAAAGCGCCCAGGTCCATGCCTTGCAGACCGATGGAGATGACATGGTCGGCCAGGCGCGAAAGCTCCGCCATGATAACGCGCAGGTACTGCCCCCGCGGCGGCACCTGGACGCCGAAAAGCTCCTCGCACGCCACCGCAAAGCCGATGTTATTGTTCAGCGGCGAAAGGTAATTCATGCGGTCGCTGATCACCACGAACTGGTTGTAGTTGCGGTATTCGCCCAGTTTCTCGAAGCCGGTGTGCAGGAAACCGATCTCCGGTTCACAGCGCACGATGACCTCGCCGTCCAGTTCCACCTTCAGCCGCAGCGTCCCATGCGTGGCCGGGTGCTGCGGCCCGATGTTCATGGCGAGGGTCTGCGCGGCGTGCGGCGCGACCTTCTCAATGCTTGCGGAATCTATTCCCATTTTTTAGTCGTTTCCAATTCTCAATTCTGCCGCCCCACTGCTGTTCAGGGGGCTGTTCAATCGCAAATCCAGAATCAAAAATCGAAAATCACCGCTCCGGCATCTCCGTGTATTTCGGAAACCTGTCCCTTTCTCCGCGCCCTTTGAGCGGGTAGTCCTTGCGCAACGGGTGGCCTTCATAGTTGTCGGGCATCAGGATGCGCTTAAGGCCTGGGTGGCCCTTGAAAACGACGCCGAACATGTCGTAGGCCTCCCTTTCGCCCCAGTTGGCCGCCTCCCACAGCGGCGTGACGGAATCAATCTCGCACGGCTCTTCCGGCACGCAAGCCTTCACGCGCAGGCGCTGGTTCGCGGAGAGCGAGTACAACTGGTAAACGACCGCAAAACGTTCGGGGTATTCTTTCCGCATCTCAGGCGGCAGGTTTAGGCTGTCCACGCAGGTGACGTCCGTGAGCATCTCGAACTGCGCCTCGTCCCGCAGATAGCGCAGCACGGACAGGTTCGCGCCGCGCCGGAGGCCCACGCTGAACTGGCCGCGGAACTCAGTATGGCCCAGCACGTCGTCGCCGAAGCGCGTCTTCAGGGAAGCCACCAAAGCGGCAAGATCGGTCGCCATCAGCCCCTCTACTTTTCGTTCTTGCTCTGCGCAATCGGTTCTTTCAAGCGTTGCACATGTGTGACGGTTCGCTCCGGCGGACCCACCGGGAAGTTCTGCTCCTGCGTCTCCACGTCCTTGGCAGGCAGGCTTGCGCGCGAACCGGTGAGCAGCGGCGTCCCAGCCGCGGCTTCCGTGACCAAAGCCACGGGCTGGAAGTCCAACGGATGCTGGGTGCGGTCGTAGAGCTTCGTCTGTTTCTCGCCGCGCTTGATTTTTTCCTGTATCAGCATCACGGCATCTATCAGGCTTTCCGGGCGCGGCGGGCAGCCGGGGATGTAGACGTCCACGGGGATGAACTGGTCCACGCCCTGGATGAGCGTATATGTATCGAAAACGCCACCCGTGCTGGCGCAGGCGCCCATGGAGATGCACCACTTGGGCTCGGGCATCTGGTTGTAGACCTCGATGAGCACCGGCATCATCTTGAGCGAGATGCGGCCCGAGACGATCATCAGGTCGCTCTGCCGCGGCGAGAAGCGGATCACCTCCGCGCCGAAGCGTGCCAAGTCGTAGCGCGAGGAAAGCGTGGCCATCATCTCGATGGCGCAGCAGGCCGTGCCGAACGGCAAAGGCCACAGGCTGTTGCGCCGGCCCCAGTTGATGAGTTCCTGCAAACGAGTAGTAATGAACCCTCCCAATCCCGCCTTCTGACTTATGCTTTCACCCATACCGCACTTCCTGATCCAAAATCCAAAATCTAAAATCCAAAATCCTTCAGTCCCATTCCAGGGCCTTGCGCTTGAGTATATAAAGCAAGCCCAAGGCCAGCACCCCGACGAAGCCCAGCACCGCCCAGAAGCCTTCCACTCCGAGTTTCCTATAGGCCACGGCATAGGGCAGCAGGAACACGATTTCGATGTCGAACAACACAAACAGCAGGCCCACGAGGTAGAACTTCACCGCGAACCGCTCCCGGGAACTGCCCAGCAGCGGCACGCCGCACTCGTAGGTCTCGTACTTGCCGCGTTTGGATACGCCCGTGCCGAGCACGCGTGTAACAATGCGGACCAAGACAACCATAGTTACCGCGAGGCCAACCGTTAAGGCCACGTAAAGGATTGCGCCAAAGAGTTCCGCGTCAATATGCATCAGCCCCCCTGCGGTTTCTGAGCCGCCCGCGTAAGCAGGCAGCCCTCATACGACGGCTACCCGGCCTCTACATTGAGTCTACATCATCTCGGCCCATACCTGCAAGCCCTTCAAAAACGAATGATATCATCCAGCCTGGAGACAGACAAGACTCGCTCCAGGCGCACCAGGGCTTCCTTGCGATTGGGCCGCGCGCCCAGCTTGAGGGTTTCGTGAGCGTAGTGTTCCTTGCTGCTCTTGCTGTCGCCGGTGTCGTGCACGTCCACGTCGGCCAGAGTCAGGTAGTCGCCTCCGATAGACACCAGCCTGCCGATGTAGACATAGGCTGAATCCGTATCCACGACGATCTGCTGGTTGAGCAGCGCTTTGATCTCGGCGGGTGCTTCGTAAGGCATGGCAGTTGCTTCAACCAGAAACCAGAAACTAGAAACCAGAAACCCACCTGCAGACAATATCTTCCAGCGGCCCCGTGTCCACATCATCCAGCTTGTCCCAGAATGGTTCCAGGCGCAGGCATTCCCACTCGGCTTTCCCGCCCAGTGCCGCGACAAACTGTTGGCTCTCGGGAGAAGGGCCGCTGCGATGTGAAATCTGGACAATCAAGGCCGGGCCGTGCAGCGCAGGCGGCGCCTTCAGGAGATCCAGCGCCGCCACGTCGTCAAAGAATCCGGGATGCACCTCATAGCCGTCGAAGTCCAGCGTGCCACAGGCATCCTGCCCGTGCTGCACGGGCGAGACCCCCGTGTTACTGTCCGTCAACTCCGCCCTGATTCTCGACCGCATCTTCCACTGCCGCACCTGTCCTGCGCCGCTGAGGATGGGGGCTAGAGCCACCACCACCTTGACGCCAGCCCCGACGGCTTCCTGAAGCGCCAGCGTGGCCCCCAGTCGCAGGCCCAGAAGCACCACATCCTCCCGGCCACTCAGCCGCGCCAGCGCCTCGCGCGCCGCGGCAACATCCTCAGCCAGATGAGCCCACCGCCGCGTGGCGCTGCGGCCGCCTGATTCGCCGCTGCCACGATAATCGAAGCGCATGCTGGCGCGTCCCGCGGCGGCCAGCCTCAGGCACAGCTTGCGCAAAGCTGCATAAGCGCTCTTCCGTTCTTCAAACAGTGGCGGGCAGATAAGGACGGGGCAGGACGCTTGCGCCTGCGCCGGCGCGTGATAGGCGGCATGGAGTGGTGAGCCGTCACGGGCCTGGATGTAACCTAGTCGCTCCATTGTCCGTTGTCCGTTGTCAGTTGTCTGTTGTCCGTTGCCCGCCGCGCGGTGCGCTTGGCGCTCTGTTGCCGCCATCCACCACCCACCATCCACCA
>Ga0209777_10004895_pt1 | contig 15673 bp, 22 predicted proteins | sample FrelakmetHBP12HB_FD_187147 | JGI IMG/M metagenome (GOLD analysis project Ga0209777, IMG submission 187147) | Freshwater lake sediment microbial communities from the University of Notre Dame, USA, for methane emissions studies -HBP12 HB (SPAdes)... | ecosystem: Environmental > Aquatic >... | reverse complement strand
GAGTTGCCTCGAATAGCGGGCCTTGCGAGCTGCCCAGTGTGCATATCGAGGACGCGCCGCGGTTTCCGTGGCGCGGGCTGATGTTGGATTGCAGCCGCACCTTCCAATCAGTTGGTTACATCAAGCAAACCCTGGACCGGATGGCCTGCTATAAGCTGAACGTCCTTCATCTGCATTTGACCGACGACCAGGGCTGGCGGCTGGAAATCAAGCAGTATCCCGAACTGACCCAGCAAGGCGCCCGGTTTCCGGCCAGGTATAACGAACCGCCGTCGCACCAGGGCTGCTACACGCAGGCCCAGATGCGAGAGCTGGTGGCTTGCGCCGCGGCAAGGCACATCACGATTGTGCCGGAGATTGAAATGCCGGGCCACAGCCTGGCGGCTCTGGCCTGCTATCCCCGGCTTTCATGCACGGGCGGGCCGTTCGAGATCTTCCCATTCTTCAAAGGGCCCAGCGTAACGGAAGACGTGCTCTGCGCCGGGAACGACGCCTCGTTCGAGTTTCTGAGCGGCGTCCTGGCCGAGGTGGCCGCAGTATTCCCCGGCCCTTACATCCACATCGGCGGAGACGAAGTGCCGAAGACCGCCTGGAAGGCTTGTCCCAAGTGCCAGGCCAGGATGAAGGCGGAAGGGCTGAAGAATGAAAGCGAGCTGCAGTCCTACTTCATTCGCCGGGTGGAGAAGCTGGTGGAGAAGAACGGCAAGCGCCTGATCGGGTGGGACGAAATTCTTGAAGGCGGCCTGGCGCCAAACGCAACGGTTATGAGCTGGCGCGGCATGGAGGGCGGCATGGCGGCTGCCAAGGCTGGCCACGATGTCGTGATGAGTCCCACCAGCCATTGCTATTTTGACTATGCTTACACCGCGATCGACTCCGCTCGCGTGTTTGGCTTTGATCCGCTGGCCGGGATCCCTCCGGAGGCCGCGCGGCATGTGCTGGGTCTGCAGGCCAATTTCTGGTCACACATTGACCGCGAGCCGGAGCTGGTGGATCGGCAGTTGTTCCCGCGGCTGCTGGCCCTGGCTGAGCGAGGCTGGTCGCCTGACAATCGCAGCGAGTGGATCGGCTATCAGCGCCGGGCGCGAGCTCAGCTCCCGCGGCTTAAGCAGCTCGGAATTTACTACCAACCGCTCGACCTCGCTATGCCCGTCGGCGAGGGGAGCCCGCAGAAGACGAACACGAACAGTTTATGAACTCAAAGACTCTCGTAACGGCGGCCTTGAAGGGTTTGCTGGTGCCTCGCGTGCCGGTCGGCCCGCTGGCGGTTCATTTCTGCGCCGGGCTTGCCGGATACAGTCTGCGCCAGTACACCACCGATGCCAATGCGCTGGCCGACTCGGTCATCCGCTACTATGAGCGGTTCAAACCTGACGTCGTGTGGGTCTCGGCCGACACCTGGGTGAACGCGGAGGCCATGGGTGCCAGGGTCGGCGCCACGGATGATAACCAGCCGTTCGGCGGCATCGGGGAACCTCTGGTCCAGTCCGCGGCCGACATAGACCGAATCCCGGCGCCGGACGTCACCAGCCAGGGACGTTACCCGCTCATGCTGGAGGCGCTCTCCCGGATTGTGGATAAGCTGGGCAAGAACGTGTTCATCGTGGCCTGCTTCGATCAATACCCGTTTTCGCTGGCGGCGGCGCTCATGGGCATTAACGAGATCATGCTCAAAGTCGTTGATGCCCCCCCGTTCGTGGAGGCGTTAATGGAGCGGTGTTCGGAATACGCCCTGGCCTACGCCTCCGCTCTCAGCAGCGCGGGTGCGGACCTGCTCAGCGGCGGTGACTCTCCGGCGGGATTGCTGGGGCCGGACCTTTACCAGGACCTGGTCCTGCCCGCCGAGCGGCGGCTCATCGGGCGAATGAAGGCCGCTACCGGCAAACCGGTGTCGCTCCACATTTGCGGCAATGCGACCGCCATCCTGCCGGCTATGAAGACTTCGGGTGCCGACGTCCTCGAATTGGACCATGCGGTGTCGATTAGTGAGGCCTGCCGGCTCATCGGTCCGGAGATCGCCTTGTGGGGCAACCTTGACCCGGTGGCGGTCCTGTCCCAGGGCACGCCAGAGCGAGTGACCGAGGAAGCGCTCAGAGTGCTGGCGGCCGTCGATGCTTGCGGCCACGGCCGGTTTGTCCTCAGCTCCGGGTGTGCGCTGGCAGTGGAAACCCCTTACCAGAATATCGAAGCGTTGGTCGCGGCGGCCTGGAAGCCCAGGCCGGCGCATCTTGTCGGTACCACAAGACGGCGCGCTGGCTCCCTCTCCCCGCGAGGGACGAGCGGGGCTGGGGAGAGGGGTTCGGAAACGCAGCAACGACGCAGTTGAAATGCCCTTCCCCATGAACCTTGGCTCGACAGACGGCCCCCTCTCCCCGGCCCTCTCCCCTTCGGAAGGGGAGAGGGGGAATCGTTGGCGGCCTTCCGGCGAACCGAGGTTCAGGGGCAGGGAATTCGCTCCGGTGGCTATGGTGGTACGAGCACGATGCGCCCAGCCCAGACCGCAGTTGGTCCTCTGACTTGATAAGCAAACGAACGCTCATGAAACGGCTTAAGCCAACGGATACGAAGGCCCGGCAGCGGGCTTTCACGCTCATCGAGTTGCTGGTGGTGATTGCCATCATCGCGGTTCTGGCGGCGATGCTCCTGCCGGCATTGAGCCGCGCCAAGGCCAAGGCGCTGGAGGTCCAATGCGTTTCCAACCAAAAGCAGATAGGAATCGTGCTGCGCCTGTATGCGGACGACAATGCGGACACCATGCCGCGGCTGATGGACTGGATTGGGTTGGGCGGGCAGGATGGCACCTTCAATGTATTCGTTGCGGCCACCAATCGGCCACTTTACCAACTGCAAGGGAATAAGGCGATCTTCCATTGCCCGGCGGATAAGGGCGACGCTATGAACTATTATGGGTTAACACCGCAGGGCAAGATTTGTTGGGATGTCTTCGGCACCAGTTACCTGCCGCAGTGGAATATGGACTCTTTTGGGGTCAAGCAAGTGTTCGGCGATGTCAATGCCCCGCCCAATTCTGCGCCTGGCCGCTCGATGAAAGGAGCTGAAATTGCCGTCGGTCCAGTCAACAAGATCATCCAAGGGGACTGGCTCTGGCACCCCAATCGCGGCGATACGGACAGCCGAAGCGTGTGGCATAACTACCGCGGAAAGAGCCGGACGGTGATGCTGTGGGGCGACAACCATGTCGCTGCCTTCACAATTCCGGTCACCACTGACGTCAATATGCCACCCAACCGAGCGAACAAATGGTGGTGAAACGGGGCTTCCATCAGAGGGAGTCTGCGCTACTTCTGACCCCAAAAGTCCCATAATTGGTGGCAACGGCTCTGGACGGGAGCGACCGGCTGTGCGAGGTTCCAGAAACTAACCGAATACTAAAGTGTAAATGAGCTCATTCATGAGACAGCAAACGAACGTCGTCGAACCCTTGGCGTTGTCCGCCGAGCAAGTGCGGTTCTTCCATGACCAGGGATACCTTGTGGTTGAGGATTTGATCCCGGTCGAGGACTTGCAGCCGGTTATTGCGGAGATCAACTCCGAAATCGAAATCCGGGCGCAGAAGCTGTTCGCGCGGGGCGAATTGAAGCAGTTGTACTCGGAGCACGGCTTCGAAACCCGGCTTGCCCGGATCAGCCAGGAGACGGACAAGGTGGCGATCTCGATCTGGAACGGCATCCTGCATGGCCCGGCTATTTTTCAGCTTATCACCCATCCACGACTGTTGGACGTGGCGCAGGAATTGTGCGGCCCCGAAGTCATCGCCTCCAGCGTGTACCGGCTGAGGCCGAAGATTCCGAATTACGGCTACGGCGCAGTGCCTTGGCATCAGGACTCCAGCTACTTCGAGCCCTATTGCGATAAGGCGCTGGTGTTGACCGCGTGGGTGCCGCTCGTGACCGCCACCGAGGAAAACGGATGCATGTGGGTCATTCCCGGCTCCCACCGTCAGCCCGTCGTGCCGCACCAACTCCACTCGAGCGGCAAGTATCTGGAGATCGCCGAGGCCGATCTTCCTGCCGGTCAACGCGTCTGTTGCCCCGTCCGCAAAGGCGGCGTGCTGTTGATGACCAACCGCACCGTCCACGGCTCATTTGCCAACCACACGGAAATTGTGCGCTGGTCCATGGACTTGCGTTATCAGAGTGCCGCGCTGCCGACCAACGCACCCATTACGCGGCTGCCCGGCGAAGCCATTCCCTCACAAGAACTGGGGGTCCCGGGCGCCTGCTACCCGCCCGAGCCGGATTTCCTGGTGCGCTCGCAAGAACGCCCCGGCGAAGTGGTGCGGACGTACGAAGAGTTCAAGGCCTTGCGCGAGGGTCATCAGCCCGAGCCCGTCACCAACCGCTGGGGCGTGCAGTGGGCGCCGCCGAAGGCCGGCGTGGACTGACGCGCGCGAAGCGCGGGCGAGCTTTGTCTGGTCCGGGAAGGCGCCTTGCGCGCACCACTGCTACCAAAGCCTAACGCCGCCTGAGCTGCGCGCTTGGATTGGGGCAGGCCGAGGAATTGACGTGGGCCCCCTTTCCCTTTCCCTCCCCATGAACCTCGGCTCGACAGACGGCCCCCTCTCCCCGACCCTCTCCCCTTCGGAAGGGGAGAGGGAGAATCATCCGCAGCTCCCTGGCGAATCGAGGTTCAGGGGCAGGGTGCCCGCCAGGGCGGGAGAGGGGCCACCGGCGAACTCACCCCGTTTCCACGGATGAGGATGTCTGAGCCTGCTTGCTCCAGAAAGCTGCCTTCCGCCCGCTTACCGTAAGCCTAGCTTGAATTACCAGGCCCGGCTGGAGGCGCTCCCAAGAGTCTCCCATGACTGTCCCATGAGTCTCCCATGAGTCTCCCATGTGTCTCCCCCGTTAACTTTATCGGTTTTGCTTATGCAACTGAGGCTCCAGCGATGTGTCCAAATATAGGACAGTTTGCTCCTGCGCAGCCCGAAATGCCGTCATTGCCTCAAGGACTCGGGAAAGGCGGCTAGCGGCGTCCCCGCGGTTTTCGCCGTTCTCGGGTTGCAGGGACGAGCCGTTTTGGTTCTCCCGTTGCTGAACAGGTAGAATATGGCTTATCCAAAAGTGCCAATAGTGAGCACACTTATTCGGCCCCCGGCTCCGCCGCGCCCCCGCACCCGCCGACACCGGGAGATCTTGCCCGCGAGCGCTGTCGCAAGAACGGTGGCGCGGATCGGGGAGGCGTCGGATTAAAGAGGAAAGGAGACGGACCATGCCCCGGGAACTCAAGGAGATTTTCTTGCCGGTCCTTCGATCCAGATGATCTCCGAAGCCCGGTCGCCGGTCATTCCGGAGATGGTGACGCCTTCGTCCATGAGTTGCGCGCCGGTCCTTGAGCAATTGAGTTTGACACGATCCTGGAACGCCAGCGCATAGGTTGCCTTCCGGTCCAGTCCCTTGAGTTTGATCACCTTGGAATCCCCGTCGGCGGCCTTGGTGGAAGGTTTGAAGAGAAAAACCGAACCCTGGTCCAAGTCGGGATTGGAGAATTGCAGACCGTCCCAGTTGGTGCCATCGGCCATGGGCAGGATGTGGTACACATTGGCCCCCCTGAGGATGGGTCTTTGCTTGCTTTTGTAGAGGGCGATGTGTTGCCGATAGATCGGATTGTCCGCTGCCCAGGTCAGGATGGCACCCAGCATATCCGTGCGCAGCTCGTAAGCGTCGTTGGCCGGACCCAGATCGGACTTCAGTTGGACCGGATTGATCGCATAGGTATTGGAGAAAAAGGTCGTCCTGGTATCTACAGGGTTCTGGTCGCTGTCATTCATGGTGCAGAACGTCATCCGCCGACAGATCGCGAACCCCTTGTATTTGCCTCCGTTGCAGCAGTTCTCGTATCGGTATCCCGGTCGGTTCTTGATGAGGTGGTCCTGGATGAAGAGGAAATTGACTACGCCTTGGTAGGTCTGCGGTATCGGCTCTCTGGGCGCCGTGTAGAGGTCGGTGCGCCACATGTCGAACCAGCCCTTGTCGTACTTGGTGAGGATAGCCCCAAGTTCCGCATCCCGCCCGGCGATGGTCGCCAGATCGCAATCATTATACGTCCCTCCCATGTACAACGAAGCCTTCAGACCCGCCTTGTGTGCCTTGGCGGCAAAATCGAAACCGTTGGGCCAAATGTCCGGTCGGAACATCCAATCTCGCTGATTGTACCAGCACTTGCCCGAACCGTCCCAGAAGTCCATTTTGACACATTCCGCACCGGTCGCTGCTAGACGATCATAGACACTCAGTGGGGTGTTGCCGGTGATACTCGTGCTGCCGTTGCCCCCGATCTCCTGCATGCACACCTCGACCCACGGCTCGTCCTTATTATCGTGGAGGCTCCGGGTGATCTTATGATTCCAGAACCACCGCTTGAATCGGTTGCTCCCATCGTCGATATCGCCTTGGTAGGTGCCGTAATACACGCTTGGAATCAGGAACACTTCACCCGTGGCCCGGATGACATTTTCAGTGATCGGGTGGACAGACGCGGTCATCCGCAGTGGGTCCTTTTGAGAAGAGACGTTGAAACCACCTAATTCCCATTCGAAGCCGAAATAGGCGCCGTGCTTGGATCCGACATCGAGCATGATGAAGGGAATGACGCTGGCGCAGGTGCTGAATTTCGCATTCGGTCCAATCACGTCCTGATGAACCTTCCCCCTGCCCACAGCGGTCTTGTCGGCCCGATGCAGCGTCACGGCGGAATCCGCCACCAGATCAATCACTGCTGCCGCGATGCCGGGGCCGAAGGTGACATCGCCTCCCGAGGTGTTTTTGATGCTTATCTCGTTCTCGACCGGTCCCGGACCCGGTTGGGCCCGCCAGACCGATTTCAATTCCAGCGCCGGATCGGCGCAGGTGAACCGCAAGGTTATTTGATGACCTCTTGTCCTCTCCTCGGTCGCCTCGAGGAACTCCCAGTTTATTGCCTGATAGTTCGTTCCGGTCTGAACGCCAGGCATAGGCACCCGAGACGGAGCGGGAATCCAGTTCCAGTCTTGCGCGGGGTTGCGCAGACTGATGAGGCGGAGCCCATTGCTCGCCACCGCCAAGGTCAATTCCGTGTCATCGGTTGACAAGGTCCAGGTCTTATGCTTCGACGTCGCGGTCGGAACGACCTTCGGCGGTTCCGCCGCATAGATGTTCAGTGCGAGACCTAGTGCGGGCAACGCCACGATGCACCCGTGTTTCCTTCGTGTCTTCATGGTCCTCTACTAGTTCTCGTGGGTTTTGTTCACTATGCAATTCTTCTCCGGCCAACGGAGAGCTGAGCCGCAGCCGCCGTAAACTGAGCCGCGACGAAGGCTGAAAGCAGCAACCCTCTCAGAGCGACCGCAAACAGAAGGGGCGGCGGCTGTCGACTCTAGCGTGAAGTTAGCTATCATGATTTATTCAAGTGGCACCTCAACCCAGCCAAAAGATCCGTCTTGGCTTCGTATGCTGATGAATCTTTGCTTTATAGTCTTATGCCACCATGCGAATGACGGGCGAAACGAAACTGCTACAACTGCGTCTAAACCATCTCCTTCTCTGGTTTTAACCTTCATCAATGTGATGTTCATCCAGCAGGCTGGTTTGTGCCCGGGTTCGATTTTAGAAATGAAAGAAGGCTCCATTCCAGGTGCAAGGTCTAATATAGGGCCATATATTTCTGGGTGCCGCTCCATCATTGTGGCTAAATTTGTATCATTCTTTTGCCCCTTACCGAAAACCATTCCTCCCACCCTGCCATTAACTCTGGCTGATAAATTAACATCATAAACGTCAAAGAATCCATCGTTTTGAACTTCAAATCTGACCGAAAACGGAGTTGGCGGGTCAAAGGTTTGTGTCGGGGAAATATTGACTCTTGGTACGAATATAGTCACTGCCGACAACCATGCCAACGGCAAGGCGACAATACCCACATAAGCGCCTATGGCGGTCAACTTGCTCGGCAGCGACCAATCTTTCCACTGTTTTTTTGTTGGAAACACGGTAAATGGATGCGGCAACGGCTAACGCCCCGGCTCAGGCACGCCGGGCCGGTAGTGTTCGATTGTCAACCGAGAGGCGATCCCGGCCTTGCCTGCAGCCGGATGGTTCGGCTCATTGTGCTCGTCGTTTGCCATATCGAGACGCACCCCAAAATAATGACCAAGTGATTCCGTATGAAACGGCAAGCGCCGGGAGCAGCACGAGCGGCTCAATACTTTCGACCCGTAACCCGTGGCCATAGTAGTGCTCAATTGTGATGCCGGGAAGATGAAACCAGTCGTGCGGGCCGGTGTGCTCGACTACTGCGAACAGGAATCCCAGCGCGACGAAGAGGCAGCACGACATCAGCCATATCACCAGAATCCGGCTCATGGGTGTTCTTGTCATGCCGAACAACCGGCCTGAGTGGCGCGGGGCCGAGGACGTCCGAATGCGAACAGGACGCGCCATCCCGCGTCCGCTCCAGGCCGCTCGTTAGGCCGTTCATCCATGATTCTGAACCTTTTTCCGTGCTTGTTCTGACAAGCGTGTAAACACTTCAGCAGGCACCGGACAGCGCTGATCGCCGTAGAAGGGACCACAGCCACCCCCCCGGAAGTCCAACTCTCTTTATTCCAAGTCTCGCTGAAAGTGAATAGTATCAGCAGCCGGTCGCCGTCGTAAGCCCGCACCCGGTCGTCGTTCTCTGCGAATACAAGCCAACCTGTGTGGGCCGACCACGGAATTGAAAGAGTAGCCTCGCCCTCTTTCGACCTCGCTGGCCAGCCTTCGCCGGTGAGCTCAGGAAAACGTGACACTGCCACAGAGGCATCCGAAACCCCAATCCGCCATGTGCCATCGAGCGACGTTTGAGTGCAGAAGTTGCTTATGAGCATCGGATGAAACGATGGTATAGCCGCGGCGGTCGGGGCTGCCGTTCGGGTGCGAACCGTTGAAGGCGTGTGACATCCCACAAGTGTTGTCGCGGCCACCATGAAAATTGGAATGATTTTGCGCATGAATTTATAGAGAGGCCTAACGACCAAGCTCACCGACCGCCGCCCGGACAAGGACGTGATGAGGTCGAGGGACGTCGGACAATCCAGAACTGAGGCTGAAGCCGAGAGCGGGGCGGCGGTTCGTGTGGAGCGTTTTGTTCGGCGACATTTTCGGTCTGTAACTGTCTCTGTAATCTTCGACTCTCTCCAGTAACCTCGCGCTCAAGCGTGCATCAATGAAGTCGGGACTGGTGCAAACCGACACCAAATCGGGCTTGGGCCACCGTCGCCGGAAGTGTCTGGCACATTCAAACCTCGATGAGACAGCCTCCCACGCGTCGTCCGAAAGCCACATGTCCGGATAGTCAATAGGCTGCGGTGTCACCCAGACGACTCGGCAATCGGGCCAGTGTCGCATCACAAAATAGATGAAGCTGCCAAAGTTGGGCGGCGGCCTCTCCGACATCATGTCGTGATGCTCGTCAGCATGAATGATGAGGTGAGGAGGCTCGACAATGTCCGCCGCGACAATCCGCTTCCATCGCGTGTATGCCTCGTGATGGTGCTCAACGACAAAATCAACAGGACGACGAGCCCACGTTAGAAGCCTCTCCAACTCAGCAATCGGCTGCTCGAAGAGGGGAAAGTAGTCCAAGTCTATGTCAAGAATGACAGACATCGTTTCGTTGCGTAGTGAAGTGGCATGCGCGTGATGCCGCCGAACGTCGCGGATGAGCCATGAGGGGGAGCGCGCCACAGGGGGCCGAATACAGTGCCAGCGTGAACGCGCTCCTCCTCATTGGCTCAATCCGTTTGTTGGCCCAGGTCGCGTCCTTCATGCCAAGCCCCCTATGGCCCTCGGGCGCGCCGAACGAAACAGGCAAAGCCCGCCGAACACCATTGAAACCCCAACCAGCATTAGCGCCAGGGACCAACCAATTGCGGCGGAGTCACTCAACTCGGAGAACCACACGCAACGGTGACCGGTGAGCAACGCCCAGCCCTCCTCGTAAATCAGGGTGTGCAACAGAGGAAGTTTAAGAACTATCCAGGGCGAAGCGACTATCAGTACTGGCCCCAAGACCATGAGCACAATCCCGCTAGTTCGTTTTGTGCGTGGCGTCATACACGTGCTGGCCAACGACCAAGCTCACGCACAGCCGCGATGAACCCAACGCTTGATACTCGCGGCGACCACCCGAAGATCGGCGATCCGGCTGTTGCGTGGAGCGCTTTGTTCGGATTCTTCAAGGTACGTCCGTGCCAAAATGGTCTGAACGGATTCATCGCATGGGGCGCTCTGGAACGGCTAACAGCGGACGATAGCAGCACAGAACCAGCCGAGCCGGTCCACTTCCATTTCGCCACAACCGAGGATGAGGCGGTGCAAAAGCTCACGGATGAAATGGATGCCGCATACGGTAAGCGCCGATGGTGGCGGCAGCACTGTAATCCGAACGCTCGGGCTCACTGGCGCGGCGGCCCAGACGCCCGAATAGCAAACTGAACGCGATCGCCGCGTCCAGTGAAGCCCGCTGGTTCGGGAGCACGATGGACTTAATCACCAAGTAGTTCATTGAGATGTCACTCGGTCCGGTGCTTGGGCTGTAGCAGTATGTCCGGCATATGAACCTCCATACCCCAATTGTTAGTACCGTAATCGGGTACCAAGAGATTGGTCGGCTCATAACCAGAGCATGATGCAATTAGGTTGAGCAAGCGGTTGTCCGGGAATGGGTGGCCGCAGGATTGCGGCCACACACCTTCCGGAGCCGCGACATAAAGACAGATACGCCGGCAGTGCAGCGGCCCGACCTCATAAGTGCCATTCTTATCAGTCCTTGCAGATGCCTCTAGACCCGGCCCCTGAAGCTCAACCCTGGCGTTGTGAATTGGCTGCTGTCTCTCCCCGTCAACAATCCTGCCGTGGAATACCGCCGAGTGGGTTGTCGTGAATACCCCAGGGACGCAGCCCTGAAACAGCCACATCACCATTCCCGCGCCAATGATTACCCCGCATCTAAAACCCCTTGGTGGATAGGCTCTCATGGCATGCGCACTGATCCCGAACGGCGCGGCTCAGGCACGGCGCGCTGGAGGCGTCCGACATGGAACTGACGTGTCCTCGCGCCGTTGCCTGAAGCCGCCGGGTTATCTCCCGCGCTTGGATTGCTGTATGGCATCATCGAGTGTAGGAACACCCCACTGGTTCGTATTGTGAATGGACTGCAGGTACGCGATGGCCTCTGCAATCTTCCGATCCGCGCCAGCGGGGTCGTAGTCCGGGCTTCGCTCTACGCCGTGGCCATACTTCCTGCGGTAGTCGCGAACCCGAAGCAGCAAATTGTAGTGGCTGCGCTCAATCAGATCGGGATGCTGTAGGCTCATCCCAGCGAGCATCGTGGCTGAGTAGTCCATCTCTCGGTCGAGGAGGACTGCCAGTTTGGCCTGGTTGGTGTCCTTGAGGGCGGTCAGCCCGGCCCAGGAATCGAAGCAACTGTTATTCGCCATCCGCACCACCAATGGCCCAGCAACGTGGCGTTCCCCCTGGCGAAAGCTGACCCATGCTATGAGAACGGCGGCCAGCAGCAGCAGCAGAACGATAGCTGCTCTCCTCGCGGATGGATTATCGAGCGCGAGTTTCATAGAGATAACGATCAGCATCAGCGGCGGGAGCCAGCCGCCCCTGACGTTCGATCGGCCTCTGAGCGAAACGGCTGGCTCCCGTCCGCTGCATGCTTTGGTTCGGCCATTCCATGTTTGTCCTTGAAAGCGCTCTCGGCATCCTTCGCGGCTTGCTCTAAAACGCCTTGGCCGTATTTGCGCTCGATCTCCACCCTCATCGTCCTGTTGTAACTATGGATCGATGCGAACTCCTCCTCGGTGCCGGTACAACCTAGACCGGAACCCTCGGCGATGTTGTACCGGGTGCGCAAAAGCTGCCTATACTCTCGGCTCCATGCAGCCGGTAGGCCCGCGCTCCTCAGCTGCAAAACGCTTCTCCCAATATCCTGGCGTGCTACTTCGGCTCCAGCCTGATGTGCTTGCAGGCGCCTTATCTGCCGTTGCGCTAGGTCGGAGGGAGATGCGGGCTTGGGAGTCCAGAGGAAGATCCATACGTCCGCAACACACAGCAGGACGGCGATACCGCAAAGACCACCCATAACGCCTTTCTTTACTTGCGTGCTCATGCTATGCCGAACGCTCTGCCTCAGGCGCGCCGGACACCTGACTCACGAACTCACAGGAGACGCAAACCGGCGTCGCCTGGAGGCAGTTGTTAGCCTTCATATCAATAGAGGGCATAAATGAGCAGGGACAGGATCAGAGGGCTGAGGAGGACCACGGTGGCCGCAGCGACCCATGCGCTATGCGTCCGGTCTGAACGGAAGTACGACCACCACAGGATGGCGGCGAACAGGAGGGCAATTGGCAGGGATAGAACGAGCGCTGCGGACCAGAAATCGCTGCTCCTCCCCTTGATGTGGCCTATCCCGTAGGCGCACGACACGTACCAGAGCCCCGTGAGGACCATCACGATGATCGCCTGGCTGCGAACCCCAACCACGGATCTTCTGAGGGCAGGCATACGCGGCTAACGATGCTGGTCAGTGGCGCGCCGCCCAAGACCTGTGAAATGAAACAGAGACGTTATCGGCGCGTCCACTGCACCAGCCGGGTTGGACAGCTTCATAGAAGGGTCTTCACGTTCGCACATACGCGGTATGGAAGCAGACGGAATCGCGCCGACGACGCGATGAGCGCCAGGGCCGCTACAAGGGCGATGACCTCAGGGTTTCCCTCGATCAAATTAAAATCCGGCCCCTGTTGAAGAGTGCCCGACGGACCCTGCCCAATCCAGTTATTGCCGAATCGGGTGAGATTCCAGCCCAGGTGGATGGCCCAAGGAACGGCGATGCTGCCTGTGGCCAGGAAGAACTCGTTGAACGCGAAGCCCATCAAAAGGAGTGCGGTTAGAGCTTGGACCGAGAGCGAGGTCTGCGGAGGTCCAAAACGATACAGGACGAAGTGGACCAACGTAAAAAAGCCGGCTACCACTATACTGACGAGGAAGCGCACCTTCAGGATATGCGCCAGGGCCGTTAAAAGCAGAGCCCGCAGCACCATCTCCTCATTCAGGGTTTGGAACGGAATCGCCAGAAACGTCCACGTAAGGTCGGCGTGCCCGGGGCTATACCCGTGCTGCCGGAGGATGCCTGGGATCAAGAGCCTTGCGGCTATTCCGACTACCAGGAGCGATAAGATCGCCAAGGCGAAGTCCGTTCGACGCCCCCGAATACCAAGGTCCGCGGCAAAGCCTTGTGGCCTGGCCCAGAACCAAAGAAGTACAATGACTGTGCTTGTTGCGGCAAACTTCCACCACCCCCAGGCCCACCCGAGAGTGTATGGAATCAAGAAAGCAAGAAGCACAGCCAAACAAATCGCAACCTGACGCGGTGTGAATGTGTTCATGCGCTCCGCGCTGTCCAACGACGAAGATCACCGATGAGCGGCATCCCGTGACACCCGAATCGCAACCTGACATGCGCGCCGCTCATTCGGTGCATCGCCTTGTTAAGCGGAGTCGTCACAGTTCTGAGAGTCTCTTTAGGCACGGCGCGAGAATATACTCCTCTTGCTGCTTGTCTTTGAACCCGTGGCCTTTTTCCTTCTCCATATACCACAGGACGTATTCCTTTTCGGCTTGCTTCGTCGTAATTCCCTTGGCGTGGTTAGCGTATTTTTCGGCGCCTAATTCCTTCAGCATCTGGCCAAAACTGGGCTGACCGTTCGAACCGATTGAGTTTTTGCGCCACTTATAACCGTGCGGACTAAATCCTCCTTTCACCACCTCTGCCATGATCTCCTGGACCGCGTAACCGACTGGCAGGTCCTCCCAGGCTGCGGAGCAGAAAGAGTAAGAGTATCGCTTGTCGTCCAAGTGCTTCACCAACTCTGGAAATGTCGGGGTCCCCATTGAGATCAGCTTCTGTCTGGCTTCGGCAACCTGCGGGTCCATCCATCCCTCGGATAACGCTTTCAGATGGGCTTCCAGCTTCTTCATGTCAGCTTTACCGCCATTATAGTCCTTGACATCCTCGGGGGGTGGACCAATTGGGGAGACCAACTGTTCAACGAGTTTGGCGGCCACGGATGGGGCAGCGTTCGTTTTGGAGGCCTCGCCTGCTAAGGCATAGCAGCAGCCCCAGCAAAGGGCGACGGCACAAGATAGAGAGCGAAACATAGAATTCATTCGCTTAACGACAGAACTGAGCGATGCGGGCGGCCCAAAGCCTCCGAATTGGCAAGCGAGGTAGCCCGCCCGCATTCGCTCCAGTGACTTGTTGACCGCTCTGGTTCATCTCTGGCACAGTAGAACAAGCTCAAATCGCATCTGAACAGAGCTGCCGTGCCGGGGACGAGCGACCAATCTTAGGATGTTCGTTTTCTCCGGACAGGAAACGCGAAACTCGTCAAACGCAGCTAGTGCTTGATACGGCTCCGCGTGGGACAACCATGCGTCGGCCAAGGTCCCAAACTGCCTCTCAATCTGAATCGTATACTCGCAGTTGGTTGTGGAGTCGGTTGGCAGGCGAAGCTCCGGTCGAATCAGTGGTCCGCCTTTGGCGTTAATGGCCTCGAAATAGCCCTCGGGATGTTTCTCCGAGGAAAGGTAAAAGCGCATGTGCTCGTCTTCCGGTCGGTCCGCCGTGGAAATGATCCCCCAAACATGAACAGGTGTAAGCTCACGAGACTTGTGCGCTTCAAGTGTCGCCAATCGCATGTCGAAGGAATTAATACGGCTCTCCAACTCGGTCACGGTGCTTTGGTATCGGGTGTAGTAGAAGTGGCAGAAATACGCCGCCACGACACAACACACCCCGGAAACTGTCAGCGCCAGGACGAGTGGGGCGATCTTTCTCATACGCGTACGCTCAGCGGCCAACGCAGAGCGCAGCCACGCCGGGCCGAGGGCGCTCGGAAAACCGAAAGGCGCTCTCCCGGCGTTGGCTGCCGCGACTGGTTGGCTGCCGTCATTCGGCTCTCCACTTCCCGTTCTCCTGGTGCAGGTGGTACTTGACGTCTTTCCATGTACTCTCTTTGGCGTACCAAGTACCACTCACATCGAAGCCGCCTTGACCGTCGTCCTTCATTTCCGTCATGAGGAAGGCCACGCCAATTTCCCCCGTTTTCCTGTCGCGAACAGAAATGCTATCCACAGTGGCCTTGCTCGACCCCCTGAACTGGACTCCCCCACCACTGCCCTTCGCGAGTAAGGTGGCGAACAAGACGGGCTCGGCTCGCTCCAAGCTTTCGGGTCCAACATCTGTGAATACCAGATGATAACCCTCTTTCTTGACGTCCTTACCGAGCCTGCGATAGACCGCCGCCATCTCGTCAATGAACACCATCACCTTTCGTTTCTGGTCAGGCAGTGCTGATTGCCAGCCCTGAGCAGGTTCCTGCGAAGCGGTGGGTCCTGAAGGCGAAGAACAACCAGCGAGAGCGTAGGCGGCCACTGCTAGAATAAACGTCCAGCTCGCTCCTTTTGCAGGATTGCCACTCATAGCAGTTTCAGCCAACCACTGATTAACAGGTTGCTTTGACCTGATAATATGATATTAGGGTGTTTCCAGGTCAAATGGTCCCGGGCCAATATCACGGTCAAACTCATGGCAGCATATTAGCAATTTGCTATGGAAGGTC
>Ga0209777_10004894_pt1 | contig 15676 bp, 17 predicted proteins | sample FrelakmetHBP12HB_FD_187147 | JGI IMG/M metagenome (GOLD analysis project Ga0209777, IMG submission 187147) | Freshwater lake sediment microbial communities from the University of Notre Dame, USA, for methane emissions studies -HBP12 HB (SPAdes)... | ecosystem: Environmental > Aquatic >... | reverse complement strand
CAGTTGAACCTTCAATTGGAACTCTGCTGCTTCTGTTACAGGTATTCCCACCTCTGCCTCGCAGGGAACCTCGTCGGGTGAGGTAAACTTGATCTGATTGTAGCTAGGAAGGTTGACGATAGGTTGGCAATCTGGGGCCAGCGGGGTGCAGTAATCAAATCCTTGGTTGATCTGTTCTAGCAAGGGGAAGTAACACGGATAATTATCTGGCTTGAATTGGGCAGAAAGGGTGATCTTTTCTGCAAAGTTGGATAGCCAAATGTCTCCTCCAATGATCTGCTTGCGGATAAACGGAGATGACTTCTCTGACCATGTATGCCTCTTGGTAGTAAAGAAGCTCTTGATTTTTACATCTCCAAGGCTGATGGAATAGTCATCTCTTCCACCCTGCTTTAGCTCGTAAATGCGGTTTACGTTGTCTTGGTCAAAGGAGAACGCAAATGCCCTTTGGACGGAGTTGATCTGGGCAGTCAGGAGTTGGGTAGGTTGCGGCCCCTCCCATAGACCATCCCACCTAAAGGGTAGTCCAGCGTTAGGGGCATCTTGGGCAACACGATCAACGTCTAGCACAATCATGGCCCTGTGGGGGCGGTGAAGTCCAACAGTCGATGGGCTTCCAGTGGAAACGGTAAAGGGCGATACAGTGGCAATAATACGGTTATCAAAGAACATCCCGCTGGCAAATTGCCTCATCCAGCCAGTGTCTTGATTGACCCAGAAATTCATTTCCCTTGAGATTTTCCTGAATCCCAACCCACTGGAAAAGTCCACTTGGGAGTTATTATACAATGCCCACCCGTCATCGGAACGGAAATATGTCTCGTTGTTGATTCCCGTCACGCTCCAGGGTGATCTGCATCCACGCCCGATAAGGGAAACCTTCTGGATGTTGTTTGCTTGCCATGTTGTTCTCGGTTGGGAGAGATCAAGGGTAAAGCAGCCTCGTTCGCAAAATACTACAAGCTCACCCTGCCCTCGGACATTGATGTTCAGGGAGGGCATAACCCTCATTCCAGTAATCAGACCAAGGTTGGCAGGAGGAGTAAATGATCCACCTTCAGCCCAATAGGTTTGTTCTGTAAAGTTTTGGGTATTTGTAGTGTCAGTAAATCCGTTTCCGTAAATAATGTCAGAAACGTAAATATTGTTGTTTGGATCACTGACAGCAACCCTTCCATAAGCATATGCCATGATTGTACCAATAGGCATCTGTTGCTTAACAGGATTAAGCCTAAATATCGCATTGGGAGATGCTGCTGTCTTTGTTGGATTGGTTACAGAAGTCGTAGCAATATTTGACCAAGGGGTATATGAGCCATCGGGATATACGCTTCTTACTTGGAATGAATAAAGCGTAGATGACGCTGCAATTTGAAATGTATATGATACTTGGCTTGCTGGAATTATAGCAATTGTAGTAAATGGATTTGATCCAGACTGTGATTGGATTTCAGTTGTTGTAGATCCATTGGCATTATTTGTCCAAGTCAGTTGAATATTTGCTGTTACTTGTCCTTGGGCTTGTAGATTTGTTGGCTTGCCAGAAAGATCACCACTCCATGCAATCGGATCTTGGTATCCATTTTGTATATATACCCAATTCTCTGCCTGAACAAACCATGTATGCATCATGGTTGGATCATTGCCATCAATCAGTTTGTAAAGGTATCCAGTGCCATTGATTATGGCTATGTAGTAAATAACACCAGCAACGGAGCAAATTATTCCATCCTCACTTCCAGCAGATATGGAGCTATATTGTATTGCACCCTGGAAGTTTCCTGTTTGGAAATCAGAAAGAATTGTGGGGTCTTGTCCATATGCAACTTGAATATCAAGTTCAATGAACGGCGGCCTTGTGGAGTTTGTTGCACTCCTGAATGCCCTGTTTACAGCTGTTGATAGGAACCCGTCTGGTAGGTACGAAGGATTTGTATCCCTGTCACAAGCGAGAGTCAGGGTCTGCCCAGCAAAGACTCTCCCATCTTGAGACATTAGGTTTTGATGCAGTAAACCATTGCAAGGTTTACAGGACGAGTTTCTGATCCGTAGCGAGGAGTACCATTAGTTCCATCGGTAATCTCACTGGTTGTTACTCTAGCAAGATTAACCAATCCAGCACCAGATCCAGCACCATATGAATTTACAGTTGTGGTTCCAGAATAGTTATGTTCGTGACCTTGGAATTCATCTGCTTGGATGGTTCCGATTGTTCCAGAGGCATAAGTAATGCCGCTAGATGTTTGTGTTCCAGATCCACGAATAAACAATCCAGAAAGATTAGGAACAGCAAAAGTTCCAGTGCTTCCTCCATAGGTATTTGCAAGCAATGCACCAAGCGTTGGATATGCAGCAACAGTATAAATGCTACCATCGCAAAGCAGCCAACCCGTAGGAACGGTTCCACTTGTTACGTTGTATGCAAAAGGAAGAATAGCACCAGAAGGAACTGCTGTAATTCCAGCAATAGTAGAGGCCGATTGAGCAATTGGATTACCAAGGGCATCAAAAGTAACGATGTTACCAGGTGAAGAAGAAAGTTGTGCAACTGATCCTGAATTGTTCCTATAAACAAGTCCTTGATTTGGAACAATGCTCTCAATGGTTCCCCAACTTGCCGTCGAGCCTCCTGCGGATACAATGGGGAAGCTGACCTCTGTGGTATAAGGAGTTGTTGCAGGGGGCTGAAAAGCAACAAGCTGACCAGTAGGAGTAGTGGCCTGAAGATTTACAGAAGATGTTGCGGTAGCTTGATTTGATCCGCTGCCAATAAAGATTGGATTCGCAGTAGTTCCATCAGCCCAAGAAGCAAGTGCTGTGCTTGGATTGTAAAATAGGATGCTATTGGAAGAAAGCGTAGGGATGGTATATTTACAGGAATTGGAGTCCTCACCAACAACACGCACAATATTTGCCTGACCTAGCGGTGTGCAAGCAGTAGGGAAATTTGGGTTACAGGCAGGAGGAGCGTACTGGACGGTATTGCATCCACAGCCCCCACCCCATCCATAGTTGTTATCGCAGCAAGACATAATTCAGTGGTTTATAGTTCAGTTCAGGGTTTTATTCAATAAAATTATCGCATCCTACGGGCTTCAATTGTTCCATATGCCGTAGGTGCAGTTCCAGTAAATGCAGCAGTTGCCACAAGATAAAGAGTTACAGTGCCACTTAAATTTACTCTAGATGTTTTAGTGGCAAGCAAAAGATCACCACCAAGCCCAAGGGTTGTTGATTGAGAGCTTGCATTTGATGTGCTTATCAATGAAGCAAAAGTATCATATGAGTTTGATGCAACATTTGTGGTTGAAGTAGACGGAACCGTTAATGCATTGTTGGCAGTGCTAATTCCACCCCTTCCAGTTGTCATTGTAGTTGAAGAAAGGTGAATATTTACAGATGCACTTACATCCCAATCTCCTGCTGTTAATGAAATTGAAGTGATTTGATATACAGTTCCAGTCGTAGTTAATGTAACGGCTGAAGCGGAGGGAATATTTGAATATACCCATTCTCCAACAAACCCAGAAGCAGCCGATGATCCATCGGTAACTCCTTTAATGCCAGTTTGCCATATGGGTGCAGTAGCTCCACTATTAACGGTCAAAAGCTGGTTTGCTGTACCAATTGGTAGAGTAGTTGTTGTGCTTGCTGCTGTTTGATATGGAAGCGATCCTGCTGCCCCATTATAGATATTTGTAGCAGTAGTTGCAGTTGTTGCTGAGGCTGCATTTCCAGCAAAAGAACTTGACCACACGGGAGCAGTAGCTCCTGCATTTACAACAAGTGCTTGTCCAGCCGTTCCAATTCCAAGTTGCGTTGTTACTCCAAATCCAGTTTGAAATGGAATAGATCCAGCGGCCCCGCTTGCAAGGTTTGTTGCAGTCGTGGCAGTTCCAGCAGCAATTGATGATTGATTTACCCAATTCGGCGAAGATCCACCATTACTTTGTAAAATCTGACCAGGGGTTCCAATTCCAGTAAAAGCGGTAATGCTATTAGCTGCTTGATATGGTATTTTACCAGCAGCACCTCCAGCAAGATTTGTAGAACTTAATGAATTACCATTAAGATTTCCAATTATATCTTGGGTAAAAGTATTTACTCCTGTAAATGTTTGATTTGCAGAAAGTGTTGCAGGATTAGTAATATATGGAGAAGAACTTACATAAGCAAGTTGACCAGAGGAGTTTCTAGCAACAAGATAGGTTGTATTATTTGGAGTAATCTGCTGAAGATTTGGAAGGTAAAGAGGAAGTTGTGCAGATCCATCAGCCCAATATGCTTTGCTTCCATCGTAAACAAAGAAAGATGGATTCAGTGGCGTATTCAGTCTATTGACTTGGTTTCCGTTTTGCCACACAAGCGGCCCTTGGCCCTGACCAGTAGGAGGGATGATGCTGATTGGCACTGAAGGAGGGCAAGGCATAAGTTGTGTTATTTAAGGGTGTTTCTGCTGTTTTTGCAAGCTCGGTTATGCGGTGTACGTCCCAGAAGAGTAAAAATAGTGCATCACATACCCGTTGCCATTGGTGGCACGAATTGTTCCAGTGGCATCGGAGCCAGGATCTGATGCCATTGTATAGGTAAAGGTGTTTTTGCTTGTGTTCTGTATGACAAATGTTCCGTTGTATTCAGATGGAGTTGCTCCACTGATTGTTACTGAATCCCCATTTTGAAACTCGTAATTCTGTGTGGTTGTGGCTATTGCTGTTGTTCCAGAGTGCGTTAAAGAAACAAGAGTCGTGTATTTGGAAACGGCTGTAATTGTTCCTGTGGCGTTTGATGCAGGGGTAGATAGCATCGTATATTGAAAAGTTTTCCCATCTACAACAAGGATAGAGAATGTTCCATTGTATGCTGATGGAGTTGCACCAGAAATTGTAATCAAGTCACTAGTTGAAAATCCTGTATTTATGGAAGACATAGCAGTTGCTTGCGTTCCAGAATGGGTAAGAGATGTTATTGGAACTGATGAAATCACAGTTCCTCCAGTTCCTCGCTGTGGGCCACGGTAACGGATTACAACAATTCCGCTTCCTCCTACTCCTCCACCGCCTGTATAGGGGCCACCACCACCTCCACCTCCAGTATTATTTAATGCAGAATCACCAGACCCTTCAAATTCAGCACCTCCATTTCCACCTCCATAATTTGTAGCTCCTGGGCCAATAACAATGGAATAATCCAATGATCCTCCACCACCTCCACCTCCGCAATAGTTATTTCCATCATACCAAGTTAATCCATCGCCTCCACCCCCTGAAGCTAAATTTAATCCATTTTGACCAGTTGCATAAGCACCACCTCCACCTCCTGCTGAAACTTGATAAGCGAGTCCTTGCCAATATCCATTACCGCGATTTTTTCCTTGAAATCCAATTGCTTGATAGCCTCCGCTTACCCCAGTCCCGCCACCACCACAGGCTCCGTCACCTCCACCTGTAGCACTGCCAGTAAGTAGAATATCATAAGATCCAGTATCACCAGATGCCCCTTGTCCTCCAGGTAATGCAACTTTTGATTCAAAAGTAGAAGATGTTGCCGATACACTTGGGGTTGCACCATTTCCAACAACTATGGGATATGCAACTGTTGAAAACAAAGGAGAATAGGTATTCAAATAACCACCAGCCCCGCCCCCGCCCCCAAGGTTATTTCCACCAGCCCCGCCACCTCCCACAAGAAGTGCTTGAATGTAGTATTGCGATAATGCAGAACCACCAACTTTTCTTAAATTGTTGATGGACTGAACCAATGCCAAGTTTTGCATATTAAATCACCTTGTATGCGATAACGGGGCCACCACTTTGGAGCTTAATAGAACCAAAGTACCCATAAATCACGGTTCCTTGTGAAAACAGATATGATGTAATTGTATCTCCATTGATAGTTCCATGACTGCCATCTTGAGCAAGAGTTGCAAATGATGCACCGCCAGATCCAACAACTTGAACAGCATAGTATGGGCCAGAGTAAGTTGTTGCAGTATTATTGATAAACGTAAATCCTTTTGACCCACTGGATTTATCTGTTACCGCAACATCATTTGTAGTCGGTGCATAGGAAATTGCAGAGACACTGGAATAAGAAAGACCATCATCATAGTAAATGGTCAGATTGTCAGTATTGGAAGCTCCAGCAAGGTTTGCTGTGCTTTTAAGCGTAATGACACTATTTGTTCCTTGGGAATAAGATTGCGGCCCAGTGCCATTTGCAAAATCATAAAGGATTTGTCCAGTAGTAGCATCAGCAATAAGCAGGACTTGAGACAAGGGAACATTTACGCCAACCAGAGTTATCTGTGCGTTGGCAACATTAAAAGTATAATTGGTACAGATTTGTTTCATTTGTCAGCCTAGTGCTATCGCATAAACAATTGCGATATTGGAGTATATTTGTGTGTTTTGGATATTGGGAACAAGGGAAAGCTGCTCTCTGGTATTTAGCCCAAGAACATATTGTGCATCAGAAGAATTTACTCTTTGAACTGAAGGAAGCGTAATTGGATTGATTGAAGAACCATCTGCGACCACGAAATTCTGTCCATCCCAAGTCACCAAAGATGGGTTTTGACCAGGAACAATCGGATACTGACTTCCACAACCGCAATAGCTTGTGCTGGCTGGAAGCCCTGAATTGCAGCAGTTCTGATTGACTTGGTATTGCATTATGCGAAGGTTTTGATCATTTGCTGGTCACGGGATAACCAACCTCGGAGATTATCCCTCAAGTCTGGTCTCTTGTCAGCAATTTCTTTATAGTGTTGGTCGTTATATTCCCCAATTTTTAGGCACAGGAGATGCGGGTCTTGTGATATTACTGCATTCTCTGTAGCAGGGCCAATCTTTCCATCAATGGAAATCCTAGCACCTAGAGCGTTTAGGGACTGCTGGAGGATCTTGAAAGCTACTCCAAGCCCTTCATTCACGGCAATATTTGCTACTTCTTCTCCTACGCCTTTTGGAAGAAGGTCAGCCCTAGATTCAGCCCAATAAGCATCATGGTACTTATTGGCAATCCATTGGGGAGTAGGATTGTCAGGAAGGTTATCGTACTTTTGGGTCAAACCACACATGGTAATCCCTGCACCATCATTGTCATCCTCCCTCAAGATGTTGCCATCTTTATCCACAGTTGCCTCAACATTGCAGATAAACTTCAGCCAGTTAGTATACCTGTCAGGGAAAATAGTCCTAGAAGCGTCAAGGATGTCTTCTATCTTCATGGAAGTTTATCTTGCGGAACGGTAGGGGTATTATCCTCCAACGCTTTCTGGCCTACCTTGGCTGCTCTATTTGCGGTAAATAAAGCAACAATCCAAGTCAAAGCACTGGAGGGATTAAAAGCTGATGAGGAATTATGGAAATGGGAATAAATCGTGTATCCAATAATTGCCAAAAATGATACAAGGATTGCAATTTCCCAAGTTACAAAAGAAATCCTCAAACTAGAAGGTGTTCCGTTTGTCTCACTAAATAGACCCTTTATGAAATCCATAAGATCAAAGGAAAAATTTCCAAGACGTTTTAAGTCCAAGATAAACAATCACCGCAACTACCGCAGAAAAGGCAAGAAGCCTCCAGAACCAAATAATTTTGAGATCCTGGTAGTGCTTCTGCCTCCAGTAATTTGCGTCATCTTGAGCTTTCTGGAGTTGATTGCCCAAGTCGGCCACCTTCACGGAGTAGGTGTAGAGGCTCTTGTAAGCACTGTCGATATGCTGCTGAAGTTCTTCAACAGCTTTCTTCCCATCTGAAGAGACATATTTGGAAACATCCTTTACGGATGCTTTTGCTCCATCCAGATCTTTGATTACAGCAGCAGGAGAAGGCGTGTAATACGGATGCTTTGTGCCACTTGTGCATCCCGCAAGTGCCACGCAAAATGCTATGGCAAGCCAGTTTCTCACCTAAAGAACAAGTCTCTGGCAACCTTGATGCCAGTCAAGACACCAACGGTAATACCGATAATAAGTGAGATGATTCGGAGGTTAGCCTCAAGTTCCGAAAAGGCACTGACAAAAGCAGCACCGATACTGAATGAGGCTCCAAGGAATCCCGTGAAGATAGTTTCTGAAAGGGAGGTGCCTGAAGGTATCATAGATTTACAGGGAAAGGAAGCCTCAATAGACGTGCAAGCGGAACTCCTACGGAACCACCACTAGATGGCAGTGAAATATTAGGGCTTGATGCAAATGCTCCACTAAGAAGCATTACGTTAATTATTGATTGGGTAGAATGAAAAGTTGCAGTTCCAAAACAATAACCGCCATCTCCATTACTGATTCTTGAACTATCGTAGAAATCAGCAGTCCCATAACATGGGCCAGATAGCGTGGATGTTTCCTTGAAAATACAAGGGTAATTTATTTGTGCAAAGATATTACCACCAGTCAGAAATGTTGCAGAAGCACAAAGGCAGTTACTTCCAGTAGAATCAGAATCAACTTCCGCAACTACTTTAACATTTGTAGTTCCGTTAGGAAGTGCAGTTGCACTAGCACCATTGGAATCAACCCAATTAACCAAATTACCCCAATTATTGTCTGCACTTGAATTGGTAAATTTGACTCCAATTGCCATAAAATTAGCTGATTACGATGTTGGTGATGTTGTTGCTACCATCGTAAGTAATCGTCACGGTAGCCACAAGAACTCCATTTGCATAATACTTAACAAGACCAGGCTGTGCAGGAGTTGCACCATTGTAATTGGATAGTGCGATCTGGTCGTGCGGAGGAATGTTGAATCCTCCAGTAGCATTGTAAATCTGCCAAAGCTGTTCGCTAGAAGTAGTATCAACAAATTGAGCGAATGAAAGAAGAGGAGTCGCCATTTTAGTATAGGTTATATAGCGGGGGCTTTTACACCCCCGCTATAAACTTAATTGTTACTGAAGGAAACCGAAGACGTACACATCCCCGTACACGGAACCAATGCGACCAGCAGTATCAGCCGTGGAAGCCTCGGAAACGAGGGAGGGGTTGTAGTACGAGAAGGTCGTGCTGGTGGTCGAGATGACCGTAACAATGCCATTATAGGCAGCGTTGCCAACAGTGAGAACCTTCACAACGGTTCCAGCCGTGAGCCAAGCAGGAACGCTCGACACCGTAAGGGTCGAGATGTTGTTCGTAGTGGAACGGTTGGTCGTAGCCAGTGCAGGAACCGCAGCAGTGGTGACGTTGACACGGACGCTCTGGGTAGAGGCGGCTCCAGTGCCAGCAGTCGTAGCAGCGGGATCTTGACCGATCACATAGCCATTCGTCGCAGGGGTCAGAATGGTTTGGGACAGGTTTCCAGAAGCACCAGGGCCAGTGGCAACAGGAGTCAGCGGCAGTGTAGCCGTTGCAATGTTTTCACCAGTCGTACCATTGTCGATGGCGACAACAGCGGCGGTTCCGTTGGTTCCAAGGGCATTCTTATACACGATAGTAGAAGTCGTCGGAATGAAGACTTCCTCGTCGAGCTGGAGTTGCCCAAGGGTGTAGGTTCCCGTCTTGGTGAAGTCAACGGCCAGAGGGCCGAACTTGACCAAGGTCAGGTTGTTAGGAGTAGGATTAGGGACGGACATATAATAATGTTTTGTTAGATTTTAGTAGTAACCAGGAGTGTTATACACAACGTTGTTTAGGGTGTAAGCGACATAGACGTTATCTGATCCGACATCAGACACCGTGATGGCAGTAGCCAGAGGGCCACTTCCAGACAGGCTGATAGCACCAGATATCGCAACACCATTCACAGAGCAAGAACCAGTCCCGTTGGCCGTGATAGACCAAGTGATGGCACTCGTAGGAATGGTGAACGAAGTTCCAGTCGTCACCGACACGAAGTACGGTGTCAGGGGTTGCCCCTGCCCAGCATAAAGCAGGGCAGGAGCGTTCAAGACATCCGATGGGGCGTAATCAGAAGGATTCATTGAATATTCTAGTTACTTGATTAGATCGGCTGGCTAACCACACTGGAGCAGACGTAGCAATCGGGAGTGTATTGCGGGACGTAGCTCGGAGACAGGGTGCAGGGAGCAGGGATGATCAGACGGCTGGTGTTCAACCTGTGAAGGATGGAGTGCATCAGCGTAGGATCTTGGAACTGCATACCCATACGGAACTGGTTCCAGAAGAAACCTTGGTCACGCTTGATGTTGCATTCCCAATCGGGGTTCTTCCATTCCCAATCACCAGCGTAGTTCTGGGTCATGCCTTGGGCTTCACCGATACCACTCTGGGACGGGCTGATCCACTTGATCATGGCCTTGTTGACCCAAGGGTTGGTGATACCGAAGTCAGCGTTGTTGTAGGCGGGGTTCTGGACGTATTTGCAACCAAGCTCCGTAGCAACGGGGACATAGGGCAGAACACGCACCAGACGAGGCCAGGTGCTGGAATCGTTGGCGTTGAAGGTCGCAAGGGACGCATTGTACGTCCAATCGACGCTCAAACGGACACCGTTGATGTCGTTGCAGAAGGCGTAGTTACCGATAACACGGTCAATACCCAGGGAGTATTGAAGCTGCTTGTCATCGAAATCACTGACGCTCTCCCACCATCCACCAGACTGCTTGGCATACTGCCAGAGTTGACGGAGGACACGGCTATCGGGAACGATAACCTCAAGGAGAGGACGGCCAGCGGCCTCGCTCACGTCGAGACGATAAGCGTCATCTTCACGCTGGAGGTTGATGAGGATGTCATCAAGGGTGTCCAGAGAGAGGAGTCCGATGTTGCCAAGCTGCGAAGCGGGGAGCTTAACATAGACATAGCCCATGTTGTAGCTGCCTTCATTCGTGCCTTCAAACGGCTGAACGATGAACATCTGGTCATCCTCGGCAACGCAAGAGACGAGGCTCTGGCCGTTGGAGACGGGAACCCAGTGATGTCCAGCACCACCGATCCACTGCGAACGAGCGAACTCTTCATGGACGTTCTTGGTGATGTTGACGTTGGTAGCCATGATGTGATCCATCTCTTCTTGCGGGAAGAGGCGATACATGAAATCGGTAAGCTGATACCAATCGGTACGCATAGCCTTGGTGAAGAGGCTGAAGCTGTAGCTTTCCGTACCAGGGTGAGCAATCGTCTCAAACTGGAAGTCGTCAGCGTTCTGGAGGCAGCGACCGCTTTCGACCTGTTGCCACGGCTGATCGGGATTGTACCAACCACGACCGAAGCGGAAGGCTTTCTGGGTCGGGAGGGTGTTCAGGGGCCAAGTCTCGGTTTCGAGACGACCGTAGTAGATGGAGTTAATCGCCATCTTCTTGATGAAGAAGGGATTGTAGTATGTCCTCGCCTCACGGAACAGGGTGTCCACGTCTTGGCAGGAGGAGAATGTGATGCCATTCTGGGCCATAATATTGTTTGTTTTTGGTTTCTTGATGTGAACCAAAAAGGATCGCTCCCCTTTGGTACACGGTTATAGTGTTAGGGTTTGCGATCTGGCAACCATCGCTGGTCTTCCGTGATCACCCCACTGTTCTCAAGTTTGGCAACCCGCTTATTATTTAATGTCGGTCGCTATCCGACTCGTTGCTTCCACCGAAAACAGTTGGCTAATCACAGCCGACTAATCCAGAGTTAAAATGTCAGTTTTGCTTTTACGCAATTCTTGTAAATCCGTCAATAGATTTTTTATCTATTTCTGAATTTAGCAAAAAGGGCTTCAGGAGTTCGTTCTTCCTCTTGAGATGATTTCCCAGAGGAGGAAGAACTTACGTTTCCCTCCGATGTTGAAGATCCACGCATCTTCTTAATGGTTTCATTAAGTTCTGCGACTTGCTTTTCAAGAGCAAATCTATATGCACGTTGCTTTTTGAATTTAGCACCCTGCTGGAGAACACGGGTAATCTGTTCAGGAGCAAAGCTGGAATTCTCACGAAGGGCGGCTTCTGCAATAAGCTCGTCCTCGCTGGTATCATCATCAATCTTGTTTGATGCGATGACCTTTGCAATTTCCTCTGGATACTTGATCATGTCATCAAGATCTTTTTTGGCTTGATAGAAAGCATCACTCCATCGCTTTGTAATTTGACTCTTGTTCAATGCAGCACGACGAGCTTTTTCTTCCTCGGCTTGAGCCTTTGTAATTTCCCAATTCTGGAGAGCCTCATTTCGAGCCTTTATTTTATAGGCTAGGTTGTTGATGTTGGCAGTGAATTCCTGCTGATCAACGGGGTCAAGATTCTCAAAGATGGCAAGCCTAGTCTGCTTGTAGATTTCCATCTGCCTGGCCCTTTCATTAACATCAGTAGATTTCAAAGATGCCTCATAAGCCTGTATAGCCTTTTGCACTTCAGTAAGATGTGTCGGATCTTCATTAAGAATCCTCTTAATCTCATTGTAACCTTGAAAGATAGGTGCATCATAATTTTCTATAAATACAGGGTCAGCGGGTAGATTTAGGAAAGCATTGGCCTTGCGGAGTTCCTCAAGGTTAGAAGATAGCTTATCTTCACGCTCTTGCTTTTCCTGCATGGTTTTTTCAAGCTCCTTGCGAAGCTCTTCCATCTGTTTCTTTGTTCCACCATCGTCCATCTTGGAACGAAGCTCTTCAATCTGCTTCTCGTATTCAGGTAGCTTTGCCTTCTCGTAATCCTCTACCTTCTTCTTGAGTTCAGCGGCTTCTTTAGCAAGCTGTTCATTGGTCTGTTTAAGGCTTTTGATGTATCCAGGTTTCTTCTCGTCATCAACAAGCGATGCTTTGAACTTTGGTTCATCGTCATTGGACTCTGCTGTTTTTGCAGCTTCCTTTTCAGATGAAATCTGTTCACGCTGTTGTTCGCTGTCTTGATTTAGTTTCTGTGCAAATTTCTTGAAAAGATCGGAAGGATTGCCTTTGGGTGCTTCTTTAATATCACCCTTGAAAAAGTTATCTGCCTGTTTTACTGCTGCATCCCTTGCTGCTTTATCGGCAGCGGCGGCAGCGGCTCCAGCAGTCCTAGCTGCTTCTTCATTTGTGGCGGTAGTGGTTTGTTCGGACATGGTATTGTGTGTGGTTGTTTATTTTCTGGCTGAAACTTCTTCTGGTGTAAGTCTATCGTCGAGATCGGGATCGAAGTCTGGAACTTGTGGTACTGAAATCGGCCTCTGAATTACATCTAATTCTGTAAACTTGTTGTCATTAGCATCCCCTGCATATTCCTGCAAGGCTCGGAATACGGCAACTACGGTAGCGTGATCATGCTTGACCAATTCCTCGTAGATCGCTGTCTTGAGTTCGCTATATCGTTTGTCGTTTACAATTGCGGCGGCTAGATTAACGGTATTTTTATCCATTTTCTTTTCCAATTTGCGGGTTGCTTTGTGCTATCTGTTCCTGTGCTTGGATGGCTTGCTGTTGTGCAGCCATTTCCTGTGCATTCATTTGATCGTTATGATCAATTTCCTGTTCATGTTGGTCTTGCGACTTTTGCGTCTCGACCCAATGTTTGTTTCTCTGAATCTGAATATCGTTAGCGGCCTTTGCCCTCTTGGTGGCAATATCAGTTGAAGCCTTCTCCATTGCATTTGCATTGTGGAGTTGTGCCTTCTGTGCCAAAGCAGCCAGCTTAATGTCTTCCTTCTTCTTCATCGTGTCAACGATGATGGCCTCCCTTGCGACAAGGGCTTGCAGCTTGGCGTGATTCTCATCCATTTGGCCTTGACCTCCCTGTTGCTGTCTTGCCTTGGACATTTCAGAAAGCTGGCTACCAAGCTCATCAACACCACGCTGGAGTTGCTGTAGCTGTTGAGCAAATTGCTTGGCGAGATTCTTTTTGGAAGGATCTTTCTGGATATATGCAAGGTGGGCAACCATATGCGGCCCCTTGAAACGCATGAGACAGGCGTAGATGTCACGCATGAGTTCAAAGGTTTCGTCCTCATCAATCTGTGATCCCTGCTGTCCTTGCTGCATGGATTGTGCAGCGACTTGCATGGCCTGTTGAGCTTCTTGCATGGAAGCAGATGCATCTTGGAGATGACCCTGAAAATGCTCAATGTGATTCTGGTCAGGATAGACCTGGAAGTTGGCAGGATTACCCTTGGGATCAGTCATGCCAATGTTCTCCATTGAGATGATTCCCTTCTCGTCAGGAATATCAATCTTGGTCTGCTGGAAGTAACGGCTCACGTTTTGGCGACCATTCAGGGCGGCAATAGCGTCTTGGATTGCATTGGCTTGCCCCTCATTCATCGGAGTCATTCCCGTGAGGGATACAGTCTGCTGTGCGGCCATCAGCTTGTAGGATGGGCTACCAGATCCAGCCAGCATATTGCTTTCAAGGTTTTCGATGTTCTCCCACTTCCATGCTTCCTCTGGGACACCGTTCTCCATCATAAAATCAACAAACTTCTGTTTGAGTTTGTAGCCATTGCCTCCCTTGGTCGTGCGGCTCATACGCTTGTAAAGTAGCCTTAACCAGCGGGTCTGATTGTCATTGAATCGACGGATCTGTGTTCCTTGGAGTTTTGCAGATTCAGCGGCATCCAGTTCGGCCTCGCCCTTTGTCCTCTGCTTTCCACCCTTGTTTGCCATACCAATATTGTAGGCTCCAATGCCACGATACAGATCGGCTTGGTAAAATTGAATTCCAGCAAGGACTTCTTGGAAGGGAATATTTACGGAGACTTGGTGAGGTTCGACATCTTGGGGAAGAACCATCCAAGGCATCCACTCCATTTGCTTGAGCTTTTTGGTAGCTTCAGCTGAACCACCTTTGAACATCAGTCGGGTATTCCAGTCCACAGAATCCATAAAGCGATTCATGTGGATGTCGTAGGCTCGGCATTGGATGAAGATTGCCTCTGCCAGACCCTGGATCTCATGCCAGATGCCACTTCCTGTGGAATCGCACATTGGAGCAATAATGTCTTCCCATCCATCTCCATCCTTCTCGACCCAATCCTTCCTGTAGTAAAGGAAGCCAGTCTGGTCACGATACTCTTCCTCGGTCAGATCCTTCCGGCCATTCTCTTTATAGCCAAGGACAAGTCCACCGTAGTTTTGGAGGAGCATCATCTTGCGACATCACGCAGCCATTCCGTATTGGTATAGGTATTGCGGTAGTTTGTGGTGAACATTCGCAGGGCATCGACGCAAGCCCAGAAGTTCCATCCCATATCGGTAGCGTGTTTTTGTGCATTCTCTGGATCTTCTTCACCTCCAGTAATCTTGAGCCAGAATTCCAGCGGGGTATAGGAACGCTTGATGCAAATCTCACCAAGGTTGGTCAGGTCAGCAAACGTCTTGTCAGGGATGAGTACGTTGGAATTGTGGAAACTCTTGGTCGGCCATCCATCACGATCCTCTGCAATCTCAAATCCCTTTCCGTAAAGCGTCATCTCCTCAACATCCAACTCGACGTTGTAGTTGTATGAAGGCCAAGCACGAAGCATACGATCAAATCCAACGCTTATCAGATCGCTCCAGATTTTCTTCTCGGTAGGATTGCCCAACTTGGTCGTGATGTTGGCAGCGGTATTACGCTCCATTACCATGTCAACAAAGCTGGACTTCTGATTGTCCACGATAAACTTCATTTGACGGAATGGCACGTTGCTCATTCCTGCAAGTTGGCGGGAAGCTACTTGCGAATAATCAGTCGGTGGAAATCCCTTATAACATTTGTAGATACGGCCCCACTTACGCTCACGGCCAGCGTTGTCTAGGCGAAGATTCCAGCAGATTGTAAAGGCATC
>Ga0209777_10004893_pt1 | contig 15676 bp, 10 predicted proteins | sample FrelakmetHBP12HB_FD_187147 | JGI IMG/M metagenome (GOLD analysis project Ga0209777, IMG submission 187147) | Freshwater lake sediment microbial communities from the University of Notre Dame, USA, for methane emissions studies -HBP12 HB (SPAdes)... | ecosystem: Environmental > Aquatic >... | reverse complement strand
GGTCCCTGGGAAGTGAAAAGAAAAAGCGCGGCGAGCTTATGGATTGCAAGTTGCTGCGGCGTCAGGCGTACGAAGGATACGACATCGGTAATGACCTGGTTCTCCCGTGCGTCGCCCAGGCCCAGGCGGACAAAATCGCCCAACGTGTAGTTATCGTGCGACTCAAGGTAGTTGATAGAATGCTCTTTTTTCAGGAACAAGCCGCCGTCTTCTCGCAGGGTGCCGGTCAAAGCGCTCATGAAAGATTTTGTTGTGTTCCTTCCCTGAAGTTTTCCAAAAATAAAGCCTAAGTCCGTCCTGGGGTTCTGCCCTTTCACGCTGTTGCGGAACCAGTCGTTCCATGCCGCCCAACCGATGTCGCTGAATCCCGGTGGGTCCCATTTTCCACCTCCCCACGGCTCGGCAATGAGCGCAACGGAGGGATTGATTATTTTCGCCTCGGCCGCAATCTCCTTGCACGTTTCACGGTCGATCATCGTCGCAATATCGAACCTGAATCCGTCGATGTGATATTCCGTCATCCAGTACTTGATGCAATCGACAATCATCCGTCGTGACATCCGCCGGTCGGTGCGGAAATCATTTCCACACCCGGAGACTTTCATGAACCTGCCCGATGAATCACAATGGAAATAGTAGAATTTGTCGATGTACTTGAACGGATTGTAGTCGTACTGAGAGGTGTGATTGAACACCACATCCAGGATGACTGCTATGCCTTCACGGTGAAATGCCTTCACCATATCCTTGAATTCTCTGACGGCTCGGCCGTCGCTGCCGTTATACTTGTCCGGCTCCATCGTCCCGTCGGTGGCGTAGTAAGTCTCTGGAGTGAAATAATAGCTCGTCATGTATCCCCAGTGGTTTCGCGAATACGGATTCCACGTATTGTATTCTCCCTCTTCGTTGCGAGCCGTGCTGTCGCGGAAAGGGATCTCCATGTTGCCGAATTTCTGTATAGGCAGGAGTTCGATCGCATTAATTCCAAGATCCTTGAGGTATGACATGCCGCCGATCTGGCCTTGCTTCGTCAGCCCGACATACGTCCCCCGCGCGGAAATTCCCGACGAGGGGTGAGCGGTAAGGTCGCGCACATGGGCTTCGTAGATGATAAGCCGGCTATGGTCCGGGAGAATGACGAAGGTATCGCCTTCCCAGTCGTACGATGTGTCGAGTATGAGGGTTTTCGCCGGATGGTGGTAATTGTTTTTGGTGACGACTGCTTTTGAGTATGGGTCGCCGATGACAACGCGGTCGTCGAACATTTCTCCTTTGCCCGCAGGACCGCTGACACGGTAGCCGTACAATTTGCCCGTGAGGTTCTTTGGAATGACATGGCTCCATACGCCGTCACGGTGTCGCTTCATGGCGAACTCTTCACCCTTCTCCTCATCGTATTTGTCAAAGAGGACCAGTTGAACTCCCGTAGCCCTGGGAGCGAAGACGCGAAACGTGGTTTTTTTCTTTTCGACGATACATCCGAGCTCCTTGCTCGAAGAGAGCGAATCAAAAAATTTCGATTGGGAGCTCTCATGAGGAGGCGGCTGTGAAGACGCGGAATCGGTGACGATGGTACTCATTGCCGGAGTGGTTGTAATGATGAGAGGGCCGGGGTTCGACTCAAATTGAGATTTCCGGGGGCTGCGGCTTCGGGGGCCGGTCATACAACTCGGCGAGATTCTTGAACTCACCTGCGAGCGGAGGGGAGATTTGCTCCCACGTGAATCGCCATGTCCAATTACCGCCGAGCTTTCCGGGGAAATTCATCCGTGCCTGCGTGCCAAGATTCAAAACATCTTGCATCGGAATAATCACGGTATTCGCGACCGAAGCGTAGGCTGCCCGGATGAGCTCCATGCGCACGTCGTCCCCGAAGTAATTCAAATAACGCTGGGCTGATACATAAATATCGTTGTGGTCGTGTTTCGCTTTTTCAAAATACCCGCGTGTCGTGTCGTTATCGTGTGAACCGGTATACACCACGCAGTTTGCCTCAAGATTATGCGGTAGAAATCTTCGTTCCATGTTAGTCCCAAAAGCGAACTGGAGAATCTTCATCCCGGGGAAATCAAACTTATCTCTCAACGCCCTGACAGATTTAGTAATAAGTCCCAGATCTTCCGCAATGATCGGCAACTCTCCCAGGTGTCTTTTGACCGTCGAAAAGAACTTCTCGCCGGGCGTTTTGACCCACCGGCCTTTCTCAGCCGTCGGGGCGTCGCCGGGAATCTCCCAGTAGGCGTCAAACCCCCGGAAGTGATCGATGCGCATGATATCCACGAGCTCGAGGAGTTTCGAGATTCTGCTTTGCCACCAGGGGAAATCCCCCTTTGACATTGCGTCCCACCGATAAAGCGGATTGCCCCATAATTGCCCCGTCGGACTGAAATAGTCCGGCGGCACGCCGGCTTTCGTCAGGAGAATCCCGTTCTTGTCGATGTCAAAAAGGTCCTTGTTCGCCCAGACATCGGCACTGTCATAGGCGACGAAGATCGGCAAATCGCCGACGACCTTAATGCCCTTGCCGTTCGCGTACGACTTCAGTTCATTCCATTGCTTGAAAAAGATGAACTGGACAAATTTGTAAAACATGATGTCGTCTGAGTGTTTTCGTACGGCGTCGTGAAGGGCTGCTTGCTTCCGCGCGACAAGCGCCGGTTCCCACTGTGCCCAGTGTCCTCCGTCATGCTGGTCTTTAAGGGCCATGAATGAAGCGTAATCTTCAAGCCAGTCTTTGTTGACCGTGCAGAAGTTCTTGAAAGCGACAGTTCGTTCGTGAACGGTTCTTGTCTTGAAGTTTTGGAATGCCTTTTTCAGCAGTCCCATTTTGTATCCGATAACTTTTCCGAAGTCGACGCATTTCGGCTCAGAGTCCGGCACCCTATCGCAGTCCTCTCGGTCGAGTAGGCCATCCTCTGCCAGTTTTTCCGGGCTCACGATAAATGGATTTCCGGCAAACGCGGAGAATGTTTGATAGGGTGAATCGCCAAAACCTGTGGGGCCGAGAGGAAGAACCTGCCACAGTTTTTGTCCCGCCGCCTCCAGGAAGTCAACAAACCTGAATGCGTCGGTTCCCATGTCCCCGATTCCAAACTTTCCGGGAAGTGACGTGGGGTGAAGGAGGATTCCTGCTGAGCGTTCAAATTTCATGGCAGACTGAATATAGGGAATTGCGTGGAGTTGAACAAGAAAAACCAGGACCGGATCTACGCTTCCGGACCGCCCGGGCTTCGCGCCGAACACGTTGCGAGGAATGTTTCGACCCGGTATTTACTTTGTTCCGCGTTGCTAAGTATTGAAGTGAGGGAACTGAATTGAACTCCGACTTTTTTCCTTACATCTTTTGTTACTTGATCATTGGATTTGAAAGTCTGTACGGCGGACAGGATGAAAATCCAGCCAAGAAGCTCCTCAAATCGTTCTTTGTTGAACCAGAGTACATCTTCCCACCGGTTTACCCGCAGGAATTCCTTGACGAACGGGTCAACCAGCGCGAACTCCACCGTTGGAACCAGGCCCGCATCCTGGGGCACCGGAAGTCTCTCCAGCGCCTTCAGAAGGCGGAGTTCCCGGTCAGCCTGGCCTTCGTCTACGCCGCTTCGGACAAGCGAAGAGACGAGCGGATTTGCGAGCCTCCAGCGGTCAAGGAGGCTTTCCTGCCGATCGTTCTCTTCAGAGATCGACTCTCTCACATGATTCAAGACAATCAAGAAGAGAATCGTCTGCCAGCCGTCCAGATCTTGTGCATCGCGGTCGGGGAATCGCTGCAGAATGAATTCCTGCCAAATCTCCTTCTTCGGTTCCTGTTTTGCGAGATGATACAATCGCTGGAGCGCGATGAATTCTTTTCGAGCTTTCCGGGTTACATCATCAGATATCAGCGGTACGTACTCAACTTCGGCAGCGGAGTGCGCGATTGACCGGATCGATTCGTCGAATGAGGCAATCGCTTCGGAGGTAACGCGACCGTCTTTCCATCCTGCCTTCAGAGAACGCAATCGCTCGGGCGTGAGTGTTTCTCGGATGGCCGTGTGGATTGGTTTCAACCGCATGTCAAGGAGAGCTTCTCCGACCGATGGTACGCCCTGACCGTTGAGAGACGTCGCGAGCAGGTCGTACGGCGCATCGTTTGTGGATTCGACTTCCCGGAAATCGAGGAATACATGATACTTAAAGGCGCCTAATTCGATGTACAATCCCTGTTGTCGCAATTCGTCAACGGAACGGATGTACTCGAGTCCGGAAATAGCATCGCGAAAAATGGAGTACATCCGGAGTTTGTTGTTGAGAGCGAGTCCATCGGCGAGTTGCCGTTGAACGAGCTTCCCGCCGTGGCCTGCGTATCCGACCGAAGTCTTGACCCATCCTGCAGTGTGAGTGAACCTGTTGTTGTACACGATCAGAGAACGCTCGTTATTGTAGCGATTGCTGTAGGCGAAGACATCTTCGTTGACGATTCCTTCTTTCGTAAAGAAATCGTAGAGCAGGAAGTTATCGACATCGGCGAAGAGATGCCGTTTCTTCACCAGGGGGAATATTTCTTTCTCGTGGCGGGCAATGAGGTGCCGGTCCGGCTGTTCATCGTAGTAAGCGCGACGGTATTCCATTCCGTATTTTTCGCCGAAGCCCTCGACCTGTCCGTGACCGAACATCGGAAGCCCGGGTAGGGTTACCATGAGGATGCACACGCCGAAGTACTTATCGTCTTTTCCGAACTGTGCGACCGCCGTTTCTTCGTCGGGATTGTTCATAAAGTTAACAAACCGCTTGAGAATTTGCGGATTGAATTCGAGGACATTCTTCATTACGGAGCGGTAGTTCGCATTTTCTTCCTTTTTCAACATGTTCATGAAAGCGCTGTTGTACACGCGGTGCATGCCGAGCGTTCTCACGAAATACCCCTCCATCAGCCAGAATGCTTCCGCGAGAAGAAGTGTGTTCGGGGCTTCCTGCTGCACACGGTCCACGACTTCCCTCCAGAATTCCTGCGGCATCAACGCGTCGAGTTGTGACCTTGTCATCGAGTAGGACGCGCGGGACGGGATTGCCCCCCCGGTACCGGGTTCGGGAAACCAGAGTCGCTGAAAATGTTTCTTCGCGAGAGTCATAGCGGCATCAAAGCGAATCACCGGAAATAATCGGGCGACATGGAGAATTGTCTGAATGACGGCCTCACGGACATCGGACCTCAGGAAATTCAACTGCGCCGTGTCATTCCACGGCATATGTGTGCCGTCGTTGCCGTGATACAGGTATTTAACACCCCCGGTCCAGCGGTCGAGGCGCTTGAAAACCACCGCCGCATCCGTTTTCCGCCAATAGCCGTCCTCGATGAAGATACCGACGCGGTCGTTATCGCTGAGGTCCGGCCCGGTAAATGCGTAGTTCGGGAAGGGAGGATAATCGCTTTGGACGAACCAGTCGGGATGGTTGATCACCCACGACGAATCGATTCCCATGTGATTCGGAACCATGTCGCTCGCAAGGCGTATTCCCCGTCGAAAAGCCTGATCGCGCAATCGTTGAAATGCTTGTTCGCCGCCGAGTTCGGGAGCGATATCGTAATCCAGAAGTGAATACGCCGAGGCGAGAGCTTCCGGATTCCCTGAAAACTTTTTGACGCGTTCCGACGCGCGGCTTCGCTGCCAGATGCCGATGAGCCAGAGTCCCGTGACGCCGCGCTGGGCCAGGATGTCAAGTTCCTCGTCCGGAATTTCATCAAGACGGGAAATGCGGCGCTGGTACTGTCTGCTCAGTTGATCGAGCCAGACGAAGATAATCTTTGCGATCAATACAAGCCGGGGCATCCAATCAAGGTCGGTGCTGAATCTTTCCGGTTCAAACTCGTAGAGCGGGCCCGTGAACGAGGGCACGATGGCGGATTCTTTGTCGCCGGTACCGAACTTGCCGAGTTGACCGAGCGCGGGTTCTTTCGAGCGATCGGCTTCAGCCTGGGCGCGCATCAATAGGTATTTCCCTTCCTCGCGTATGAAATCCATCGCTCCCAGGAGTTTCGTCAACAGTTGAGAGCCGGCAAGTATGGAAATCCAGTGCGTCTTTATGAATTCCAGTTGTCCCATGATCGAATCGGGCGACGATGCCGCGGGCGCAAGGAGCAGGTCAATCAGAGGTTGATTCGCTGGTCCGTAACCGGGTTGTGTCCCGAAGAAAGTTTTCGTTTTGCGGATTGCATCGTCATAGGCAGTTCTTTCGGCAAGTTCACTGTCGTCGACAAGCTCGATGATGGACTGAAATGCGGGGTTTCGATTCTGCAGCCATACGAGGAGTAACTCCTCGAGAGCGATCTGGCGGTTAGAAACGATGCCACTCTTTCCCCGGAGATACTCGGCGGGGGATTCATCCTTTTTGTAGACTGAAAGAGGTGGGAATTGTGCCGTAAATGTCTTCAGGAGGTCATCGAATGCCCGAGCACCCAATCCCGTCTTGAGGTCGTGATCGCATTTTGGCAGGACATCCGGGTTGCGTTCCTGTCGGTAGCGGTCAATAACGAAGTGGAGGATTTCGTGCAACAGCCCCATCGCATTGATTTCAGACGGCAACACCTGTTCGAGCGTTTCGGCACCCTTCGCTCGACGCGGTTGATTGATACGTTCGGCGAACATCTGCGCCGCCCGAAAGTTGGAGAGGACCAGGTCCCCCTGGATTGAAAAGAAGGTGTCTTCAAACAGGAATTCATCACGCGCACGGCGGGAGATGTGAAACTCGAACTCTGCCGCGGCAATAGTGTCGGTTTGTGATGGAATTTGACGATGAAACACTCTCATGGTAAGAAAAAGTAATCAAGAAAAGTGTGCAAAGCAAGTGAGATGAAGCGAAGGGGGGATTTGGTTGATTTATGTCATAGAATCGAGGGGCAGTTTGGCAAAGATCGCGTTTGCGATTCATCGAAGGGTTTTCTATATTCCGTCGTTGATCACACGGGGTCAGTCCAATGGCCAACGACTAATTGACAATTGCTAATTGTCCGTTAGCTATTGACAATTCGGGCGAGGAAAACACAAACAGTAATGGGCTTGCTACACTTTGTGCGGATCCGTATAAGACCCTGTGATAAAAACAGCTCCTGGACGTAACAAGCTGATATCTCACTGGTTATGCGCGATCCGATACTTGTTTCGCAGGCATCTTATACGGCATGTGAAGGAGTATTTGGGATGTTATGCAGATCAATGTAAACAATGTTACGCGTTCGTTATGGCTACTCATTCTTCGATATCGTCGCTCTTAAGAGAATCAATTCCACAATTCTTGGAAGCTGCAAATTATTGTATAAAGGTCCCAAAGAATGAACAGAGAGACTGTTTAGAATTTCCAGGTACGGCTCTTATGTTTTGCATTGCTGACGCGATAGGATCGTTTTATCGTGGGAATAAATCACTTAAGATTTGTGTGGATAATAAAATCGTTACAATAAAGAACGATTCTTTTCACCATTTCTACATCTTTAATAGTCATTATTATTCGCTCGCTTTATCTGACAAAGTAATACAAAGATTATACAAGAATTATCGAAACTTGCTCTTGCATAATGCATTGTTGTCGTTCGGAAATGCGTTGTTTATTTCAAACCACCCAAAGGCAGTACCGTTTCTTCCTGATGAAGATAAACTCCATATAAATGTATTGAGCTTTCTGCGTATTACTAACGTAGCTGCCAAACTATTTCTAAAGAACATAGAAAATGTGGTACCGGGTAGCGTCCAAGAGAGTCAGATCTTAAAAAAATTACGCCTAACCAGTCGCTACTAACCTGATGGAAAATACGCCGTCCTTTTTCTCCGCGCGACAATGAAAACACCAAATGACAAAACAAAACGCATTTCACAACAACTAAACGCATTACCACGCGCGCGATGAGCCACGATAATCCGACGGCACGTTGCCGCAGCTTAGCTCCAGTCCGTTCGGTGTCCAGGAAAACTCACCATGCAAACTGTCCCTGAACTCATTGACTTGTTCCGACAAGGAACCTTGCATCTGTGCCAGATGGCCGAGAAACTGGACTCCCCTTGGTCACCAACTCTCGATGACCCCCGCCAACTTCATAACGTCTATGCACGAAACCTCATTACTTGCTATGTTAGCAAGTTCGCACAGCTCTCGGAAACAGTACTTGATTGCGTGGAGAACAAGCGCTACCTAATTTATGCCCTAGCCGGCAGATCATTAATCGAGTTCACTGCGACGCTGAGGTACTACACACTCTTTCAGTACAAGCCATTACTGGACAAGGGCTCGTTCAGCTCAGCTGATATAAAACAGCTGATTGACATCGATGATCGTCATCTTCGTGGAGGGCGCTTCGACTGGGAGTCGTTTTTCTTCAAGCGCTATGCACAGCTAAAAGATGACGCCGTGAAGCAGTTGGCAAGCACGAAAGCCAAGCAAAAGCATATGGCGCAGGGGATCATCGCGGACCAAGTGAACGTATTAACCTGTATCGAAAAGTGGGCTGAGGCTACCCCAGAAGTTCTGATTGCCTACAACCTGTTTTGCGATCTGGTCCATCCGAACATTGGTAGTTCATTCTTGGTGGCGTCGACAAATGACCAGGGCCTTTACTTCACTCCATCAAAGGGAAAGAGCATCGGCGCCGATATTTTTGAACAGAGCTTTCCAATTCTGGTGTCGGTGACCCAAAAACCGTTTGGTGAACATCTCCTGATGCTTATGGGGACAATCTGGCAGGGAGACGAACTCTGAACCCTCCGATCCCATCATTCCACCGGACCCGTTACAATCGACGCTTCGCACCGCTCGCAACGGGCCGGTGAATTCAGTCGTTAGGTGGCTCGAATTCCATTTAGCCAATTTCTATGAAAAGAGAAGAAGCATTATCACGTTTTAGCGCTGAAGCCAAAAAGGCTTATCGCGAGATTAAAAAAATTACCGGCCTGGATTATCTAAACGAAGAGTTTATTGATTGGGGGTTAATAGACTATTTTGATATTTCAGATATGCCTGAAGAGCTTGTCTTCAAAAAGTTGGATGCAAAACAAATAGTTTCTTTATGCATAGAGAATCAACTCTGGAATCGGTTGCCCATAGGTTCAGTTGTTCTTGAAGAGTCAATACTTCCAGAAGATTCGATTTCTGATCTTGAAAAAGCTCGGATAAAAGTGAAGGGAGAAATGTGGGAGATTCGCTATTACGATCCAGATCCGTTCCCTTCCAATCCGCACGCACACAATTATCAAAATAATCTTCGTCTTCATCTTGGCAATGGGGAATTGTATAGGAGGCGTCAATTCGTTGATAGAATTTCAAAAAAGAAATTATTGCTTATTAGAAATCGAATTGCTGATGCAATGAGGGATTTAACTTTACCGAATCTAACTATTTAAGTACTCGTAATTGAAAGGTACAATGATGAAAATATTCACGATAGCAGCGATTATCTATTTTTCATCATCGTTAATGAATGCCCAAACAAATATCGATTCTATTAAGAGTAATTATCGTTCTATCAATGGTTATCATGGAATCGGAGATTATAAACAAGATGAAGATCAAGAAAAAGAAATCGGAAGCATCTTGACTCTTGATGTTTTCGGATATTACTCATTGTCACAATATGATAGCGAACTCAAGAAGGACATATTCTCTAAAACAGCCGAATATAAAACTAACCATGATGAACTAAAGTCTATTAAGTCTGAACTTTTGGATTCTTATTATTATTTAGATCTCGACGCAAATCTTACCACATACAATCTCTCAACCAAGACTTTTACATTTGGTGTCGAATGTATGTCCGATGATTTTTATAATTCCAATTATATTCAGTTCGATCGTATATGCTTTGTAAAACCGAAAGGATTTACCATTATCGACGAAAAGTATATGAATTCAGATAATAGTGGATATTACATCTACCAAAATATTTCTTTCAAGATAACGAATAATGATATTGCTTTAAAGATCGAAGAAAGTAATAACGATTTTCGTTTGTTGTTTGTTTTTAAGTTTCTTTCTTCAAAAAGATATCAATGGAAAGCATCGTCGCAACAATTGACATGGACTTTCAATGGATTGTGGTATCTTACAAAACTCTATAGGGTAATTGCTTACAATAAAAGAACCGGCGAGATATTCAGAGAATATGAAGTCAACAAATAGTATTAGCGATCTTCTTGAAAACCACGCTCCAACTTCTTGGAAAAAGGAAGTATCGGAAGAGCATTTGAAAAATATCCTGCGGAATGGCAATCCGATGCAAATGATAGTTCTTAACGCAGATATCCGTTTATCCACATTTCTGATGAAGGAAGCTATTGACCCCCTTCGTTACACTCATACTATCAATGACTTGATCGAGGCTTCAAGTACGTCACTAAAAAGTCGTCGCGGTTGGTTTGACAAATTTACTGGTGATGGCTTTTTGGCGTACTGGTTGATCAATGGACGCCGGGAGTATGAGTATACTGATGAAATTTTGAATTTTTCTCGAGGTCTGCTGACGATCTTCCAGCAAAGAATAGTTCCGGATCTGATGTCAAACTCGCATAACTTTCCGGCTGGGATAGGACTTTCCATGGGGCTTGATTGTGGTCTCGGCTATATAGTAAGAATCGCAAATGAATTAACAATAGTCGGTCCCCCTGTTGTGGGGGCGGTCAGAATGGCTTCCACCGCGGCGTCATATGAAGTTGTCATCAACGGTTATCTGGGATATTCACTTTCACGAATTAATCATGAATTGGTCACACGTCCAGGTTTCACGATAAGACCAGAAATACGCAATACAAAAGAATATCCTCAAGGCCAACATGTGAATGTTTTGTCAATACTAGAAGAAACAATATAAGCTGCCAGCTAACCGGCAACTCATGTTGATCCCGACTAAAAGTCCCAAAGGGAGATATTACGCACTTGGCCACACGAATAATAACCGATTATTATTCATTTCCTTCACCGTTCGTAAGGAACGGATCAGAGTCATCTCTGCACGAGAAATGAGTCGAAGAGAAAGGAGAATTTACAATGAACAAAAAGAAAAATATACCAAAGTTTAGATCCGAGGCAGAGGAAAAAGACTTTTGGTCAAAGAATGACTCGACCGATTACTTGGATTGGAACAAATCAAAGCCGGTTCATTTTCCGAATTTAAAGGTCACCAGTAGAACTATTTCCATACGACTACCCGAATCTTTGATCGAAGAGATAAAGGTTTTGGCCAACAAACAGGATGTACCATACCAATCGATGCTGAAAATGTTACTTGCGGATAAAGTCCGTGAAAGAACTGTTCTTCATCGGGGCAAAGGAAAAGCAGCCTAACCGGTCGCTGATGTCACGCCTTTGGTGTAATGAACCGGCTGCACGTCGCCGCAGCTTTCTATCCGCCATGATTCACCTTCTGGCGGAAGCTCCGGTCCGTTAGCCGGACGGACGCACGAACGAAGAAATGAACAACACGCAAATGTTCCTCGGCAACTGGAGGATCGTCGAAATGGAACTCTGGGATCTCGAAGACCTCGATTTGATGACTCCGGCGACGCTTTCGGTCAACCCGAATCACCAAGGACGCATCGCGTTCATCGCGGTCGAGGGCCAGGTCGACTATCGAGTTGTCGTTCGCGACGGCCTGCCCGCCATCGAGTTCTCGTTCGAGGGATTCGATGAGGGCGACGAAGTAATGGGACGTGGTTGGGCGGTGTTGGAAGGCGAGCGCCTCCGTGGCCGGCTCTTCTTTCACCAAGGTGACGATTCGTCGTTTGTCGCTGAGCGAGAACACAAGGGCAGATCACGAAAATTACCGGCTAACAAGCGCTTGCACCCGACGGCGCCTCGTGCAACCCCTAGGCGCCGCGGCTGAAGCGCAGATGTTGATTTGCAATTGCCCGCAGCAAGTAATAAAGGAGCCCACAAATGAAAACAATCTCCTGCTTTTTGCCACGTTCAAAAGGTCTCCGATGGAGCGAAAGATGGGAACGATGGAATCATTCTTCCCAGTAAAACGGCGCTCGTTGCCGGGGATGGTTGCCGATTTCGTCCATCGTCGCGCCGTCGTACAACCTTCCGTTCTTCATGACGTAACGGATTGATTCGCTGTTGCGGATATTTTCGAGCGGATTCTTGTCCATGACAATGAGGTCCGCCAGTTTTCCAGCCTCAAGCGAACCCAGGTCGTTGTCGAGACCGATATATTGAGCTCCGTACAGCGTTGCGCATCTGATGGCTTCCATCGGGGTCATGCCGCCCTGCGCAAGCATCCATAATTCCCAATGCGCCCCAAGTCCCTGGAGCTGCCCGTGCGCGCCAAGCTGAACCTTCGTGCCGGCGTCGAGGGCCGCTTTTACCGATCGGGAGTTGTCGACGTAGTTGAAGTCGTCTTCTTCCGCCATCAACCGGCGCCGGGATCGCGCATCGATGATTTCCCGCGGCGTAAATTTCAGCAAGCGCTCATTTTCCCAGACTTTCGTTTTCATAAACCAGTAATTTTCTCCCCACAATCCGCCGTAGCTAACGATCAGAGTCGGAGTGTAACCGCTCTGGCTTTTGCCGAAGAGCGTGAGCACGTCCTTGTACAAAGGAGAGACCGGAAGCGAATGCTCGATCCCCGTATGGCCGTCGAGAATCATCGAGATGTTCCAGAAGAACGTCGAACCGCCTTCGGGCACGACCATCATTTTCAGGTTGCGAGCCGCTTCGATGATTTGCTGGCGTTCATCGCGTCTTGGCTGGTTGTAGCTTTTTACGGAGAAGGCACCGACCGCCTTCATGCGCCGCAGGTGAGACATCGCGTCATCAAAGTTGTTGATGATCGCTTTGAACGGCGCTTCGGCCCCGTATATAATTGTGCCGGTCGAATAGAGCCGCGGTCCCACGAGGTTTCCGGCTTTCAGCAGCTCGGAGTTCGAAAAGACCATTTCGGTGTTGGACGAAGGGTCGTGTGCCGTTGTAACCCCAAACGCGAGGTTAACGTAATACGGCCAGTGGGTCTGGGGAACGATATTGCTGCTTCCGGTGGGAATGTGCGCATGGACGTCGATGATCCCCGGCATGATGTACTTCCCCGCGACATCGAGTTTGTAGGTGCTCGCCGGAACGTGAATGCTCGAAGAGGGGCCCACGGCTTTAATGCGGTTTCGCTCAATGAGTATCGTCGCATCCGGGATGACCTCATCGCCTTTCATCGTAATCACGGTGGCGCCGACGAGGGCGATGGATCCGGTCGGGTTGTCTGTCAATGCCGAAAAGCTAATATTGAGTCCTGTTGTATCCGGTTTTTCCTGAACGCTATCCGGAGCTCCTTCGACGAATTTAAACGTGTTCGTCAGGTCGCGGGAATACAGCTCCGGGCCGAGCGACCAGTGAAGCTTCTTGCTGTCGGGTGACCAGTGGATGTACGTGCCGGCGTCCCGGGTCACGCGTTTGACCGGGTAATCCGAGGTGCCCGGACCGATCATGACGGCCTGTCCGGTCTTGGGAAAAACCGCGATGTACGCGTTGAATCGTTCAACGAACGCGACCCACTGCTCGTCGGGCGACGGGACAATTTCTTCGGCATTGTCGGAGAGAAGGTGGACGCGCCGTTGCTCGCCGCTGAGTCCGACACTCACAAAAGCGGTTTTATCGCCTTCACCGGAAAGGAGAAAAATCCTGTCCCCGTTTTTGCTGAACATCGGCCGCGAGCCCTCCTCTGTGACGAGGGTCGCTTTGCCGCCCGATGCCGGCATCCAGTAAACGCCCTGTTCGTGTGTGTATGTTTCGCCTCGGAGATTGTCTCCACCTATCCTCCTGAAAACGATTTTTGACCCGTCGCGTGAGAATGCCGGTTCGACATAATGTCCTTTGCGGACAGTCAGTTTCGTTTGGGATGACCCGTCTGTTTTGACCTTCCAGAGCGAACCCAGCTCCTCGTCATTCCATGTCGCGTACACAATCCATTTCCCGTCGGCCGAGAACGCAGGAAATAGCTCAAACCGTTTATCGTCATTCGTGAGGCGCTTTGGAGTTCCTTTCGGGAGTGATCGTATCCACAATTTGCCGAGAGCGTTATAGATGACGGATTTCTGGTCGGGGGAAACGGTTACCCAGCGAAGCATTTTGACGTCGAATGTTTCCGGGGCCGCTTCCTGGGGAAAACGGACTGCGTTGGTGATCGTCTGCCTGACGTGCACCTTGAAAGGAATTTGCGTCGCTTCCTTCGTGCGCATATCGACCATCCAGAGATGACCTTTGGCAGAAATGACGATGCTCTTCCCGTCCGGTGTCCAGGAAAAGCCCGGATGGACGCCAAACATCGCCCAGGTTTCCTGGGCGTCGCGGTTGAGATTGTCGTAGACCGGAGTTTCTTTTCCGCTCTCGACATCGAAGGTGTAGAGGACAGTCTTAAGACGGACGCGTTTGACGAAAGCGATCGTTTTTCCGTCGGGTGAAACCTGGGGACGCACGGCGCCGCCCTCACTGTGAATCAACTGTTCCGTTTTTCCGGTTTGGATGTCGAGTCGCTGTATGACGTAAATTGTTCCGTTTGGATCCTTGTTGTACTGAAAACCGCCACCGGGGCTCACATCTTCGCTGTAGTAGAGGTAACGGCCGTCGGGTGAGAGGCAGGGTTCGCCGGCATCCTGTTCCCAGTTGCGGCGTTTCGTGAGCTGAAGGCCGTCGCCGCCGCCGATGTGATACATCCACATTTCGCCCGCGCCGAGTGAGCGTTCATTGCGGTAGTGCTTGCGCGCGACGATGAACTGACCGTCCTGCGACCAGACCGCGTTGTTTGTCTGGCGCTCTTTTTCATGAGTGAGCTGCTTTGGATTCTTTCCGTCGGCATCCATCATCCAGATGTTGTCGCAGCCATCGCGGTCGCTGGTGAAGGAAATTTTCTTCCCGTCCGGGCTAAACCTCGGTTGTACTTCATACGCCGGTCCTCCGCAGAGCAGCTTCGCGTCACCGCCGGTGATGGGCATGATATAAATGTCGCCGAGGAGGTCGAAGACTAATTGTTTACCGTCAGGGCTGACATCGACTGAAATCCACGTTCCCTCATCCGTGTCGAACTCAATGTCCTGAGAAGGACCATGCTTGGCAGATACGTCCCATTTGGTGTCCGATTTTTTGGCTGTGTCTTTCGACGCCGGGGAATCCGTCTTTGTGGGTTGGGCAGCGAGCATTCCGACAGAAAACAGAATACCCAAAAGTAAAGCGAAATAGCGATTACGGTTCATGGCGGTTCCTTTGTAAGTGTGGTAGAACAGGCAACAAGATACAGAGTTGTCAGGAGGGAAGCAAGCGGGATCCGTTGTCTGCACCACGATTCGCATGATTATGAGATTTCCACGATTAAACAATCATGGAAATCCTTAAATCCCCAAAATCAAGGTTCAGACGGTTTCGGCGATGCCGTCGTTGTCTGAACCATGATTCGCTTGATTACGAGATTACCAGGATTAAACAATCATGCAAATCCTTTAATCTCTCTTAGGGGTTAATTCCCCGCCGCTTGCGGCGAGAAAATAAGAATAAACCTAATCAACTTGATACCCCGCTGCTTGCGGCGGGGAGATTCATTCCAGAAAATCACGGTTCAGACAGATTCGGTGATGCCGCTGTTGTCTGAACCATGATTCGCTTGATTACGAGATTACCATGATCAAACAATCATGGAAATCCTTTAATCCCCAAAATCAAGGTTCAGACAGATTCGGTG
>Ga0209777_10004892_pt1 | contig 15678 bp, 10 predicted proteins | sample FrelakmetHBP12HB_FD_187147 | JGI IMG/M metagenome (GOLD analysis project Ga0209777, IMG submission 187147) | Freshwater lake sediment microbial communities from the University of Notre Dame, USA, for methane emissions studies -HBP12 HB (SPAdes)... | ecosystem: Environmental > Aquatic >... | reverse complement strand
CTGTAAATTTAACTGTCCACGCTGAAAAAATATGTAAAATTCTGGATCTAGCTCTTAAAAACGGTGCTCCGATAATTGGCTTAAATGACTCGGGCGGAGCCCGCATCCAGGAAGGTGTGGTTTCTCTTGCTGGGTATGCAGAAATTTTCTTGCGGAATACACTTGCATCGGGGGTGATTCCTCAGATCTCGGCTATCCTTGGTCCCTGTGCCGGTGGTGCAGTTTACTCGCCTGCTCTGACTGATTTTATATTCATGGCACGCGGTACAGCTTACATGTTTGTAACCGGGCCTGATGTAGTTAAAACCGTTACGCACGAAGAAGTATCATTTGAGGAATTAGGGGGGGTTTCCGTTCATTCCGAAAAATCGGGTGTATGTCATGTGGCTGCCGGAAGCGAAGCAGATCTGCTTTATCTTATCCGTAAATTACTCGCTTACCTGCCTCAGAATAACATGGAAGATCCGCCATTCATCCCCAATGGTGACGATTCCTTGCGTATGGACGAGACTCTCGACACCATTATCCCAGATGACCCCACCAAACCGTATGATGTCAAAGAAATTATCAAGCATGTTGTTGATAGCAGTCAATTCTTTGAAATACAGGAGGGTTTTGCGCAGAATATCGTCATTGGGTTTGCGCATCTTGGCGGTCATTCGGTCGGGGTAATAGCGAACCAACCGCAAGTCCTGGCAGGAGTGCTTGATATTGATGCGAGTGAAAAGGCTGCACGTTTCGTCCGTTTTTGCGACGCGTTTAATATTCCAATCATCACTTTCGTAGATGTTCCTGGCTTCATGCCTGGCTCAGCCCAGGAACATGGTGGTATCATTCGCTCCGGAGCAAAGTTGTTATTTGCATATTGTGAAGCGACTGTTCCAAAAATAACAATTGTCTTGCGAAAAGCTTATGGCGGTGCATACATTGTAATGTCAAGTAAGCATTTACGCGGCGATATAAACCTGGCCTGGCCGAGCGCAGAAATCGCTGTTATGGGTCCGGATGGCGCAGTTAGTATCATATTTCGGAAGGAGATGGAAAAAACTAAAAGTCCAATCCAGCGGAAAGCAGAGCTGGTAAGTGAATACCGTGAAAAGTTTGCCAATCCTTATGTCGCCGCTGAGCGCGGTTACCTGGATGACATAATTGAGCCTCGTGAAACTCGACCACGGTTGATCAACGCCCTTGAAATGCTTAAGAACAAGCACGATACCAATCCATTGAAAAAACACGGAAATATTCCTCTTTAATTTAGTACGGAGGAAATTATGCCGACACAACTTTGGGATTCGATTGGATTGACTATTCATGGTGGCTATAATCTATGCTTGCCTATCTTGACGTACGCTGTTATAAATATCGTTGGATTGTTAATGATTTACTTCAACCTTGATACAGGTGTATATATTTTTTCTGGAAAGAAAATACATGAATGCTGATCGTAATTCCCGCTTGCTAAAGATTTCCCAACATGTTCAAGCCTACTTGAACGAGAGTTACCAGAAGCGCTCGGAGGAGGATAAAGCCAATCTTCAGCGTTATCTTCTTGGAGTGGAATACAGGTGGAAACACACCCTGCGTGTGGCTCAGTTTGGCAAAGTAGTTGCTGATACTGAAGCAGCAGACGATGAATTGGTTGTTGCCGCGTGCTTGTTGCATGATGTGGCATGGTTTGATACCAACGCCGATAATAACCGTCAACACGGTCGCATTGGAGCAAAGAAAGCACATCCTCTTTTAGAAAATCTTGGATTCGACCACGCGCAAGTCAAGAATATCTGTTATTCTGTTGCCGCTCATGTGGACGAGGACAACCCTAAAACCTTGGAAGCCAAAGTTGTCAGCGATGCCGATAACATAGACCGTTTTGGTCCGTACCGGATCCTACAATGGTGTTACTCTGATATTGATGACTATGATAAGCTCGCTTCTAAACTTAGCGAACGTATCCATCGTCTTGAACATTACCGCGAGGAACATCCGCTCTTCACGCTAACTGGCCAACAGTTATTTGCAGAGCAATTAAATCTGCAAATCCGCTTCTTCAGTGAATTTGTTGGTGAAAAAGAATTGAGCGTGATGCCACAAATATAGAATGTTTAAAAAAATCCTGATCGCTAACCGCGGCGAGATTGCAGTGCGTATCTTGCGCGCTTGCCGGGAACTCGGCATAAAAACAATCGCTATTTATTCAGAAGCCGACCGACAGGCGTTGCATGTCCGGTTTGCAGACGAAGCTTATTTAATTGGACCGTCTCCGGCACGCGAGTCTTACCTACGCGGAGACAGGATTATAGATATCGCTCGTAAATCTGGTGCAGACGCGATCCACCCAGGCTATGGCTTCCTGGCTGAACGCGCTGATTTCGCTTCCGGTTGTGTAGATGCAGGATTGGTTTTCATCGGTCCCAAAGCGTCGTCCATAGCAGCGATGGGAGACAAAGCAATTGCCCGTACAACAGTAGCCAAAGCCGGGGTGACAATTGTTCCGGGAACGGAAGGTGAAGGACCACTACGGGATGATGAACTCCTAGCTATCGCTCCAATAATTGGCTTCCCTTTACTTATTAAAGCAACCTCAGGGGGTGGGGGAAAAGGTATGCGTGATGTTCACAATATTCAAGAAATGCCTGAATTATTACTATCCGCTCGCCGTGAGGCTGAATCATCATTTGGTGATGGAAATGTCTATCTGGAAAAATTGGTTGAAGGGGCACACCACATTGAATTCCAGATCATGGCTGATCAATTCGGAAATGTCATCCATCTTGGTGAGCGGGAGTGTTCGATCCAACGTCGTCATCAAAAACTAATCGAGGAATCCCCCTCTCCTTTCCTTGCCGACGATGAACCGCTCCGCCAGCGGATGGGTGCCGTAGCCGTCCAAGCAGCGCTTGCTGTTGATTATGCCAATGCGGGAACGATTGAATTTCTTGTCGATAAAGAGCGAAATTTCTATTTTCTAGAAATGAATACCCGCCTCCAAGTCGAACACCCTGTTACAGAGACAGTTACAGGTATGGACATTGTCACAGAGCAGATCCGGGTTGCATTCGGTCTTCCATTAAGTCGCAAACAGGAAAGTATTCGATGCCGCGGCGCGGCAATCGAATGCCGAATTAATGCTGAGGATCCTTATAACAACTTTCTACCTTCCACGGGACGGATTACTCTCACACAACCCCCAACCGGTCCTGGAGTCCGTATAGATACGGGTATATATGCCGGTTTCGAGATATCACCATACTATGACCCGCTGATCACCAAGATGATTGTTTGGGGGGAGACACGTCTGCAAGCCATCGTTCGCATGCGACGTGCTTTGGAAGAATATAAAATCGTTGGTATACGAACGAATATCCCTTTCCATCAGACTATGATGGATACATATCCTTTTATAACCGGGAAATACGATACTCGTTTTGTGGAAGAACAGTTTTCAATGATTGATGCGGCTGAAAACCGGGAACTATACCTGGATATTGCTGCATTGATGGCTACAATGGTAGCCTACGGACAAATGGAACACCGCGCTCAGGTTTACGGGCAGCCGGGTAACAGATCAAACTGGAAGTGGGCTAACCGTCCAGAAAAGCTTATTCGATGAAATACATTGCTGAAGTTGATGGCTTGGAATTCCCTGTTGAAATTCTGGATGAACACCATGCCCGCTTTGGGGAGGAGATCCTCGAAGTGGATCTGGCAGCTGTCAGTGGTCAGCCTCTCTATTCGATGATTGTGAATGGCGAATCATTTGAGGGTTATGTTTATCCTGACGAAGGGAGCTGGCAGGTTTTATTATTGGGGTGTTCTTATTCAGTAAATATTGAAGATGAGCGCGAGAAGCGTTTACGTTCATCAGAGTCTGGGTTGATCCGTGCCGACCTGGAATTCACACTTAAAGCCCCCATGCCCGGCCTTGCTATCGATGTACAAGTCAATGAAGGTCAACAAGTGAAAAAGGGACAGACACTTATTATATTGGAATCCATGAAAATGCAAAATGATTTACGCGCCCCCATTGCGGGTTCTATTGTACGACTTCGCATAAAAGTGGGTGAAAGTGTACAACAGAAACAAATATTATTATGTATCGTTCCCAATTCATCCGGGGATACCCAAATTTAATTATCACCATTCATATACAGAGATTATCTTGAAAGAAGAACTAAAAGATCAAAATCTAACGGGTCGCGCGCTTTGTTTAATTTCCAGCCCCTCTATTTTGTTCATTTTAGTCGTTATTATTAATATATCAGATATAGGGTAGTCGTTCTCACTCGATTATTCTACCCGAATCTGGCCGTTCTCCCAAAATGCCTGTTTTACGATACCTTTTTCACCAAGCAGGCTAGGTAGTAATGCTTCGAACTCAACAACTTCGCCGCTAGTGAATAATTGAAGCCTACCAGGTTTTGAATCAATTAGCCGGGTTCTTGACAAACCCAGTAGGCGAGCCACCTGACGTGCCACCGCGGGAGCTGGGTCAATCACTCTTACATCAGAGCCAACAATGTTTTGAATTGTCGGGATAACAAACGGATAATGTGTACATCCTAAAACAATGGTATCTATGCCCCGCTCAAGCATAGGGTTCAAAGCTAATTCAAGAATGGTCCGCGTTTTTTGTCCAGTTAAATCTCCACGCTCAATTTGTTGCACTAATCCTGGACATGTGTGTTGCAGGATGGTTACATGGCTGCCGAAACGTTCCACCACCGAAGTATATAATTCACCTTGGAAAGTAGCGGGGGTTGCCAGAATGCCAACCACACCAGTCTGGGTAAACTCCGCTGCTGGCTTAATCGCTGGTTCCATTCCAACAAAGGGAACATCCGGAAAAGTCTGTCGTAGCACATGGAGCGCTGCCGCCGACGCAGTATTACAGGCCACCACAATTAACTTTACGCCCAGTTCTAGAAAAAAAAGGGTAATCGCTTTTGAAAACCCCTGCACTTCTTCCAATGGGCGTGGCCCATATGGGACATGCCCCTGATCAGCAAAATAGAGAATTGACTCTGAAGGCAACTGCTCGCGAATGGCCCTTAATACCGTGAGTCCACCCACGCCGGAATCAAAAACACCTATCGGTTTCAGTTGTTTTTTTGTATTCATTTTGAGTTTTTTGCTGCACCTACAAAAGCCCGGAATAACTTCTGGGTAGCTGGTTGATCGATCAACCATTCTGGGTGCCATTGGACTCCAATGCCAAACGGGTGGTCGGGAAGTTCAATTGCTTCTATCAAACCATCGGGAGCAAAAGCCACAGGTTTGAGCTCCTTGGGAATATCCTTGGCTCCCTGATGGTGCATGCTGTTGACGGAAATATTTGTTTCACCCAAAATATTCGCAAGACGGGTTCCGCTTTCTATTCTCACTTTGTGAGCTAAATAAGTTCGCGGAAAATCTGGATAATCATGTTCCTGTGCACCGGGCATCTGATCATCAATATGTGTATATAGCGTGCCACCCAAACCCACAACCATCACTTGAAAACCTCGGCAAATACCGAGGAAAGGTTTCCGACCTCCCACAAACGTATTTAAAAGAGATAACTCAATCGAGTCTCGCTCTGGATCTATTCCTTCGACGCGTGGGTGCGATACTCCTCTAAAATAATTGAGCCCAATATCCCCTCCGCCGGTAAACAAAATACCATCCAGTCGTTCATACAGTACCGGGATATATTCCCCGGTTAAATTCACCGGGATTAAAACTGGCACACAATCGGCTCTCACCAACGCATCCACATATGCACGTAAAAGAGCTAGAATAGGGTAACCCATATCGTTTTTTCCCTGATAAGTTGTAATGCCAATCATGGGATATATCATAATAACCTCAGCATGAAATACAAAAGGGCGCAGAACATCTCTGCACCCTTTTATTTTTTTCATTATTGAATTATTCGAACTTCTGTTTGAGGTGAGCCTTCTTGCCTGTTAGCCCACGCAGGAAATATAACTGTGCCCGCCGGACATGTGTGTGACGGTCTACTACAACCTTGTCGATTCGGGGAGATAAAAGCAGGAAAGTACGTTCCACGCCGATTCCATTCGAAGCAGTCCGGCGAACAGTAAAGTTTGCATTGTTACCACCTTTGCGCATGCGAATGACGGTGCCCTTGAATTCCTGAATACGCTCACGATCGCCTTCCTTTATACGAACATGCACACTTACCTGATCTCCAGGTTTTAAATCGGGGATATTCGGATTCTTGGTTGTATTGAATTCTTTGTTCAAATCTATCATTTTATATTTCCTTATAATAAGAAGATTCTTCTTTTTGGCGCGGGGCGAGATTATAACATGTGTTCTAGAATGGAGCAAGGCTTTAAATTCGGGTATAATTTCACAGTTTGCCCCCGTAGCTCAATGGATAGAGTAATGGACTTCGAATCCAGTGGTTGAGAGTTCGAGACTCTCCGGGGGCGCTGACAGGAGACTGTTTACGATGTCTCCTGTGGTTTTTTAACGGGCAGCCAAATTGTAAACAACGCTCCATGCCCTTCAACAGCATTCTCGACAACAATCCTACCATTGTGATGCTCTACTACTTGCTTGACAATAGCCAACCCCAAACCCGTCCCTGGTGCCCCAGAATCGTGACCTGCCTTGCCCCGATAAAAACGTTCAAACAAATGGGGCATATCTTCATAATCAATTCCTCGACCTGTATCCTGAACGCGAAAACCTACCCATGGTAGATCATCATAATCGTCAATCAATGTCGTCACTAGCACCTGACCACCACGCTGGGTGTAGTTCATTGCATTCGTCAATAGGTTGGATAAAGCTTGCACAACGGTCACTTCGTCGAGCCAAACTGGTGCAAGATTAGGTTGAAGGTTAATCCCTAAACTAAGACCGCGTTCTTCCGCCAAGGAGCGCCGATCGTTTACGAGGGTTTGGATCAACGCATTTAAATCGCAAGGGAGAGGGTGGAATGTCACTTGCCCAAGGTCAAAGCGCGAGAGATTAAGCAAGTCTTCAATTAAACTTCGCAGACGTTGTAGCTCACGCCCTATTACATTTAGCCGCTCCTCTGTTTTTATATTTGGCTGAGCTCGGAGCATCTGATAATAAAGTACCAGATTAGTAAGAGGGGTACGTAATTCATGATTGACATTAATAATAAATTCTGACTTCAGTCGGTCGGCAGCCTGCGCTTTTTGTAAAGCAAATTGTAGTTCAGCTGTACGTTCATCAACACGGACCTCGAGTTCTGCTGCATGATGCATCATCTGTTCATTGAGGCGCGTGCGATGAATGGCATTACCTGCAATTTCTGTCAGGGTAACCAATAACCGTGAATTTTCGCCGGTGAATTCACGCGGAAGAATAGTGGATGCCATTAATACACCTATCGGTTTTTGTTCACTGTGAATCGGTAAACAAATGGCGCTCCAGCCCGCAGGTACAAGTTTTTTCATCGCGGGTGATGTCAGTCTATCCTGAGAAACATCGTGAGAGAAAAATATATCTCCAGTGGAAAAGGCGTTTCCTGGCAAACCTTCACCATTATCCAATTCCAGGTGGGCCATCTGCGTACACCAACCACGTCCGATTACTTGACCTAATTTATTCCTTTCAAAGTCATATAGCCAAATGGCGCCAGCTTCAACTCCAAGAGTTTTAAGGGTTTCATCAATTAATTGAGGTAGCATCTCTTTTAAAGATCTTGCCAATCGTAGAGATATTGATACTTTATTAACTGCCTCCAATTCATCAAGGCGGAAAGTCGTCTCCTCAAACAATTTTGCACGCTCTACTGTCGAACCGACCTCCCGTCCAATAGCTTCCACCAAAGCGATTTCTTCCACCGTCCAATGATGCACGTCCGGCGAAGCTATTGTTATTCCTCCTATTTGTTTTTCCTTCGATAATAAAGGAACAATAATTGTGGAATAAATATTTGTTGAAATGAATTCATCGGAATATTTGTTCTTTTCCAATCGCCAATCATCAACTGTAAATGTACTGGTGAGTGACTTCCCGTTGGTCAATCCCGCATTTGCTATTAACTCATTAATGAACTGCGGAATGTTATTTGACGCCATTCTTTGAACCCCGCGCGATGACCACGACAGCCAAATTGTCCCCATATCAAAGCTGAAAGCCTTCAGCGTTTGCTCCAGCGTAGCGGTTAATATCTCATTCATGTCCGCCCCTACACCTGCAGATACAGTAATAATCGCATTAAGAGCTGATTGTCGAATGGCACGACGACGTGTCTCTTCAAATAACCGTGCATTTTCTATCGCCACTGCAGCTTGATTGGCCAGAGTTATAAGTAAACGTTCATCATGGTCACTAAAAGCATTAAGAGATTCGCTTCCAACATCGATACACCCGATTGTTTTGCCTCCAACCTTAAGAGGGACACATAGTTCAGAATTTATACTTTCGATCACCTCAGTGTAATGTGGATCGCTTTTTACATCACCGGTGCAAATTACCTTCCCGCTTTTACAAACCCAACCAATAATCCCGTCATTAAGCGATGTCACAAGCTCTCTAATTCGTTTCAATTCATTTTTTAGAGTAGCGCCACTTAATCCCATCGCACTATGCGCCAACACAACCGGTTTTTTATCGTCAACAAGCCAAATGGAGCCGTTCCATCTCAACATTTTTTCAAGGGTATCAACAATTCTTTGAGCGACATCGCCCAGGCTGTGGATTTGAATTGCTGATAAACTTACTTGATAAAGGAGTTCCAATTCTGTTAAACGCTTTCGAGTTTCATCAAATAAACGAGCATTCTCAATGGCTGCACCAGCGTGCGCAGCCAGCATTTCCAGCAGGACAGCATCGTCATTTGTGTAAGTATTAGGTTGATAATTCTGGGCAGAGATCATTCCGATAATTCTTTCACCTGAGCGCATCGGGACCGCAAGGACCGAGCGCGTCATTCCACCACTACCAAATATATATGGGGTAATTCCTTTCTTTGATTTATAAAAATCTTGTATCAAAATCGATTTACCTGTGGCAATAACTTTACCTGAAATACCCTGTCTTGCGCGTAAAACATTGTTTGGATTTCGTTCTCCTCGATCAATTAAATACACCCCGTGGATCTCTTTTTTTGTTTCGTTAAAGAGGGAAATTACGAATGTGTCAGCGGCCATTAATTGGATGGCGGCTTTATGAACAGCAATATATACTTGCTCTGGGTCTTGGCTGGCGCGAGCAATTTCTTGGCTGGCTTGGTGGAGGATGGAACGACGCTCTGCAGCCTGTAAAGCATCCTGGTAAAGAGTGGCATTATCAATAGCTGTTGCAGCCTGTGCGGCAAGTGTCAACATAATACGTTCATCGTGTTCGCTGAATGCATTTGGCTCAGGACTTTCAATATTTATACAACCAATAATTTTACCCCCCACTTTTAACGGAACACATAATTCTGAAAATGTTTCTTTATTCATATTAATATAATCGGGGATTGTTCCTACATCCCCTGTACGGACTGTTCGACCAGAGGAACAGACCAGACCCACAATTCCTTGATTCAGCTCAAGGGTTTCTGAATTAACCGGACCTACATCTGTTTTTTTTACCTTTAGTACCTTCTTTTTTGTGTTTGCTAGTAATTTAAGTTTTTGGATCGAGGAATCTATCAACCAGATTGACCCGTTTTGCCAATTCATCCTCTTTTCTAGTGTATCAACAATTCGCTCTGCTATCGCATACGTGCTGAATATTTGAGTAGCCGCCAAGCTTGTTTGATAAAGCACTTCAAGTTCAAGGAGACGTTGCTGGGTTTCGTCAAAAAGACGGGTATTGTGTACAGCTACCGCAGCTGTACCAGCAAAAACAGCAAGCAGGTCCACGTCGGTTTGATTGTATTTTCTAATCGGCGAGTCATCTCCTTTATCCAATTCATAAACGGTCAACACTCCAACAAGTTGACCGCTATATATCATTGGCACTTCCGCTAAGGCTGTCGTCGGTAAATTGCTAAATTGAGCAGAGCGATTTTCCCATTTTCGATGATCCTCAATAACCATTGGTTGGAGAGTTTGTGCAACCTTCCCAGCTATGCCTTCACCAATTTGTACACGCTTACCAATGGTAGCCGGTAATCCCCGGGATATAACGACCTCCAGTTCTCTGCGTTCTTCATCAAAAAGAAAGATTGAGCAACCCGGGGATTTTATTAATGAAGTGACGCGATCAGCCACAATATTGAGCAGGGTTTTAAGGTCTTTCTGCGTTGCAAGATCCCGAGCCGTTTCATACAGCCCAGCTAATTCATCCGCCCGTCGATGATAGCGTTCTTCGCTTTCTCGTAATGCGTCTTCAGAACGCTTGCGGTTTATAACCATTGCAACCTGCGATGAAACAAACTCAAGTATACGTTTTTCCCTTTCGCTATATGCATTCGGATCAGAATAGTGCTGCACTACCATTGCGCCAATTACCTTATTATCAGCAACAAGTGGTACACCCAGCCAGATCGGAGATGGGATACCTACGAGTTCAATCTCTCCTTGATTATTTAATTCTTCGTGGAGAGCTAAATCAACCAATATTGATTTACCCGTGCGTAATATATATTCTGTCAGACCGCGCCCGGGCTGACTTGGGTTGGGTGGAATATCCACTTCGTCAACGAAGTAGGGAAAACTGAGCAGGTTGCTATCATTATCGTAAAGTGCTATATAAAAATTGCTGGCATTCATCACTTCTGCAATGATTGCGTGAACCGCTGGAAAAAGGTCATCCAACCGATGTGAACGATCTGCTGCTTGTGCAATACGGTAAACAGCATCTTGTAGAACTTCCGCCCGTTTATGTTCAGTGATGTCAAAGGCTGTTCCAATAACTGCGGGTTTCTCGTCAAAATCAACTCCAGATACAGTTATATTTATCCAACGTTCCTCCCCATTTTTTGTTATTATTTTAAACTCACCATTAGTGGAAAATGAGCTGTCTTTTTCTACTTGCCCCGCCCAATTACGAATAGCCCTTCTGGAATCTTTTGAAAATAATGTAATAAAATTCATTTCTAATAATTCTTGCTCTGTATAACCTGTCAATCGCAGTGTGGCGGGGTTAATGTATTTGAACCGCATACCCTTAAAAATAAATATTGCCGAGGCTGTTTTATCCGCCAAAATCCGAAATTTAACATCGCCTTCATCCGGAGTTGTTTTGGCTTTTTTTTGAGAAGGAATATCTATACGGGTGTGCACCATATACCCTCGTAAATCGACTTGAGAGAAGATTGTTGTTCAATAATAAGTATAGCACGAGAAATAATTACTTACAGCCAAGTACCTTTGTCTTGAAATTCAATACAATTACACATCTAGAGCCTAGCATGGCGACAAATTCCACTGCTTTTTGTGTACGTTTATTTATAGGGACCTGCAATAAAACAGGCACCCCTCTGTCAATCACAATACCATTATTAACCTCAGGGCAGACCAAGTCCAGATAGATGCCAATAAAGCTGATTGAGTTACGTCCTTGGAGAATGGCTATCAGTTCACACTCAAATCGACCATCGATATAGGCTGCAATTAGGATTTCGCTGTCCGGGGGGATATAACCAGTTATCAAGGTTATACAATAACTATTACTACTTTAGAGTCTTATGAAATATGGTCTCAGTTCAGCCATGAATGGATATGCGCTTACCAACTTTATCCTCATCCTAGGTCATTGCATGCAAGCGGTCGGGGCAGCCATGCTGGTAGTCAACTCTCCGATTATACTCACAGGAAGTTATCCGACAACCAGGTGCGGAAAGTCATTCGGCATGGTGACAACTGTTTGGATTTTTGTCTCTGCTATCAAAGAAAGATGATCACTTCTATTGGGAGAAACCGCTTATAATTGATATAAATCTGAATATTTTTCCTTAAATCTATAGAAAGCAAATATATGCCCGAAGAACAAGTAGCTTCAAAATCAAGAAGTAAGATCGCCATCCTTATTGACGGAGATAATGCTCAAGCAAACCTGCTCCCCCAGATGCTTGTGGAAGCAGGAAAATACGGATTAGTCACAGTACGCCGTATCTATGGGGATTGGACTACATCCAACATGAATTCCTGGAAAGATGTCCTAAATTTCCACGCAGTTCAACCTGTGCAGCAATTTCGCTATACGGTAGGCAAGAACGCCACGGATAGCGCCATGATCATTGATGCCATGGACCTGCTACATTCAGGCGTGGTGGATGGTTTCTGCCTTGTATCCTCAGATAGTGACTATACCCGCCTTGCCACCCGCATCCGGGAGACAGGTGTATTTGTGATGGGCATTGGTGAGAAGAAAACTCCCAAGCCCTTCGTCAACGCCTGTGATGTGTTCGTTTATACATCCAACCTTATTGCTGAGCAGAAGACTCACCGCCTTGCAACTCAAAAACGTAGTCTACCAAAAAAGAAACCAGATATCGCTACTGTAACTCCTCCTGTCTCCGAACAAGAAAGTGAAAACGATCCGATGCCGATCATCCGCCAAGCCTACGAAATGGCAGTGCAGGAAGATGGCTGGGCACGCCTCGACCACATGGGTAATACCTTATATCAACTTGACCCCGGTTTTGACCCGCGCACTTACGGTCACCGTCAGCTTTCGCGCCTGATTGCGAGTTACAAAGACTTATACCAGATGCGTACTCAAGAAATTGACGGGTCGACCTTGTTTTTTATAAAAATCAAGGAATAATTGAAAGCTAGATACGATTTTGATATAAATGTAAAGGCGTAATTACCTAGTTAGGACCCTCATAAGTTTTACTTAAGATACCCGTGATTGGTTGTTCGAAATGCTTCTTATAAATTTTTCATAAACTTTGACAATTTGTCTGGCGATTTTATTCCAATCATAATTTTGAGCGTAACCTGACGCGGAACGACCCATCTGCTCCCGGAGGGATTTATTACCGAGTAATGCGGTCAGTTTTTCACATAAAGATTTGTAGTCTTCCGCTGGTATTGTATATCCGGTCACGCCATCCTGCACGAGGAAAGCCAGCCCCCCAACCTGTGATGCAATGACAGGTGTTCCACAGGCCATTGCTTCCAGCGCTACCATCCCAAAAGACTCATAGTGCGATGGCATCACCACGACCTCAGAAGCAGAATAATAATAAGGAAGGGTATCCTGTCCCCGTTTACCAAGGAAAGCAACCATCTTTCCCAGCGTCAGTTCATTGCACAATTGTTGGATGCGCGACATTTCTTCTGTCATTTCTTCGGGACCAGCCTCCGGGTCACCGCCGATGACAGCCAGTTGCACCGGTTCTCGCAGATCCTTCAACCGCAGGCAAGCCACCGCCCGGATAAGCGTGTCCAATCCTTTGAGCGGTTCAATTCTCCCTACAAACAGAATCATACGGTCTTCGGGTTCGAGCCCTATATATTCTCTTGCCTCGTCCATCGCGATCGGGTAAAAATGAAAGGTATCCACGCCAGGTGGAATGACGGTGATTTTGTTCATATCTGCGTTATAAAACCGTTCCAGTTGTGCCTGCTCGGCTGGCGTGGAAACTATAATCTGGTTGGCAAGTTTAATCACCTTTCTTTCTCCATCCAGTCGATAGTCGCCTTCTTTTTCCTCATCACTTCGGGCAACCCGGTTCTTCATTTCACCCAAGGTATGGAACATCTGGATAATAGGTACTCCGCCCCACTGGTCTGACAATAAAGAGGCTGCCAAACCCGACATCCAATAATGGCTATGGAGAATATCATAATGGATGTTTTTATCGGTGGCGAATTGTCGGATTCCATTTACAAATTCTGGGAGATAGTCCACTAACTGACGTTTCGGTAGCGGGACCTCGGGACCAGCTGGCACATGAACAACACGATTTCCGAATCCCAAGTCGTGCAGCACGTGTGGGACATGCTCGTCCTGGGATCGGGTAAACACATCCACATGGATTCCCATCCGACCCAACTGCACGGTCAGGTCGCGCACGTAGACATTCATTCCACCGGTGTCCTTGCCACCCAGGGTCGCCAAAGGGCAGGTATGGTAAGAAAGCATAGCAATATTAAGCATAAGGCGAGTATATCATGCGACGATTTCACCTCTGGTGCTTTCTACCACCTTATTATTAAATTAGAATTTATTGTTGTGATGATGTATTTTTTAGAATGCTGATCGCTTTTATTGATAGGGCTAAAAATAACTGTAATCTTTCTGACTCCTTGCGTGTTTATTTATAATACTGGTATAATCCCGCCGCCATTAGTGCCACCATAGCTCAGTCGGTAGAGCAGACGTTTCGTAAACGCCAGGTCAAGAGTTCAAATCTCTTTGGTGGCTCAATAAATACAAAAGCCCGGTATCAATAGAAACCGGGCTGTTGTATTTCTACCATTCAAAGATCTTGTCCATCTCGTCTTCTGGAACATCAAAAACTGTATTATGTGGCGGGACAGGTTCGCGTGCCATCCATTCAGGAATGCGGTCGTCAGCTTTTGTGAACCCTGCTTTACGATTGAATTCAAGTTCCATCTCGATAGTCCTTTTACCGAGGTCAGATAGGATTGTCACATCCACGCCCCAATTGTAACGGGCGTTTATGAAGTCACGAATGGTCTCCGGCGGTGCTACAGCGAAACCAAAAGCCGAAAAAATGCACGCACCAAGGCAATCGTAACCAGCCATGGCTATTTGTTTCTTGCGCGAGAGATCCACCTGGCCCGCTGGATCAAGGTGGTTGATCTTGTCACGGACGGTCTGCCCACAAGTGTGATCCGCCCCCTGAGGTGTTGTAACAAAAGTGACTCCCATTCCCTTGATCGCTCTCGGTTCGTAAGCGGACATGGCCTGATTTTTTACCACTGGAACGCGTTCGATGCCAAGAATTTTTCCAGTCCAACCCGCACCGGAGCCAAGTATGCGCCCGAGTGGCGTATTCTTCCGGATTTCGTCGCACAATTCAAGCGCACGCTGGCCGTCACCCCATTCCATATAGCCAGCTTCAGCGGCAACGCCCAGAGCGGCACCCAACTCGATTGAGCAGACCCCCAAGTCATTTGCCTGCCAATTCAGACGTCCGATCCAGTCATACTCGCGAATCCCGAGATTGGATCCCATCAAACCGACGGTCTCATACTCGATTGGGGACACGATTGTCTTGCCGTCTTCTCCTGCAAATATATTTGAACAGCGGATAATGCAACCAGGCATGCAGGCATGAGTTGTATTGCCTTCCCCGTCGCGTGCTAGGATAAGTTCGCGCATCTTTTCGCCGCTGATATCATCAGCATACTCAAACGTTCCGGAAGAGAAATTACGGGTTGGCAGACCGCCAAAGCCATCTGTCAGATGCACCATGGCTGGAGTTCCGTAATCGCTATAAGTATGGGTCTGTGGATGCTCCATCAGGTATTTATTGTAGATCTTTTGCGTAGCGCGGAAAGCTTCAAGGTTTACAATTGGTGGTTTCTGTCCACCTGTTGCATCAAAAACAATAGCTTTTAAGCCTTTGGAACCCATCAATGCGCCGAGTCCGCCTCGGGCATTGATGCGGGAGGGAATTCCATCCTTGTCGAGATTAAGAATACCTGCAGATACCATTTTTCGTTCACCCGCCGGGCCTATGATGGAAATGGCAACTTTATTCCCGTAGCGCTTCTTCAAGGCTTCAGCCGAGTCATAAACGCCCATTCCGGACAGCTCATTAACGGGAGATCGGAA
>Ga0209777_10004891_pt1 | contig 15678 bp, 15 predicted proteins | sample FrelakmetHBP12HB_FD_187147 | JGI IMG/M metagenome (GOLD analysis project Ga0209777, IMG submission 187147) | Freshwater lake sediment microbial communities from the University of Notre Dame, USA, for methane emissions studies -HBP12 HB (SPAdes)... | ecosystem: Environmental > Aquatic >... | reverse complement strand
TCGTGGACCTTGTTGAGGCAGCGGTGTGAGTACTATCAATGGCGAAACCAGATCTCTTATGAAAGTAGAAAACGAACCTACCGCCGAAACGCCGGCCAACTCGACTCCTCATAGCGCTGTCGTACTACTACGTGTCCGACGGACGTGACATGCAAAAGGTGAAGGCCCTTCCCGACTTCTTTGACAGCAGCCGTTTGGAGGTGAGGCAGTTGGAGGCCGTCTCAAAGGACGGTGTCCGGATTCCCTATTTCCTCGTGCAATCCAGAGGGGCGAAGGCGGACGGCTCCAATCCGACGCTTCTGTATGCGTATGGGGGCTTTGAGATCTCCCTGTTGCCCAACTATTCGCCGGTCCTGGGGACCGCCTGGCTGGAACGAGGCGGCACCTATGTGTTGGCCAACATAAGGGGCGGCGGGGAGTTTGGTCCCCCGTGGCATCTGGGTGCAATCAAGGAGAATCGACAGCGGTGCTACGATGACCTTGCCGCAGTGGCCGAGGATCTGATCCAACGCAAGGTCACCTCTCCGCAGCACCTGGGCATCATGGGAGGCTCCAACGGCGGGCTGCTCGTGGGAGCCGTCATGACGCAGCGACCGGACCTCTTCAATGCGGTGGTCTGCCAGGTCCCCTTGCTGGACATGAGACGGTACAACAAACTGCTGGCGGGCGCGAGCTGGATGGCGGAATTCGGGAATCCGGACATCCCCGAGGAGTGGGTGTACATCAAGAGGTACTCTCCGTACCACAACGTCTCTCCTGACAAGAGGTATCCGCAGGTCCTGTTCTATACCTCCACCAAGGATGACCGCGTGCATCCGGGACACGCCCGCAAGATGGCGGCCAAGATGGAGGGCATGGGGCACAAGGTCTACTACTATGAGAACACGGAAGGCGGCCACGCGGCCGCAGCGACCAATCGACAGAGGGCCCTCAGAGAGGCCATCAGCTATACCTATCTCTGGATGCAGCTCAGATAGAGTCTTGCGCGGCAACTTCTACCGTAGACTCGGAGATCTTCCGTTCTCTGGGTCGAGGCGGTTGGACCATTTGCGGGTCCACCGTCTGATCCACGTTCGCCGTGCCCAAGTGAACTACTGGATTAGCCGCAGATTACGCAGATTTGCTGGCGCCATAGCCGGAGGTTTAGCCTATGCGTAGGTCCGCTGCGGGCGTCATGCTGCGCGTGCCTGTCCCGCCTTTGGCGGGCCGGGGTGTGCTTCGGCATGGCCTGCTTTCCAAGCAAGCTTGAACGCAGGCCCTGGCTCGCCCCCATACGCCAGCAGCTCACGAGATAGCGGGACTCCCACCACTGTCGGACAGTCGGACAGTGCAACGGTCGAACGGTTGTGTCTTAAGCAGTCTGCCCTGCGGGCGAAGCAGTGGGCGACGGACCAAGCTTGCTTGGGGAGGCGACACTACCGCAGCGCGCCCTTGGATGCAGGGCAGACTGCGTCTGGCGAATGGGACGGGCCTCGGGCAACGCAAATCTGCGGCAAAGAAATCAGTTCCATTCTACCAAGAGTGTGCCTTATCACTATACTGACTTTTTCTACACCTCCACCAAGGATGACCGCGTGCATCCGGCATGCAGTGCTGGCCGGCGATGGGACTGCCCCCTTTCTCAATGTCCTGCCCAGCTCGGCAGGCATGCCCGTCACTGGGCCAGCAGTCACGAAGGGGCCCTTCCGGCGAACTTCTGACAAAAAAACGATTGCCCGAGTCAAGGCCTGCGCCTACAATGGGACGTCACCGGGAGTGTGTGGCCCATGGATACCAGACAGAAACTCAAGCAAGTGATTGTGAGCGACCTGAACCTCGAGGAGGTGACCCCTGATCAGATCGCGGACGATGAGGCTTTGTTCGGCGAAGGGTTGGGGCTGGATTCGCTCGATGCCGTGGAACTCGTCGTGGTGGTGAAGCGGCATTTCGGCGTTGAGATCAAGGACATGACCGAGGGGCGCCAGGCATTTGCGTCCATCGATTCGTTGGCCAGGTTCATTGAGGAGCGAGCAGGGGGATGATGCATGAGGCCCGCGGAGTTCCAGTGACCGGGATCGGGTGTCTCTGTGCGGCGGGGGCGACGATCCAAGAGATGACCCGGACACTGTTCGCCGGCGAGCGTCGGGTGACTTGGCACCAGATGGGGAGCCACAGGCATCCGGTGTTCCAACTGGATCCCGGGTCCACGCCGGACGGGTACCTGGAGGGGCCGGAATGCAGACGTTGCGGACGTCTGGCCGTGGCGGCGGCTGGCGAGGCTCTTTTCTGTGCCGGTCTGACGCCTGCGTTGCTCCAACGTCGCCGAGTCGGGGTGTGCGTGGGTACCACGGTCGGAAGCGCGATGAACAACGAGGCCTTCTACCGTGAATTCATCGCTGGGCGGCGCCCTGACGTGGAGCCCATTCGCCAGTACCTCCAGGCAAACCCCGCGGCCATGGTAGCTGAGGCCTTTGGTTTGAAGGGCCCTCGTCAGACCGTGGCCAATGCCTGTTCCTCAGGCAGCGTGGCCATCGGGGAGGCGGCGTCCTGGATACGATCCGGGGTATGTGACGTTGCCGTTGCCGGCGGCACCGACGTGCTCTGCAACGTCATCCACGCTGGTTTCCTGTCCTTGATGATCACGGATCCAGAGCCCTGCCGGCCATTCGACCGGGATCGCCGGGGTCTCAACCTGGGCGAGGGTTCAGGGATGGTCGTCTTGGAGTCACAGTCGTCGGCTGCCCAGCGACGGGCGCCCGTGCTGGCCTGTCTGGTGGGCTACGGTAATGCGTCTGACGCCTTCCATATCTCCTCTCCGGACCCCGCGGGCAGGGGCCTGCGCCGGGCTGTGGAACAGGCCCTGGCCCAGGCGGAGCTGGAGCCTCGCGACATTGCCTTCATCAACGCGCACGGCACAGGGACACCCGAGAACGATCGGGTCGAGGGGCGGCTCTTTCCGGAGTTGTTTCCAGAGGTCCCATTTGGCTCGACCAAGGGTCTGACCGGTCACACCCTGGGGGCGGCGGGTGGTATTGAGGCGGCTATTACGATCATCTGCCTGAAGGAGCAGCGGATCCCGGCCAACGTCGGCTTCTTGGTCGATGACCCGGAGTTTCCGGGCCGGCCGGTTCGGACCGTGACGCCGATCCATGGCCGCTACGGCCTGTCGGACTCCGTGGCCTTCGGAGGCAACAACGCGGTCCTGGTCTTCGCGGGGGAGGCCTCGTGACCGAGACGCGTCTCGCCATTCAAGGGATCGGGGTGGCGGGCGGCTTCGGTCTGGGCAAAGAGGCCCTGATCGATGCACTTCGTCAGGGCGGCCGGCCCAACGGCACTGTGTCGGTCCCGACTGCTGCCGGCCAGAGGTGCCTGCCTGCGTACCGGGTGGACGAGTCACCCGTCCGGAGCTATGTCTCGGGTGGGGCCTGGCGACGCATGAATCGCTACGCCAAGCTGGCCCTATTGGGGGCGTGCCAGGCCCTGGAGGATGCGGGGTGGGACCGGTCGATGCCTGCCCACGATCTGGGCCTGGTTGTGGCCAGCGGGTACGGGGCCTCGCAGAGTACGTTCGATTTTCTGGACACCATGATAGAGGATGGGGGGCGTTGTCCTTCTCCTACCCAGTTCTCCAACTCCGTGCACTCGTCCGCGGTCTCACACCTGGGCATCGTGCTCCAGGCGGGCGGACCCAGCCTCACCGTCAGTCAGTTCGAGATGTCCCCGGTCTCGGCGATGCTCACGGCTCGTGAATGGCTGCGCGAGGGTCGCGTGCAGCGAGTGCTGTTTGGCGCAGTGGATGAGATCTGCCCGGTACTGAGCTACTGCTATGATCGTTTTTTCGGAGAGGCGGCGTCCGGGCCGATGGACCCGTTTGCCTGGAACCGGCAGACCGCTGTGTTGGGAGAGGGCGTGGTCTTCCTGTGTCTGACCCGTGCGCAGGGGAGTGCCGCCTACGGCACGGTTGACGCGGTTGACTGGGTGCATGCGGGCGAGGTGGCCTCTGACCCGGGGCGGGGGCTTGTTCTGGGCGCTGATGGCCAGATCTGTTGCGCGAAGGCCTATTGCCGGCTGGCCTCGGAGCATCCGTCGCCGGTCGCGTATTCCCCTGTGTACGGTAGTCTGCCCGGTGGACAGGCCTTTGATCTGGCTGCTGCGGCCTTGGCTGCTCGGGCTGGAATAGGGCCGCAACGAGTGGTTGCGGTCAAGTGCGACGCCTACGACAACTACGGAGTGATTGCATGCGAGTTCCAAGGTACCTCACGCTGAAACTTGCCACGCCTCTGGCCATGGGTTTGTCCGTGTGGGGGTCGACCGCTGCATGTGCCGACGAGAGCTTGGGACATCGTTGGTGGCAGGTGCTGCGTGGACAGGTGCCGCACCGGGAAGCCCTTGGGTTATATGGGGGTACGGCCTACGACTGGTCGGACCTCAGATTCGGCCTGGTCAGTTGGCAGGCCCTCTACCACTATGAGGACATCTGGCTGCATCCGGCACCGAAGGGGCTGGGCATGCAGTTCGAGGGTGCGGTCGGTGCGGCCGACGGCACCGAGTTCTCCGGGACTCGGCTGATGGCCTCTGCGGGTTTTTTGGCGGTCTATGAGCGTCCGGGTGCCGAGTTCCTGGGGTGTCGTCCCTATGTGGAGGGGGGCGTGGGGATTGCGTATACGGACTTCCAGCGAGAGGGCCAGGGGTTGCGGGTGAACTTCAATCCCGTGGCTGGCGTGGGGCTGCGCAGAGGAAGGACCTTCATGACACTTCGACTCCACCACCTTTCGAATGGTGGGTTGGACCACGACAATCGAGGTATCAACTCTGTGGTGCTGGGGATCGGGTGGGTCCTGGGGTCGCGTTGAGCCGGACTCGAACGACGTTCCGCGAGCTGTGCGTGAGTGAAAGGTAAAGCCGGAGACAGGAAGGCTTGACAGATGGCAAGTGCGGAGTATCTTGTTGCGCATGTCTCGAACATTGTAGGAAGGCAGAATGACTCAAGTGCGGTGGCGAGCGTGTTGATAGGAGTGAACCATGAGAACGATTCGAACGACAGGTAGAACAGGTTGGTACGCCTCTGTTGCGATGCTCTCTGGCCTTCTTGTGGCTGGGTGCAGCTCAACGGGGTCCGTGATGACCAAGGCGAGCCTGAAGGCGCAACCGGAGCCGGGCAAGGCCCTGGTGACGTTCATACGCCCCAGCGGGTTGGGCGGGGGAGTCAGCTTTGGGATCTGGGACGGCGGGGACCTCGTGCGGCGTCGCGGAGCCGGCAAGAGTGGGTCGCCGCATCCGAAGATAGCGTTTTACAGGTCGACCGCACGTACATATAATCAGCCAATATGGTCTAGGCCCCAAGAGAAGTCACATTGAAAGGAGAGCACTTATGAAAGCGATGTGGAAGGCGTGCATCGGAGTGTCGTTGTTGGCCATGGTGTTTTGTTCCTCATGGGAGGGCACCGCGTCGGCTAGGGCGGCCAAGGTGGAGAAGGTCCTCTACAGCCGCTACAACATCCACTACTTTGCCAAGAAGGACGTGAACACTGCCAGTTACGCCAACTACACCGACTGCCCTGGTCATAGCTTTCTGCCCTACGGCACCAAGCTCAAGGTGGAGTCCTTGAGCAGCTATGGATTCAGACTGGTGGCCATCGATACCGGCATGAAGATCCGCTTTGAATACAAGGCAAAAAGAATGGATGGGATGAGCTCTAAGGATTACATTGACCTGATCACGTCCCCAACCCCAGTGAGCTATTCGAACCTGACGGCTCAGGACGAGCAAGGAATCAAGGCGGGCAAGGCCCTCGTGGGGATGACCAAGCAGGGCGTCATGGTCGCCCTGGGATATCCGGAGAAGGAGAAGACCCCCTCTACTGAGCGGAATACCTGGTACTACTGGAGCGACCGGTTCGCCTATTACTTGGTGAGTTTTGACGACAGTGGCAAGGTCACATCCATCCAGCGATAGGGTCACGAGACCTTCCTGCTCGATCAGACGCTGGCTGCGACGGTCGATCGTGACGGTCCTGGCGGTGGGCCAGTCGGTCGTTGGGGCAGGGCCGCCGTCGCAACCGGGCTCCCCTGAGCCGCCGCCGCTGCTGCGGTCGCTGCGGGAGGCGCGCGCGAATTGCCACACCGTGGCGGTCCGGTTCAAGCAGACCAAACGTCTGCATCTGCTGGATGTCGCCCTCACGTGCGACGGATGGATGTTCTTCAGTCGGCCCGACTGCCTCCGTTACGAGAACGTCTCTCCAGTGCGATCCCTCCTCCTGTACGACGGGAAGAAGGTGAACTGCTATTCCTTCACCGAAGGGCAATGGAAACGCCTGCGCAACCCCGGGGCCGACGCCGTAGGCCGCGTCCTGCGGCAGATTGGGCACTGGATCCAGGGGGATTTCACGGCAGACCAGAAGGCCTTCACATTGGACGTGCAGCCGTGGGACCAGGGTGCGGGCGTTCTCCGCTTGACGCCGTGCAGCCCCGCCCTGAGAGAGTACGTCCGGCAGATCTCACTGTATGTCGAGAAGGCCCCGGACTACTGCGTGACCCGCGTCCTGATTCAGGAGTCTGAACAGGACACGACGGAACTGCGGTTCACGCAGGAACGGCACAATTGCGTCCTCCCGGAGAAGACGTTCACGTCTCCCGAGGCCTCCGCCGCGTGCGGGGCCGTGTTCGATCAGCCGGACCCGAACTGTCCTGATCCCAACCGTCCGGAGAAACCATCCGTTTGAAGGCAACCGCGGTCCCAATCCTGATGGGCCTGGCGATCTTGTCGGGCTGTCTCGGCCATACGTCCCCCGGTGCGGTGGTGCGGGATCCCGTGCTAAAGGCCGAGCTGGTGCAGCGGATCAGGCAGGTCCACGTCACCAACGCGGTGTTCCACACCTTGATCCAGTGGCCCGGGAGAGAAGTCTCGTTGGTGGAGATCGTCAAGGTCCTGGACGGCGGCGGCCTCTCCGTGGCGGGGCTCACCGACATGGGCAACACGCTCTACGCGGTGCACATCCCCGCTCAAGGGCGGGCTGAGGTGCTGACTCGCCATCTTCCGCTGTCCGAGGCCTGGCTGGTCGAGGGATTGATGGCTGGACTGCTCATTCCTTGGCGAGTGCCGGACGACTCCGCCCAGGTACGGCAGCAACCGGATGGCACCTGGGCCCTTTCACGGGAACAGGGCCGCACCACCCTGTCCTACCTTTTGGATGAGGCCGGGCAGTGGCACACGGTGGACTGCTTCTCAGGGAGTCGGAGGGTCAGCCGTACTCGCGTGGAGTGGGACGGCCGGGGTGTGCCCGTGAAGATGGAGACCCAGGACGTGCGATATCATTTCGTCGCGGTTCGTGAGCGAGTGACGTGCGACTGACCGTTGGAGAAGGCCGTGGCGATTGAGAGTCCTGGGCGAGTGACTGGGATGGAGGGTCCGGGTATCGGGCTGGGCATCCCAGACGTGGGTTCGTAGAGGCAGTATGGGAAAACAGGACATCGCATTGATCACGGGGGCATCCCGCGGGATAGGAGCGGCCATTGCGGTCCGCCTCGCCCGGGAAGGGTATGACATCTGGCTGAACTACCGCAGTCAGCACGAGGCTGCTGAGCAGGTGGCCGCCAGGATCCGGGAGTGCGGCCGGCTATGCACCCTTCTGCCCTTCGATGTGGCCGATGGGGCCGCAGTCGAACGCGCCCTGACGGCCCTGCTCAAGGAAGACACGCCGTACATCTTGGTCAACAACTCCGGCATCAACCGAGACGGGCTGCTGTTCTGGATGCCGCGAGAGCACTGGGATGACGTGATCAGGACCAGCCTGGATGGTTTCTACCTGGTGACAAGCAGGGTGGTGGGACTGATGATGCAGGCCAGGCGGGGCCGCGTCGTCACGATTGTCTCGACATCGGGTCAAGCCGGCATGCCCGGCCAGGTGAACTACTCGGCGGCCAAGGCGGGGCTGATCGGGGCTACGCGTGCGCTGGCCAAGGAGGTGGCCAGAACCGGCGTCCTCGTCAACGCCGTGTCTCCCGGCTTCATCGATACGGACATGACCAAGGATCTTCCCAGGGAGGAGATCCTGAAGATGGTTCCGCTGCGGCGTATGGGGAAGGTGGAGGATGTCGCCGCAGCAGTAGCCTTTCTGTGTTCTGACGATGCGAGCTACATCACCGGACAGGTCCTGAGTGTCAATGGCGGTGTGTATATGTGACACTGGAGTCCATCCCAACAACCACCGAAGAACGAGATGTTGAGGCCTTCATGAATCGAGTCGCCATTACCGGGATTGGGATTGTCTCCTGCCTGGGGACCGACCGGGAGACAGTCGCCGGCAAGCTCAGGCGCTGCGAATCGGCGGTCATAGCGGATCCGCAACGGCTGACGATTGGTTTCCGCAGCCCTCTCACCACCCAGGTGACCGGCTTTGATGCCTCCAAGTATCTCAACCGCAAGGCCCGCAAGACGATGACCGATTTTGCGGTCCATGCCTATGCGGCTGCCTTCGACGCGGTTGCTCATGCCGGTCTGGCCCCGGAGGATCTTCAGAACGATCGGACGGGTCTCATCTTTGGGTGTGATTCCAGTGTGCAGGCCGCAGTCGAACAGGTGGATCTCGTGCGTCAGCACCGGACCACCGGGGTGATCGGCAGCGGGCATGTCTTCCGGTCCATGACGTCGAACGTCACGATGAACCTCGGCGTATTGTTCAAGACCCGGGGGGCCTGCTGGACGTTGAGCGCTGCATGCAGCAGCGGCGGGCACGCCGTAGGCCAGGCTGCCGACCTGATTCGTCTGGGACACCAGGATCGCATGATCTGCGGCGGGGCCCAGGAGCTCAATTGGGAATCCATGTGCAGCTTCGATGCACTGGAGGCCTTCTCGATGAATTCGGCTGAGCCCTCCCGGGCCTGTCGACCTTTTGATGCAAACCGGGATGGCCTGGTGCCGAGCGGGGGTGCGGCGGCCCTTGTCCTGGAGGACTACGCCCTGGCTCAGAAGCGGGGGTGCGCCATCCTGGGGGAGGTGCTGGGATACGGCTTCTCCTCTGATGGTGACTGTCTCTCGATCCCCAGCGAGGATGGCCTCCTGCGGGCCATGCAGGGGGCCGTGCGCAGGGCCGGCGTGGGACTGCAGGAGATCGACTACGTCTGTGCCCACGCCACCGGGACGCCGGCCGGCGATGGCAAGGAAGCGATTGGGATTCATCGCCTGTTCGGTGATGCACTGCACCCGGCGGTGTCCTCGCTGAAGGGGGTTGTGGGGCATGAGCTATGGATGGCAGGGGCGTCGCAGGTCGTATACTGCGTCTTGATGGCCCAGTATGGCTTCACGGCCGCCAATGCCAATTTCGAAAGACCCGATGATTGCAGCGAGAGGCTATCTATTCTGACAGAGCCGCGACACGAGCCGCCCCGCACTGTGCTCTGCAATGCTGCAGGCTTCGGAGGCACCAATTCATCTCTCGTTGTCCGCCTGGGCGCGTGACCCATCCTGTTCACGGGGTGCTTGTCGCTACATCCAAGGGGCAGAGAAAACGTCCTTGCATCTGCGACTGCTTCAACTATACTAGTAGCGTTGCTGCCGAGCCAGTAAGGACCCATATGGACAGTGAGGGCTTCCCGGCTGCATGGTCACGAATCGACGAGAGGCGGGAGGTGTTGGCCCGAGGGCACGCACAGGCATGGTGGAATCCTCGTACGAGACTATCGTTGTCGGTGGGGGAATGTCGGGCATGGTCTGCGCCCTGCTTCAGGGTCGCAAGGGAAGACGTGTCGCCATCGTGGAGAGGTCTGCCCACCTGTCACCCACCCTATGGGGCTTCGAACGAAGCGGCACCTATTTTGACACGGGGTTCCACTACACCGGATCTGCTGGGGCCGACGGGCTGCTTGGCCACCTCCTCGACCGGCTAGGACTGTACGATACGCTGGCTACGGCGTTGTCAACCTGGGATGTGTTCGATCACATTCGCCTTCAGGAGCCGTCCTGTAACGTCCGACTGACCCGGGGCTGGCAGGCCATGGAGCAGGGGTTGAGTGAGTCTTTCCCGGATGAGCGAGACGGCGTGCGAGGCTTTCTGGGGTCGGTCCGGTCTGCCTGGGAGCAGGGCTGCACTGCGTTCAAGCAGGACTTCGGGCGAAGCCTGGGGCCTCTGTCTGTCGGCGATGGCGGAAGTCTCCATGAGGCGGTGCTCGCCTGTACCGATGATCCCGTGCTGCAGGCCGTGCTCAGTTGTCACGGACTCCTGTATGGGACCCCGGCCAGGGAGACCTCCCTCCGGTTCCATAGTCTTGTGGTCGGATCGTACTATGAGTCGGCCTGTGCGGTGCGCGGAGGGGGACGTGCCTGGATCAAGTGCTTTGCCGACGCCCTCGGAGCCGCAGGCGTGGAGACCCGGTGCGGTCAGGAGGTCGTGCGTCTCTGTCTCGATGAACGAGGCCGTTGCAGCGGAGTGGAGCTGGACGATGGGCAATGCCTGGCTGCAGCGAACTGCGTGTGCACGGTTCATCCCAAGGCGGTTCTGACGCTCCTTCCAAAGGGCGGCTTCTCCCCGGCCTTTCGGCGGCGGATCATGGGTCTGGAGGAGTCGTTCTCTGCTGTGGTGCTATTTGCCCGCTGCAGGTTGAATCTCCGAGGGAACCTGATCCTGGCCGGTCGGGCGGAGTCGCTCATCGGCTGGCAGGACCTGCCGATCGAGGAACGGCCCTTGTTTGTGAGCTGCCCCGCGGACGTGGACGCCGGTTTGGGGGGGGTATCCGTGATCTGTCCGGCGACCCTCGCAGACGTGCCGGGTGGTGGTGACCAGGGCCGTGGCCATCGCCCCCAAGGCTACGAGTCGTGGAAGGGCGGGGTGGCGGACCGTCTATCGGACCGGCTGTCGGCCTGCGCCGGTGACCTGATCGAGGATCTCGAGATCCTGGATGTGGCCACGCCGCTGACGTTTAGAGACTGGCTCAACAGTCCAGAGGGGGGGATCTATGCCACGCAGCACCGGCGGGGCGACATGCCCCTGCTGCCCCAGACCCGGGTCCCGGGTCTTTTTCTGTCTGGCCAGGCCGTTGTGGCGCCCGGGGTACTTGGGGCCATGTGTGCAGGTTTTCTGACCGAAAGCTGTATTCCTTCATGATCTCACGCAGACCATCCATACCGACCCGGCGGGTCGTGGTTACGGGCCTGGGGGCTGTGTCTCCCTTGGGCACGGACGTCCCGACTCTGTGGCAAGCCCTGGTGGAGGGGCGTACGGGCGTGCGGGCCTGGCCTGCCCTGGCGGAGGTGAGGGGCCTGCACTGCCGCGTGGCGGCTCTGGTTCCCGATGTGGACGCCAGGGGCATCGATCGCAAGAAACGGCGATACATGTCCCAGATGTCCATCTTCGCCACGCTGGCCGCCCGTGAGGCCCTGGCCAACGCGGGCTTGACGGACGCACAGGTGCGGCACGAGCGTACCGGCGTCTGTGTCGGCTCCACGGTTGGCAGCACGATCGAGACCGAGGAGTTCTTCAGGGGGATGTCGCCGGGCCGCAGTATCGAGCAGTTGAAGTCCACGCACTTCTTCAAGGTAATGAATAGCTCGTGCGCAGCCAATCTGGCCCAGGCCCTGGGTATCAGCGGCCGCGCAGTGGCCCCGTCCGCCGCCTGTGCCACGGGCACGATCGCGGTGGGGCTTGGGGCCGAGTGCATTGCCGCCGGCAAGCAGGACGTGATGATCTGCGGCGGAGCGGACGAGTTGCACCCCTTGGGTATCGGGGTGTTCGACGCCCTGGAGGCGGCGTCGCGATCCTACAATGACCGTCCAGAGGAGACGCCCAGGCCCTTTGACAAGGATCGTGACGGCATCATCTGCGGAGAGGGCGCTGGGATGGTTGTGCTGGAGAGCCTGGAGCACGCGCAGTTGCGCGGGGCCCGAGTCCTGGGTGAGATCCTGGGATTTGCCTTGACCAGTGCGCCGGACGCCATTGCCAGTCCCTCTGCGCACGCGATTGTTCAGTGCCTGACCACGGCGCTGGCGGAATCGGGCCTGTCCAGCGATCGTGTCGATCACGTCAACGCCCATGCCACGGGGACGATTCAGGGTGATGAGGCTGAATGTCTGGCCATTGAGCAGGTGCTCGGCAGAGACGTTCCGGTCAGTAGTCTGAAGGGGCACATGGGCCATACCATGGCTGCCAGTGGAGCCCTGGCATTGATCGCGACGCTTCTGATGATGAGAAACGGATTGCTGGTGCCGACGCGCAACCTGCGGGAGCCGGATGAGGTGTGCGGACGCCTGCGTCTATTGAGAGAAGTGGAGCCTCTTCCCGTCACGGTGGCGATGGTCAATAGTTTCGCGCTGGGTGGCATGAACTCGGCGGTGGTTGTCAGCGGGAGATTGTTGGATGAATGACGCGCAGGTGATCGAGATCATCAATCGGAGTCTCGTGGATGAATTCGAGTTGGATCCGGACAGGCTGAAGCCGGACGCCCGTCTGATCGAAGACTTGGGTTTCGACAGCCTCGACTACGTGGACCTCGTGGTCGTCTTGCAGAAGGCCTTCGGCGTGAACCTCAGGGAGGAGCCGAGGATTCGCGAGGTCAGGACCTTGGGCGATGTCCACCGCTTGGTCATCACCCTCAAACGGGAGTTGGAGACCCAACCGGGCAGGTGACGGACCTGCCGGCCTGGAGCAGACGGCGTGAGAGTCCCCATGACAGATGGCGAGGCAGTCAAGGCGGTCGGTTTTCAGGAAGGCCGCAAGGGCGTCGCGTGGTGGCTGGGCGTGCTGGCCATGAACCTGTGCGTGCCGCCGTTGATGGTCTTGGAGACGGTGATCGCGATCGTGGTGGCCCCCGTGCTGCTGGTGATCTGGCGTCTGGCTACCCACTGGTCGCTGGGCAAGATCATGCGGCACTTCGTGTACCTGTACGGCAAGGTCTGGCTCTGGACGATCTCCGGGTTTGTGGGGCTCGAGTGCGTGCGTCTGGGCAGGGAGCGATTTGCGGGGCCCTGCGTCATCGTGGTCAACCACTGGTCCTTTTTCGACATGTTCGTGTTGGCGGCCCTGCCCGTGTTCGACGTGATCATCTACCTGCGATCCTGGCCCTTCAAACTGGCCTGGTACGCCCCGTTCATGCGTCTGGCCGAGTACCAGGACATCGAGAGTCAGCACTGGGGCGACCTGGAGCAGAACACCCGCCGCTTCGTGGACAAGGGACTGTCGATCCTGGTCTTTCCCCAGGGACATCGCAGCCGGGATGGCCGCCTCGGCCGCTTCTATTCCGGGGCCTTCAAACTGGCCATACAGAACCGTATTCCCATCCTGCCGGTCTGCATCAGCGGAACCGATCGTCTGCTGCCGCCCGGGCGGCGATGGCTGGCGCCCGCCCAGGTTCGTATCGAGTGCCTGGACTTGATCGAGCCCGATGCGTTTCAGGGGGAGTTGGGGCATATCGAGTTGCGAAAGCACGTCAAGCGGCTGATGGAGGCCTGCCTTGCCCGGTCCTAGCGCCCGATCCTGTGCGGACCTCCGGTGCGGCGGCCTCCCGGAGATTCTGGAGCGACCGGATATGGCCTCTGAGTCGAGGCAGGCCATCCGCGCCTGCACGGATGATCTGTTGGCCCGTCACGTCCGCTATTGCTATGAGCGATCGGCATTCTATCGAGACCGCTTCAACAGGCTCGGGCTGGGGCCTGAGGCGATCAGGACCGTAGCGGATCTGCACATCCTGCCCTTCACGACCAAGGCGGATCTGGCGTCCTCCGGGGAGCGGCTGCTTTGCGTGCCGCTGGACCAGGTGGTGGACGTGTGCCAGACCTCCGGAACGACCGGCGAGCCGGTGACCTTGCTGCAGACCGAGCGGGACTTGCAGCGCCTGGCCTACAATGAGTACCAGTGCTTCACCGCAGCCGGACTGACCTGCGCAAATCGCGTGGCCGTCGCCTGCTCGCTGGAGCGTTGTTTCATGGCTGGACTGGCCTATTTCGAGGGCCTTCGCCGCATCGGCGCGTGTGCCGTGCGCGTGGGGGCCGGGTCGCCCTCGCTGTTGGCTGAGACCGTTCTATCGCACAGGCCCTTTGCCATCGTGGGGGTCCCGTCTTCGCTGCTGGCGTGTGCGCACCTGCTGAGCCGGCGAGGGCTCGATCCGGCGGGCTTGGGCGTGCGCAAGCTCGTTTGCATCGGTGAGCCCGTACGGGACCGCGATCTGGGGCTGTCGCCCCTTGGTTTGCGCCTTCACAAGGCCTGGGGAGCTCAGGTGCTGGGCACGTACGCCAGTACCGAGATGGCGACCTCTTTTGCCGAGTGCGACCAGGGCCGTGGCGGCGGCCACATCCTGCCGGACTTGATCGTGGTGGAGATCGTCGACGAGGCCGGCGCCTCGGTGCCGGCCGGCCAGCCGGGCGAGCTGGTGGCCACGCCTTTGCAGGTCACGGGCATGCCGCTGTTGCGTCTGAAGACCGGCGACATCACGACCTTGCTGACCGAGCCTTGCCCTTGCGGTCGCCTGACCCACCGGCTGGGACCGGTGCTGGGACGCAAGGCTCAGATGCTCAAGGTGCGGGGTACGACCGTGTATCCGAACGACGTGTTCGCCGTGCTGCAGGGCCTCGACGGCGTGGAAGACTACTGTCTGGAGGTCCACGAGGATTTCGAGCTCTCTGATCGACCTCGAGTGATCGTGGGTCTGGACAAGGACACCTCCCTCACCGCCGATGAGATCGGGGAGCGGATCCGCGGGCGGCTCCGCGTGAGGCTGGAGGTCGTGATCGTGGCGACTGAAGAGGTGCGTCGCCGCGTCCGCGAAGAGGGCCGGCGCAAGCCCATCCGAGTGTTCGATTACCGCGGGCGAGGAAAGGACGGGCAGGCGTGACATGACGCGACCTGAGGTAGCCCTCAGCGGCAATGATCTGACCGTGGACGACATCGTGGCCATCGGGATCGGCGACAAGAGCGTGTCTCTGGACCCGGCGGCCTTGGACCGCTGCCGCGCCAGTCGTCGGTTCCTGGAGGCACAGGTCGCGGCTCGGCGAGTGATCTACGGCGTCAATACGTCGTTTGGCCCCATGTGCAACAAGATCATCGGTGACGACGAGTTGGAGGCCCTGCAGGTCAACCTGATTCGCAGCCATGCCGCCGGCTTGGGCGACCCCCTGAAGTACTACATCGCCCAGGCCGTGTTGGCCGTGCGCCTCAATACCCTGGTCAAGGGGTATAGCGGGGTCCGGGTGGAACTGCTGGAGCTCATGCGTGAGATGATCAACCAGGGCATCGCACCCTATATCCCGGAGTGCGGCAGCGTCGGTGCCTCGGGTGATCTGGTGCACCTGGCGCACATGGCCCTGGCCATCATCGGGGAGGGCCAGGTGTACCACCGCGGGCGCCTGACCCCCGCGAAGGCGGCCCTCGCGGCCGCGGGTCTCAAACCCCTGCGACTGAGCTTCAAGGAGGGGATCGCCCTGGTGAACGGTACCAGTGCCATGACGGCCCTGGCGGCCTTTGCCCTGTTTGGAGCTCACAAGCTGCTGGCCCTGGGATGCGTGACCGCGGCCTTTGCCCTGGAGATCTTCGGTGGGATCGACGACGCGTTTGACGAAGACCTGCATCGGGTCAAGCCCCACCCCGGGCAACGGCACATTGCCGAGATCGTGCGTCGCCTATACAGCGGCTCGCGCAACATCACCCGGCGAGAGGATATGCACGGTCGTATCCGCGAGCAGGAGACCGCCGGGGCCATGTACGAGACGAATGTGAA
>Ga0209777_10004890_pt1 | contig 15679 bp, 14 predicted proteins | sample FrelakmetHBP12HB_FD_187147 | JGI IMG/M metagenome (GOLD analysis project Ga0209777, IMG submission 187147) | Freshwater lake sediment microbial communities from the University of Notre Dame, USA, for methane emissions studies -HBP12 HB (SPAdes)... | ecosystem: Environmental > Aquatic >... | reverse complement strand
TCCGATCTGCGCTGGCACGGCCGGGCCGGTACGTGGGCACCGTCTACGGCTACTCCGCCGCCGACAGCGCGGCCGGACCCGCCTTCGCCCTCGTCAGCACGGTTGTTGTTGCAGACACCGGCGCCGCGCTCGCAGCACGCTCGCGCGTCGCCGCGCCCGCCGTCAGCGATCGCTACTACGTGCGGGTCCCGGAGGGCGCCTCCGGCTTCGCCGTCCGTGGCGCCGTCCGCGACTCGACCGTGCCGACCTCCGTGTACCTGTTCGAGCCCAGCGGCCGCCCCTCGCGCAGCACCGACCGGATCGGCCTCGGCCCGGAGGGTTCGGCGCGCGCCTCCGCGTCGCTCAGCGCCAACGACGTCGTTCCCGGTGTCTGGGAGGTCGTCGTGCAGGCGCCTCCCGCCAAGGTGGTAGGCTACGATCTTGACGTCGCCGTGCCGGACATCCGCATCGCGGCGCTCGACTCGGCGGGCGGGACCCCGCGCGTGACCTTCGCGGCGGCATCGGGCCGGGACACCTCCGTGACCGTCGTCGCCGAGCAGCTGGGGGCCAGCCGTCTGCGGGACGTGACGATCGTGGACGGCGCGCTGGTGCGCGACACCGTCGAGGCGCCGGACTGGGCGAAGAAGGTGGTCGTGGAGGTGTGGATCCCGCGCGACGCGTGGGGTGCGGTGACCGACTTCAGCATCACGCTGTATGACCGCGACGGCGCACAGCTGGGGCAGGGCGCGATGAACTATGACTTCCACCGGGTGGAGGCCACGCTGCCGGAGCACCGGGCGGCGCCCTTCCCGGTGCAGGTCGAGCTCTTCCCGGCCTTCGCGCACGACACCGCGCCGGCGCGGTACCCGGTGCGGATGCGGGTGACCTTCACGGGCGATGCGCACCGCCTGCAGGTGGCCGCGGGGCAGGGAACGCCGGCGGACTCGCTGGCGCTGCGCATTCCGGGGCGCGGGATGGCGGCGGTGACCGTCACCGGCGCCGCGCCGATGAGCGGCCTCCCCGGCTGGGACGCGTGGGTCCGCATCCGGGCCGCCGGACGGGGGTCCGACTGGGTGGACGTCGAGCGCCTCTTCCCGGTGCGTGCGGCGCCGTGATCCGCATCGCGTCGGGCCAGGGCTTCTGGGGCGACGATCTCGACGCCCCCGTCCGCCAGGTCGAGGGCGGTCCCATCGACGTGCTGATGATGGACTACCTCGCCGAAGTGACGATGTCCATCCTCCAGAAGCAGAAGGCGCGCGACCCCAAGCTCGGCTACGCCCGCGACGTCGTTCCCCTGATGGAGCGCATCCTCCCCGCGGTGGTCGCCCGGGGCATCCGCGTCACGACGAACGCCGGGGGCGTGAACCCGGAGGCGTGCGCCCAGGCCATCGCCGAGGCGGGGCGCCGGCTCGGCCTGGCGGGGAAGCTCCGCGTCGGCATCGTCGGCGGCGACGACATCCTCGACAGGCTCGACGATCTCCTCGCACGCGGCGTCGAGCTCGCCGATATGGACACCGGCAAGCCCCTGCGCGAGATCCGGGACCGCGTCGTCTCCGCCAACGCCTACCTCGGCGCCGCGCCGGTGGTCGAGGCGCTCGCGCAGGGGGCGAACGTCGTCGTCACCGGGCGCGTCACCGATACGGGCCTCACCCTCGGCCCGCTCATCCATCGCTTCGGCTGGCAGAGCGACGCGTGGGACCTGATGGCGGCAGGGACGGTGGCGGGACACATCATCGAGTGCGGGGCGCAGTGCTCCGGCGGCAACTTCCTCGGCGGGTGGCCGGACGTGCCGGCGCTCGAGGACGTCGGCTACCCCATCGTCGAGGCGGAACCAGACGGCACCTTCGTGGTGACGAAGCACGCGGGGACCGGCGGCATCGTCAGCGTGCCCTCGGTGACGGAGCAGCTCGTCTACGAGATGGGCGACCCGCAATCCTACATCACCCCGGACGGCGTGGCCGACTTCACCACCATCCGCCTGGCGCAGGAGGGGCCCGACCGGGTGCGGGTGAGCGGCATCCGCGGACGGGCGGCGACGCCTTTCCTCAAGGTCTCGATTGCGTACCGCGCCGGCTACAAGGCGGTCGGGATGCTGGTGTACGCCTGGCCCGACGCCGCCCTGAAGGCGCGCGAGGCCGACCGGGTGCTGCGCGCGCGGCTCGAGCGGCTCGGGCTGCGCTTTGACGAGGTGCTGACGGAGCTGGTGGGCGCGAACGCCACGCACGGCACCCTCGCCGGGGAGCCCCGCGCCGACCTTGCCGAGGTGCAGTTGCGCGTCGGCGTGCGCGGGGGCGACCGCGCGGCCGTCGAGCGGTTCACGCGCGAGCTGGCACCTCTCATCCTCAACGGCCCGCCTGGCGTGACCGGCTTCGCGGGCGGCCGGCCCAAGGTGGAGGAGATCGTGGCCTACTGGCCCGCGCTCGTCCCCAAGGCGGAGATCACGCCGGTGGTGCGGGTGCTCACCGCATGACCTTCCCCAAGCTCTCCCTCGTGGGCGATCCGGACCTGGACGCCCAGGTCATCAAGCGGGCCCGCCGCCAGGTCATGGGATGGCGCGTCCGCGCGCTGCTCCTGGCCCTCATCGCAGGGCTCTTCTTCTTCCGCCTGCGGATGGTCCTGCCCGGCGTGATCTTCGTCCTCCTGGCGCTCGCGGCGGCTCAGACATCGCGCCTCATCCTGAAGCGCACCGTCGAGATGCAGCGGAAGCTCGAGCTGCTCGAGAAGGGGCGATGAGGGTCCGGCTCCTGGCGCTGGCGCACGCCCGCAGCGGGGACAAGGGCGACACGGCCAACGTGGGCGTCATCGCGCGCCGGCCGGAGTTCTATCCCCTGCTGGCACGCGAGGTCACGGCCCCGCGCGTCGCGGCGCACTTCGCCGGGATGCTGACCGGCGGGGTCGAGCGGTACGAACTCCCCAATCTCGGCGCGCTGAACTTCCTGCTGCACGGCGCGCTCGGCGGGGGCGGCACCGTCTCGCTCAAGACCGACGCCCAGGGGAAGACGCTGAGCACGGCGCTGCTGCGGATGGAGATCGAGGTGCCCGGTGGGACGATCTGACAAGAAGCGGCGCACGGAGGAGCGGCGCACCGACGCACCGGCGCACCGGCGCACGGCGAAGAGCGGGCGCACTGACGCACCGGCGCACCGACGCACCGGGAGCGGGGGCCGCGCCGACGCGCCGCGCGTGCTGGTGAGCCGGGAGGACGGCATCGCCACCCTCGTCCTCAACCGGCCCGAGAAACGCAACGCGCTCGACCGGGCGACGATCACCGAGCTACGGGCCGCTCTCACCACGTGCGACCTCGCCGCCGACGTGCGTGTGGTCGTGCTTCGCGGGGCGGGGAAGGACTTCTGCGCCGGCGCCGACCTGGCCGAGCTCTTCGCCTCGGCCGACCTTCCGCCCGAGGAGAACGAGCGCCGCGCGATGGAGATGGGCGACGTCTTCCTCGCGCTGAGGGACATCCCCAAACCCACCGTGGCCGTCGTGCGGGGGCGCGCGCTGGCGGGCGGGTGCGGGCTCGCGACGGCCTGCGACCTCGTCGTGGCCCACCCGGACGCGGTGTTCGGCTATCCGGAGATCGACCGCGGCTTCGTTCCCGCGATGGTGCTCGCGATCCTCCGGCGTGCCGTGGGCGAGAAGGTCGCGTTCGACCTCGTAGCGACGGGCCGGCTCCTCGAGGCCGGCGCGGCCGGCCGCGTCGGCTTGATCTCCCGTGTCCTTCCGGCGAAGGGGTTCGAGGCGGAGGTCAGAAAGCTGCTGTCGCGCCTGGCGGGCACGTCGCCCTCGGCGCTCGCCTTGATCAAGCGGCAGTTCACGCGCCTCGACGGCATGGGCTTCGAGGAGGGCATCCGCCTCGGCGCGCAGGTGAACGCCATGGCCCGCCGGACCCCCGACTTCCGGAAGGCCCTCGCGGCATTCCTCGGGAAGTGAGCGCGCGATGAACGGCTGGACCGTTGCCAAGTACGCCCTCGTGCTCGCCGGGCTCGCGCTCGTGTTCGGCGCCGACCGCCTGGGTGCGCGCTGGGCCGGCTACCCGGGCCTCGGCCTCATCGTCGCCGCCTTCCTCTTGCGCTATCCCCAACGCCGGGCCCTTCGGAAGGACGCGCCCGAAGGACCTGGCAGCCGCTGACGAGGAGGTGCCGCCCGGCGGACGAGCGCGCGGCTGACCAGAGTCGCGCGCATCGGCCTGTCCCGCCGCCCGTCCGCTCCTACCGCGGTGCGGGCGGGCGCGATTCCGCACCAACGCGCGCATTCCTGACGCTGCACCTGCGGGGCCGTCCGCTATCCTGGGCGGCCGTGACCGCTCTCGCCCTCCGCGTCGCGCGCGCCCGCGAGGTGCTCCGCGAGCGTTTCGGCTTCCGCGATTTCCGCCCCGGCCAGCGCCGCGCCGTGCAGGCCGCCCTGGCTGGCCGCAGCGCGCTGGTGGTGCTCCCCACCGGCGGCGGGAAATCCGTCTGCTACCAGGTGCCGGCGCTGGTGCTGGACCGTCTCACCGTCGTGGTCTCCCCCCTCATCTCGCTGATGACCGACCAGGTCCTGGCGGCGCGCGCCCGGGGGATCGCCGCGGCAGCACTGACCAGCGCGCAGAGCTACGCGGAGCGCGAGGCGCTCCTCGCGGAGGCGCAGGCCGGGGCGGTGCGGCTGCTGTACGTGGCCCCCGAGCGGCTCGCGACCGGCATGATGATCGGCGCGCTGCGCCGCGCCGGGGTGGCGCTTCTCGCGGTGGACGAAGCCCACTGCGTCTCGGAGTGGGGGCACGACTTCCGGCCGGCGTACCGCCAGATCGGCCTCGTCCGGCGGGCGCTCGGGTCCCCGCCCACGCTCGCCCTCACGGCTACGGCGACGCTGGCGGTCCGCGACGACATCCTCGCCAGCCTCCGCCTCCCGGACGCCGAGCGGATCGTGGGCTCCTTCGACCGGCCCAACCTGCGCCTCGTGGTCACGCGGGTCCGGGACGACGAGGAGCGCCGGCGGCGCCTCCTCCGCCTCCTGCGACCCGTGCGCGGCGCCGCGCTCGTCTACGTGCCTACGCGCCGCTCCACCGAGCGCTGGACGAGGAGTCTCTGGCATGCCGGGGTCGCGGCAGCGCCCTACCACGCAGGGCTGGAGCACGCGGTGCGCCGCGGGGTCCAGGACGACTTCCTCCGCGACCGTGTCGAGTGCGTCGTGGCCACCTGTGCGTTCGGCATGGGCATCGACAAGCCCGACGTGCGCACGGTGGTCCATCTCGGCCTCTCCACCAGCCTCGAGGCCTACTACCAGGAGGCGGGAAGGGCGGGGAGGGACGGACGGCCCGCGCGCTGCGAAGTGCTGTGGACGATGGGCGACCTCCGGCTCCAGCGCCTCATCGTGCCCGAGGCGCGCAAGCTCGACCCGCTGATCCGCTACCTCACGTCGTTCGGGTGCCGGCGGGAGATGCTGCTGCGCCACTTCGGCGAGCACCGCGGCCGGTGCGGCTACTGTGACCGATGCGAGCGGTGGGATCGCCTCTGGCGGCAGCTTGGAGGAAGGGCGCCGGTTCGAAAGCGCGTCGCAACGGTCGGGTGAGGGGGGAGAAGTGACGGGTGAGAGGCGCGCGCGACAGCCTGATCACCCATCACCCATCACCTATCGCCCATTACCCATCACCTATCACCCATTACATTTGTCCCACATGGACGACTCCCTCTTCTTCGCCGACCAGCACCTCGAGGTCCGCGAGATGGTGCGCGACTTCGCGCGCAACGAGATCGCCCCCATCGCCCGGGAGGCCGACGCGTCGGCCGAGTTCCCCTGGCCGACCGTCGCGAAGATGGCAGAGCTGGGGCTGCTCGGGATCCCGTGGCCGGAGGAGCTGGGCGGCACGGGGATGGACTACCTCTCGTACGTCATCGCCATCCACGAGTTGGCGAAGGTGGACGCGTCGCACAGCATCACCGTCTCGGCGCATACGACGCTCGGTACCTCGCCGATCGTGGACTTCGGCACGCTGGCGCAGCGCGCGCGCTACCTGCCGCTCCTCGCCGGCGGCAAGGTGCTCGGCGGCTTCGGCCTCACCGAGCCGGGCGCGGGCTCGGACGCGGGCGGCACCGCTACCACGGCGGAGGACAGGGGCGACCACTTCCTCCTCAACGGCTCGAAGATCTTTATCACCCACGCCGGCGTGGGTGAGATCTTCGTGTGCACGGCCCGCACGACGCCGGGGCACAGCAGCCGCGGCATTACCGCGTTCATCGTCACCAAGGAAAACGTTGAGAAGGCCAAGGCCGTGGCGGTGGGCTTCGGCCACGACGACTCGCTCGCCTGGACGAAGGGCGTACGGGCGGGGAAGAAGGAAGACAAGATGGGCTGGCGGGCGTCCGATACCCGCGAGCTCTTCTTCCAGGACGCCGTCGTTCCCAAGGAAGACGTCCTCGGCCCCGTGGGCGAGGGCTTCGTGCAGTTCCTCAAGACACTCGACGCCGGCCGCATCGGCGTCGCCGCCCTCTCCCTTGGCATCGCCGAGGGGGCGTACGACGAGGCTGTGAAGTACGCTGGCCAGCGCAAGCAGTTCGGCCGGTACATCGGCGCCTTCCAGGGGGTGAGCTTCGCCCTCGCCGACCTCGCCACCGAGATCGAGGCGGGGAAGCTCCTCACCTACCAGGCCGCCTGGCTCAAGCAGCACGACAAGCCGCACAAGATAGAGGCCGCCAAGGCGAAGCTGTATTGCTCCGAGCTCGCCATGCGGGCCACCATCAAGGCGGTGCAGGTCCACGGCGGGTACGGCTACACCACCGACTACCCGGTCGAGCGAATGATGCGGGACGCCAAGGTCTGCGAGATCGGCGAGGGCACCAGCGAGATCCAGCGCCTCGTCATCGCCCGCTCGATCTTGGGGGATGTCGTCGGGGGTGGTTGAATAAGTTGAAGTCTGGCAGTATCTTACGTTTCCAGATGCAGGTTTCTGGTCCGCAGCTGCTCTCGCGCCTCGAGCGCGACATCCTTCCCCTCGTCGCAAAGCCGAGTCGTTACGTCGGGAATGAGCGTGGCATCGTCCGCAAGGATTGGGACGCCGTCCGGGCGCGCCTGCTGTTCTGCTTCCCCGATGTCTACGAAGTCGGGATGAGCCACACCGGGACGCAGATCCTCTATCACATCGTGAACCGCTGGCCCGAGTGGCTCCTCGAGCGCGCGTACGCGCCGTGGCCGGACATGGAGCGGCTGATGCGGGAGCGGGGCATCCCGCTCTACGCGTTGGAGTCGGGGAGGGCGGCGCGCGAGTTCGACGTGGTGGGCTTCACGCTCCAGTCGGAGTTGACGTACACCAACGTGCTCACGATGCTCGACCTCGCCGGTATCCCGCTGCGCCAGGCGGAGCGCCGCGACGGCGACCCGGTGGTGCTGACGGGCGGCCCCTGCGCTTCGAACCCGGAGCCGCTCGCGCCGTTCGTGGACGCGGTGCTCCTGGGCGACGCGGAGGACGCGATCCACGAGTTCCTCGGGGTCGTCGCCGACCATAGGGAGACGGGCGGGGCGACGGGAGAGGGCGCGACGGCGCGAGAGCGGCTCCTGTGGCGCCTCGCGACCGAAGTGCCGGGCGTGTACGTGCCGAGCCTGTACGCGGTGCCGGGCGACGCGGGGCGCTGCGTCGCGGCGGCGGCGGCGCTTGCCGGTCGGACGGCTCGCTCCGCTCGCACGGCGCCCGGCGGCGCACCGGCGCCCCCGCTCCTCGCGCCCAAGCCGCCCCGCATCGGCGCGGGCACCCCGCGGCCGGTGGATCCGCGCCTGCCGTTCCCGGTGATGGCGCGCACGGTTCCGGTTCTCCGGGCGGAGGACTATCCGCGCGAGATGCTGGTGCCGGTCGGCGAGGTGGTGCATGAGCGGTTGCCGATCGAGGTCCAGCGCGGCTGCGTGCGGGGGTGCCGCTTCTGCCAGGCGGGGTACCTCTACCGCCCGGCGCGGGAACGGAGCGTGGACGAGTGCGTGGAGATCGCGAGGGAGGGGATCGCCTTCTCGGGGCACGAGGAGGTGTCGCTCCTTTCCCTCTCGACCGCAGACTACTCGCAGGCCGAGGCCCTGGTGGACCGGATGAGCCGGGAACTGGTGGACCGGGGTGTCTCGGTGTCGCTCCCCAGCCTGCGGGCGGACGCCTTCTCCGTGGGGCTCGCGGAGGCGGTCTCGCGGGTGCGGAGGTCGGGGTTCACCTTCGCGCCGGAAGCCGGCTCGGAGCGGCTGCGGCGCGTGATCAACAAGGGGATAAGCGAGGCCGACATCCTCACGGCGGTGGACCGCGCGATGGCGGCGGGGTGGAGCGGTGTGAAGCTCTACCTGATGATCGGCCACCCGACGGAGGAGGCGGCCGACTTCGAGGAGCTGGCGCAGCTGGTGGTGAGGATCCGCGCGATCCTGCGGCGGCACGGCGGCCGGCGGAAAGTGTCGCTCGGCTTCTCCCCCTTCGTCCCGAAGGCGCACACGCCGTTCCAGTGGGAGCGCCAGGACGCGGAGGCCGAGTCGCGCCGGAAGCTCGGGTGGATCAAGGCGCGGCTTCGCGGGCAGGGCGTGGACATCAAGCACCACGACCCCGCCGAGACCGCGATCGAGGGGCTCATCTCCCGGGGGGGCCGTGAGATCGCGGACCTCATCGAGGGCGCGTGGCGCCGCGGAGCCCGGTTCGAGGGGTGGTCCGAGACGCTCGACTTCGCCGCGTGGCGCGGCGCCTTGGGCGACCTCGGCTGGACGCTGGAGGATGCTTTCCGGGAGCGCGCGGAGGACGAGGCGCTGCCGTGGGAGGTCGTCTCGTACGGTATCGAGCGTGCCTACTTCCTGAAGGAGCGTCGCAAGGGCTACGAGGCGGAGGAGACACCGGAGTGCAAGACGGTGCGCTGCTCGGCCTGCGGGGTGTGCGACTTCCAGGCGCTGCACAACCTCCTCGCCCCTCCCCCGACCCAGCGCACGGAAGACGTGCGCACGGAAGACGGCGCACCGGCGCACCGCGCGTCGTCCGTGCGCCATGTTGCGTGCGTCGGTGCGCCGTCTGACAGTGCGCCGCCTCACGGTGCGCGTTCCTCCGTGCGCGTCCGCTACGCCAAGCGCGCCCCCCTGCGGTTCGTCGGGCACCTGGAAATCCTGGGGGAGTTGGACCGGGTGCTACGCCGTGCGCGGGTGCCGGTGCTATACTCCGAGGGTTTTTCCGCGCGCCCGCGGGTCAGCGCGGGAGCCCCGCTCGCGACGGGGTGGATCTCCGAGAGCGAGTGGCTGGACCTCGAGGTGTCGGGCGCGTGGGATGCGCCGCGCCTCGCGGGATTGCTCGATGATCTCAACCGGCACGCCGCGGCCGGTCTGGTGTTCCGCGCGGCGGGCATCCTGCCCGGGAAGGGCACGTCCCTGATGGCCTCGGTCGAGCGCAGTACCTATCGCGCCACGTTCCCGCAGCCGCCGTTCGAGTGGTCCTTCGCGGACCTCGACGTGGGCTGCCGGACGTTCCTCGCGCGTGCGGAAGCGCCTTACGCCCGGGAGCGCCACGGCAGGACCAGCCAGATGGACCTCCGGCCCCTCGTCTATGGCCTCGCGGCGCAGTCGGCCGCGTCGGTCGTGGCGGAGGTCCGGACGGCGAGCGACGGGTCGGTGAAGCCGACCGAAGTCCTGGAGGCGGCGCTGGGCATCCCTCGGGAGCTCGTGCCCCTCATCCTCATTCAGAAGACGGACACCCGCTTCGCGGGCGGCGCATCGCCGCTCGCAGGTTGCGTGGTGGCCGTCGGAGACGCAGACGTTGAAACGGGAAATCTTGATCAATGGCAGCCCGCGGGAGACCCGCGTTGCCATCGTGGAGGACGACCAGCTCGTTGAGCTCCTGGTCGACCGCCCCGAGTCCCGCCGTTCGGTGGGTGACATCTACCTCGGCAAGGTCGAAGCGGTCCTGCCGGGGATCCAGGCCGCCTTCGTCGACATAGGGGCGGAGAAGAGCGCGTTCCTTCACGCCTCCGATCTGGTGGAGTCGGAGGAGGACGACCTGGACGACGAGCCGGTCGCGGACGACGCCGCAGAGGCGCCGAACGGCGGCCGGGAGCGCGACGCGGGCCGTCGCGGCGGGAAGCTCCCCGCCATCCAGGAGCTGCTGAATCGCGGCCAGACCATCCTGGTGCAGGTCTCCAAGGAGCCCATCGGCACCAAGGGGCCGCGGGTTACCGCCCAGGTCTCTATCCCTGGGCGGTTCCTCGTGTATATGCCGACGGCCTCGCCGAAGGTGGGCGTGAGCCGGAAGATCGAGTCGCGCGAGGAGCGGGCCCGGTTGCGGCAGATGGTCCAGAAGATCCTCCCCAAGGACCAGGGAGGCGTGATCGTGCGGACGGTGGGCGAGGAGCTCACCGAGGACCACTTCAAGCGCGAGCTCGACGCCCTCCTCAAGCTCTGGAAGAAGATCAACAAGAAGAAGGCGTTCGTGCGGCCCCCGTCGCTCATTCAGCGGGAGACGAGCCTCACGCGCGGTATCATCCGCGACCTCTTCTCGGCCAAGGTGGACCACCTCTGGGTGGACGCGAAGGAGCTCTACAACGAGATCCACGCGTACCTCGACCAGGTGGGCCCGGAGCTGAAGGAGCGGGTGACGCTCTACCAGGACGAGACGCCGCTGTTCGACAAGTTCGACGTCGAGAGCGAGATCCGGGACCTCTTCAAGCGGCGCGTGGACCTGCCCACAGGCGGGTACCTGATCATCGAGCCCACCGAGGCGCTCGTCTCGATCGACGTGAACACGGGGCGCTACACCGGCAAGAAGGACCCCGAGAAGACCATCCTCAAGACCAACGTCGAGGCGGCGCGCGAGATCGCGCGCCAGCTGCGGCTGCGGGACGTGGGCGGCATCATCGTCTGCGACTTCATCGACATGGAGGCGTCGGAGAACCGCAACAAGGTGCTCCAGGAGCTGCGCCAGTACCTCGCGCGCGATCGGGCCCGCACCAAGGCGTTCGCGGTGTCCGACCTCGGCCTCATCGAGATGACGCGCCAGCGCGTGCGCCCCTCGCTGCTCCAGTCCATGACGCAGGCGTGCCCCAGCTGCACGGGCACGGGCCGCGTCTTCCTTCCGGAGACGGTGGTGCGGCGGCTGGAGCGGTCGCTGAAGCGCGCGGCCGTGGAGGGGAAGGACCCGCGGATGACGGTGCGGCTCCACCCCGAGGTGGCCCTCTACCTGCTGGAGCAGGAGCCGGGGCTGCTGCGCAACCTGGCCAAGCAGACGGACATCGACCTCGAGATCCGCGACGACCCGATGATGAAGCTCGACGAGTTCAAGCTGATGAGCCAGCCGGCCGGCCGCGACGTTACGGAGATGTACCTCGTCGCGTAGGCGCTCCGGGCGCCGCGCCGCAGGCGCTGTGTCGCGGGGGCGGGGCGCGCTCGGGCGGTCGGACGGCTCGCTGCGCTCGCACGGCGCCCGCCCATCGCGCGGCGCACCCCCGCTCCTTGCGCCTCCTTGGCGCCTCGGCGCCTGGTCCCTGTCTTCTCTGAGGCCGGCAGTTGACCAGAGCGCGAGTGTCGGCTATACTTAAAGGCTGTCGCATCAGGCAGTTAACGAAACGGCGAACGGGTCAGATGATGTACGCGATCTTCAGGACGGCCGGAAAGCAATTCAAGGCGGAGCCGGGGCGGCTCGTGAAGATCCCCTCGGTGGGCGCGGAACCCGGGGCGAAGCTGACCTTCGACGAGGTCCTGCTCGGCTCCGACGGCACGGCGATCCAGGCCGGCACGCCGCTCGTCAAGGGCGCCAAGGTCACCGCCGAGGTCGTCCGGCACGGCAAGGAAAAGAAGATCATCGTCTTCAAGATGAAGCGCCGGAAGGGTTACGCGCGCAAGCAGGGGCACCGGCAGGGGTACACGGAGGTTCGCATCGACTCCGTCATCCTCGGGTGACGCCGGCAGCGCGGACGCACAGCCGCATGGTGGTGACGTATGGCGCATAAGAAAGGCGTAGGCAGCAGCCGCAACGGGCGCGACTCGGGGCCGAAGTTCCTCGGGGTGAAGCGCTACGGGGGCGAGGCCGTCACGGCGGGGAACATCATCATGCGCCAGCGCGGCACACGGATCCAGGCGGGCCGGAACGTCGGGCTCGGTGTGGACCATACCCTCTTCGCGAAGATCGACGGCGTGGTGAAGTTCGAGTGGAGGGCGAAGGACAAGCGGATGGTGAGCGTGTATCCGGTCGCCGAGGCGGCCAGCGCGTAACGAGACATAGGCCGCGCGCGGGCGAAGGTCCGCGACGCGGTGCAGGGCATAGGGGCCGCCTTCGGGCGGCACCCACCGCAGCATAGGGGCCGGCTCCGGCCGGTACCCGCCACGACATAAGGGGGCCGCCGCGACGGCCACCCGAGCCACACAGGGGCCGGCTTCGGCCGGTACCCGCAACGACATAAGGGGGCCGCCGCGACGGCCACCCGGAACACCGTTGGCGGCGGCCCTCGAGCGATCGGGGGTCGTCGTGCGTCCGGACCTGGCGGCCGCGAGCCCGCGGCCTCCCCGCGGACGCGCCGGCTGAACCCTCCGGCAGCCTCGCGCCGTAGGGGTCCCCCAAGGAGGCCAGCGATGAAGCTCATGGATCGTGTCGCCGCCGGGCTTGACCAGCTCGGCAAGAAGGCCGCACAGGCCATCGACGAGAGCAAGCTGCGGATGGAGCTCGCCGGCGTGCGCCGCCGGAAGGACCACGCCGCCCGCGACCTCGGCTACCTCGCGTACCGGCAGTCGAAGGGGGAGATCCTGCCGGAGGGGGAGACCGAGGTGCAGATCCGGCGGATCGCGACGGCCGAGGAGGAGATCGCGAAGCTCGAGGCCGATCTCGCGACGGTCCGCGCGCGCAACGCCCCGGCGGCGCCAGAAGCGCCGCCGCCGGCCGAGGGCGGGCCCGGTGCACCTCCCGCCTAGCTGTCCCTGTGCAGTGGTCAGTGAGCAGGGCCAAGTAGTGCGCAGACGCGCAGACGCGCAGTGGTCGGAAGTGATTCGGTAGTCGGTCTGCTCCGAACTGAAGGTGGGCTAGTGTCCAGTGCAGCACTGGGTACTAGCCCACCATCGCGTCGGAGACGACTTGTCACTGGGTACCGTCGTACCACTTGGCGTCTGCGCGTCTGCACACTACTGCCTACTGCCCCCTGAACACTGTCCAGGGGGCAGTGGACGGCTTCAGTTCCTCGCCGTCAGCTCGAACGCCAACGGCATTCCGACCATCGCGAACTTCACGAGCACGAAGGGGGCGTCCTTGGCGACCCAGAAGGCGAGTGGCTGCTCTCCTCCCGTCTCCTCGATGCGCCAGCAGGCGAACGTGCCCGCCGGCACGGTGACCGACTCCTCGCCTGCCACGTTCAGCGTGAGCGTGCGGCCGCTCCCTGTGGTGCCGTCGAACACCGGGATGGTGAAGCGCGCATTGGCGGCCAGCGGCAGGGCCCCGAGCAGCGCCTCCACCTGGTTGTCATCGAGCGTCCCGGCCGCCAACGTCGTGTCCACGTGCACGTCGCGCGGACCCTCGCGGCCGGGCACCCGCGCTTGCCCGCGCACGTGCAGGCCGTCGTAGTCGAGCTGCACGGACATCTGCTGGCCCTGGACGGTGCCGGCCAGCCGCAGACTGATCGGCGCCGTGGTCTGCGCGTCGAACGTCGTGGTGTCGCTCTGGCTCAGGAACGGCCCGATGGTGGTGCTCCCGGAGTACTGGAGCACCGCCCGTCCGCCGACGGTGGCGCGGGCGAACGCGCGGTTCGCGGAGCCCATCGGGTTGCCCTGGAGCAGCACCCGGTAGGTCAGGCTCACCGGCGCGATGCGGTCGACGGCCCAGTTCACGGCGGTGGCGCGCGGGGTGAGGTCCGCCTCGGTGAGGGGGTTCCCCTCCACGTCCACGATGCGGATCGGGTAGCCGAGCGGCTTGAGCTTCGGCAGGATGGTCGGCCCGTCGCCCACCACGAGGATCACCATCTTGTCGGTGGTGAAGTGCGAGCGGGCGGCGGCCGTGAGCTGCGGCGTCGTGACGGCCGCGAGGCGCTCCCGATAGCGGATCACGTAGTCGTCGGGGAGGCCAAGGAGCCGCGCGTTCGCCACGGCGCCGGCGATCTGCTGCGCGGTCTGGATCGTGAGCGGGAAGGAGCCGGCGAGGTAGTTCTTCGCCGCCGCGATCTCGCTGTCCGGCGGCACTTCGTTCTTGATCCGATCGAGCTGGTGCAGCAACTCGGCCAGGGCGCTGTCGGTGACGGCGGTGCGCACCTCGGCGTTGGCCTCGAACGCACCCGTGCCGTGCGGCCGGCTGAAGTACGAGTACGACCCGTACGTCCACCCGTGCTGCTCGCGCAGGATGAGGAAGAGCCGTGCGTCGGTGCCGCCGCCGAGGATCTTGTTGGCGATCGTCAGCGGATAGACCGCCGGGTCGCGCGGCGTGATGAACGGGAACCCCGCGAGCATGTTCGACTGCACCGCGCCGGGCTTGTTGACGAGGATGAGCTCGGTGCGCGTGCGCGCGGGGATGGCCGGCTCGGCCGCAGCCGCCGGCGGGGCGCCGCGCCAGGCGGCGAAGGCCCGCGTGGCGAGCTGACGGACGTGCGCGGCGTTCACGTCTCCCGCGACGACCAGCAGGGCGCCTGCGGGGCGCACGCGCTGGCCGTAGAACGCGACGATGTCGTCCCGGGTGACCGCGCGGAGGGAAGCGGGCGTCGTGCTGCGCCCGTAGGGATGCGAGCCGTACACCTCGCGACGGAAGATCCGGTCGGCGATGGACGCCGGCTGCGAGAGCTCGAGCTGGAGAGAGGAGAGGGCCCTCGTCCGGGCCAGCTCGACCTCGTTCGCCGGGAAGGTGGCGTGCGTGACGATGTCGGCCAGGACGTCGAGCGCGAGTGGGAGGTTCTCGGAGAGCGAGGAGACCACGATCCGCAGGAAGTCCGGATCGGCGCTGGCGAACACGGACCCACCCGCGCCCTCGACCTCGGCCGCCATCCGGTCGGCGGTGCGCGCCTGGGTGCCCTTGGTGAGCAGCTCGGCCACTAGGTCGGCGAGGCCGACCTTGTCCGCCGGCTCGTAGATGTTGCCGCCCGGGACGGCGAGAGAGACCGTCACGACCGGCTGCTTATGCCGCTCGACGACGATCACGTCCACGCCGTCGGGGAGGCGGGCGGTGACGAACGCGGGGAACCGCACCGGCCGGAGCGCGGTCGGCGCCGGCGGTGAGGTGGGGTACTGGGCAAGCGCGGCGTGGGGCGCCGCGAACAGGACGGTCACGACAGAGGCCGCGAGGGCCAGGGAGCAGACCGTCCCCTTGGCACTGGACACCACTGCGCGTCTGCGCGTCTGCACACTACCGGTCACTGGGTACTGGGCACTGTGCCGAGTCATGGTCAGTTCCCCCCCTGCGGCTGCGCGGGCGGATTCACGATCATCGTCAGCCGGTTCTCCGGCGCGAGGTAGCGCTGGGCGACACGGCGCAGGTCCGCCGTAGTGACGGCCTGGTGGCGCTGGATGTCACTGTTGGCGCCGTCCAGCGATCCGTCGAACCAGAGGGCGGACTGGAGCGCCTCGGCGACCCCCATCGCGGTCTGCCGCTGGCGGACCACCCCGGCCCGGTACTGGTTCTGGGCCTTGGCCAGCTCGGTCTGCGCGATGGTGTCCGTGCGAACCTTGTCGACCTCCTCGTTCAGGAGCTGCTCGACGCGCGCGGCCGGGACCCCCTGGTTGTCGATGGCGGCGAGCATCACGAGGCCCGCGCTCCGCCATCGACAACCAGGGG
>Ga0209777_10004889_pt1 | contig 15680 bp, 12 predicted proteins | sample FrelakmetHBP12HB_FD_187147 | JGI IMG/M metagenome (GOLD analysis project Ga0209777, IMG submission 187147) | Freshwater lake sediment microbial communities from the University of Notre Dame, USA, for methane emissions studies -HBP12 HB (SPAdes)... | ecosystem: Environmental > Aquatic >... | reverse complement strand
CGAGCCGATTCGGCGGTGAAATTCGCATGATTTCCGGGGGGGATGTCCGGGATCACGGCGAGGAAAACCCGGGGGATCCGGCCCGAACGGCTCCGAAACGACCGAAAAACGGCGAGGATGCCTTTCATATTCGCCCGGAACCTGTCCGTGGGCGTGAAATCGTGATCTGTGCGCACATCATTGGTGCCCAGCTGGAGAAGAACGATGTCCGGCTTCTCTTCGATGAGCCGGGCCTTGTCTTTCACAAGAAAGCTGAGATACTCGCCCGAAGTGTACCCGCTCCGGCCGTAATTGAGGACGCGCGCCGGAATCCCTTCCCGGTTGAGGTCCCGCCGGAGAAACAGGGGATAGGCCTCTTCGGTTAGACTGTCCCCGGCGCAAAAGATGATGACGCCTTTCCCGGAAGGAACGCAGGCCGAAAAAAGAAATGTCATCCAGAAAAGGAACAGCCATCGTCCGGCGCGAGCTTTCATGGGCTTATCATATCCCCGATTCGCGGAACGGAACAAGATTTCGGCGTCATTTTTTTCCGGGCCGGGCTTCTCCGAGCCGGGCGTAAAGCGCCGGAAGTACGAGCAAGGTCATCGAGGTCGACGTGACCAGGCCGCCCACCACGACGACGGCCAGCGGCCGCAAGACTTCCGAGCCGGGTCCCTGGACAAAGAGAAGCGGCATGAGGCTGAAAATGGTGATGGTGGCCGTCATTAATACGGGCCGGAGGCGATTGAGACACCCCTGCAGAATCGCCTCCTGCGGCGGAAGCCCTTGTTCGCGCAACTGGCCGATATAGGACAAGAGGACGATCCCGTTGAGAACCGCGATTCCAAAAAGGGCGATGAACCCGACCGAGGCGGGAACCGATAAGTACAAACCGGAAAGATAGAGGGAAACAACGCCGCCGATCAGGGCGAACGGCAGGTTGAAGAGGACGAGCAGGGCCGGGCGCAGCGAGTTGAAGGTCAAAAAGAGCAAGAGCAGGATGAGTCCGATCGTCATCGGCAGAATGAAGGCCATCCGGTTCATAGCCCGTTGCTGGTTCTCGAACTGCCCGCCCCAGGTCAGGTAAAATCCAGCCGGAAGCGTGACTTCGCGGCCGATCGCGCGCCGCGCTTCGGCCACGAATCCCCCGAGATCCCGGCCCGAGATGTTGCACTCGACGCCGATCCTTCGCTCTCCGGATTCGCGGCTGATCTGGGAGGGTCCCTCCGCCTGGACGATGTCGGCGACCTGGCTTAAGGGGATAATTTCTCCCCGGCTCGAGCGCAGCGGCAGGTTGCCGATGGCCTCGGCCGTATTGCGGCGGTCTTCGGGATAGCGGAGCAGGACATCGACGGCCCGCTCGCCTTCATAGATCCGGGTGACCGCTTTGCCGCCCACGGCCGTCTCGACCAGCGCCTGGACGTCCGCGACCGAAAGACCGTAGCGCGCGATCCGTTCCCGGTCCGGGATTACCGAGAGATACGGTTGGCCGGCGATGCTTTCGACGACCAAATCGGAGGTGCCGCGGATCCGGCCGAGAACCGCGGCAATCTCGTCGGCCTTTGTTTTCAGGATTTCGAGATCCTCGCCAAACAGCTTGATGATGAGCTGGGCGCGGGTTCCCGCGACCAGCTCGTCAATGCGGCAGGCGATCGGCTGGCTGAAGGAAAAGGCCATTCCGGGAATGGTTGAAACGGCTTTCCTCATCTTTTCCGTCAATTCCTCGCGGCTCCGGGCCGAAGTCCATTCCCGGCGGGGCTTGAGAATGCCGACATAGCCCGTTTTTTCCACGCCCCGGGCTTCCAGGGCGATGCCGGTCTGGCCGGTTTTGCCGACAACGGTCAGGAGCTCCGGAAAGGCCATGAGCTTCTCTTCGACCTTTCGATTCATTTCCGCGGATTGAGGGAGCGAAATCCCCGGCAGGAACTGGAAATCCATATCGAGGGCGCCCTCATCCATGATCGGCATGAACTCCGTGCCCAGCCGCGGGATCAGGGCCACTGCTCCGATCAGAAGGACGAGGGAAATCGCAAACAACACGGCTTTGTGCCCGAGGCTCCAACGCAGAAGCGGAAGGTAAACCTTCCGGACCGCTTCGACCAGGATGATCCGCTTTTCGCCCTGGGCCTTGAGAAAAAGACGGCAGAAAGCCGGGATGACCAAAAGCGAAAGGCATAGCGAGGCAAAAAGGGCGATGACGAGGGTGAAGGCCAGCGGCAGGAACATCTTTCCCTCGATGCCCTGGAGGGCGAAGATCGGGATAAAAGCGAGGGCGATGATGAGCTCGCCGAAAATGCTTGGTTTGCGGACCTCCAGGACGGCCTTGAACACGGTCTGGAGCTTCGCCGCCCTGGCCCCCTTTTCAGAGAGGTGACGCTGGACGTTTTCGACCTGGATGATTGTGGCGTCAATGATCATGCCGATGCTTATGGCCAGACCGCCAAGCGACATCAAATTGGCCGAAAGCCCGGCCAGCCGCATGGTGATGAAGGTGAAAAGCACGGAAAGAGGCAAGGCCAGGATGACGATAAAAGCCCCCCGGAAGCTGCGCAGGAACGCGTACAGCACCAGAATGACAAACAGCGACCCGATGATCAGCGCTTCGCTGACCGTGTGGAGGCTGGCCCGGATAATGTCCGAGCGCTTGTAAAAAGGAACGATCTTGAGACCCTTCGGCAGGATGGATCCCGAATTGATCTCCGCGACCCGGGCTTCCACCGCCCGGACGACCTCGCGGCCGTTGGCGCCGCGAAGCATCATCACCACGCCGCCGACGGCCTCCTCGCGGCCGTCCTTGACCGCCGCCCCCTGGCGAACGGCCTGGCTCGCCCGGGCCGTGGCCACATCGCGAAGAAGGATGGGAGTCCCGGCTTCAGACTTAAGAACGATCCGTTCCATGTCGGCCGCCGATTGCAGCAGCCCGATTCCTCGAATCAAGGCCTGTCCCGAGGGGCTCTCGAGGATGTTGCCGCCGACGTTAATGTTGTTTTTTTCCAAGGCTCCGGCCAGGTCCGCGAGCGTCAGGTCGTACTTCAACAGACGATCCGGATTCACCGTGACTTCATACTGGTGGATATATCCGCCGAAGGAATTGATCTCGCTGACGCCGGGAATGGATTTGAGAATGGGCGCCAGGATCCAATCCTGGGCCGTCCGCCATTCGGTCAACCGTTCCACGCGCGCCGCTTCATCGGCAGGAAGCGAACCGTCGAGCGTGTATTGGTAGATTTCCCCCATGGCCGTGGAAATCGGACCCATGGTGATCTCAATGCCCTGGGGAACATTTTCCCTGGCCTCGATCAGACGCTCCATGACCTGCTGGCGGGCAAAATAGATGTCCACCCCGTCCTCGAAGACGACGGTAATGACGGACAACCCGAATTTGGAAACCGAGCGCAACTGGGTCAGGCGGGGCAGGCCGCGAAGGGTCATCTCGACGGGATACGTGACGAATTTTTCGACTTCCAACGGCGCCAGGCCCGGCGCCGTGGAGAGAACTTCGACTTGAATGTTGGTGACGTCCGGAAAAGCGTCGAGAGGAATCTTAAGAAACGACCAGATTCCGAAGCCGATGAGCAGGACGACGCCGACAAGGACGAGCAAGCGGTTGCGGAGCGACCGGTCAACCAAGCTGTCAATCAGGCCCATGTCAGTCTCCCAGGCTGGATTTCAGGAGTTCGGATTTGATCAAAAAAGAACCCGCGGTCACAACCGATTCCTCGGCGGCCAGGCCCTGTTTGATCTCGACTTCGGTAGCCGTCCGCGCACCGGTTTCAACCAGACGCAGAACGAACGTCGTCGCTCCGGTCTTCACAAACACGACGGGCCGGGAGAGGTATTCCTGGAGAGCGGCGGCGGGAACAACGAGAGCCGACCGCTCCCGGCCGGAGGAAATCTCCGCTTCGACATACATGCCCGCGCGCAGGCTGCCGTCGGCGTTCCCGACTTCGACCCGTCCCTCTACGGTCCTGGTTTTTTCCTCCATGACCGCGCCGATAAGGACGAGGCGTCCCGTGAATTCCCGGTCCGGGAAAGCCTGGGTTCGAAGGAGGACGTCGGAACCGGTCCGGATTCCGGCAAGATCCTTCTCGAAGACATGGACGCAGGCCCAGAGGCTCGACATATCGGCCAGCTTGAAAAGAGATCCACCCAGGTCCACATGAGCGCCGGCCAGGGCGGGGGCCTCGATGATCGTCCCGGCAAACGGCGCCCGGACCAAAAGAAACGGCCGGATCTCTCCGGCCGCGATCAAGGCGTCGATGTCCTTGTCCTCCAGGCCCAGAGGATAAAGCTTCCGCCGGGCAGCCTGGAGAAACGCGTTCGCAGTCGTTTCCTCAGGATCGCCGCGCAGTCGCGCAGCGCGGGCGGCGGCCTGAAGGACTTCCGTCTGCGACGCCAGATACTCCCGGCTGTAGATCTCGACCAACACCTGTCCGGCGGCGACTCGGTCTCCGACAACGGCCGCAACTCGTTCGATTCGACCGTCCGCCCGGGCCGAAACTTCGGCCAACCGCCGGGCGTTGAACTCGAGTTCGCCCGGAGCCTCAATTTTCCCGGCCAAAACCGCCGTTTTCGCCGGGGCCACGGCGATCCCGCCGTCGGCTTGAGCTTCGGCCGAAAGAACGATCGTTCCGGCCGGCGCCTTCGCTCGTACTTCCGCCGCGGCCCCCGTTTCGGAAGGAGCGTTTCCCGGCCGACAGGCGGGGCAAAATCCGCTCGCGACGACCATCATGGTTACCAAAATATTTCGGGTCATGTTCATGTTTCTGCTCCGCGCTTAGAATTCCTCGCCCACCGTTTCCAGCTCGGCCTGGGCGACAGCGTATAGGTAGAGGGCGTTCAAATGCTCGATCCGCGCTTCGGAAAGCGAGCGGAAAAGGTCGAGAAGGGCGTAAGCTTCGAGCCGGCCGAGCCGGTATTGCTCCAACCCGTTGTCGATTTCGGCTTCGATTTCACCCAGGAGCTTTTGTTCGAAGACCTTGACCTGCTCTTCGGCCGCCCGGGCGTCCGCGTAAGCCGTGCCGATGAGGACAGTCAGGCGGCGAACCAAGGCGGAGGTTTGGATTAACCCTTTCTCCCGCGAGGCGGCCGCTTCCTCCCGAAGACCTTCCGTCCGGACCTTTGAGAACGGCAGGCTGAGGCCGAAGGAGAATCCCCAGCCCCGGATGTTTTTGCTGGGAAGGAAAAGACCGGCTTCAAAATCGGGCTTTCCGGAGAGAGCAGCCAGGCGGATTTCGGCGGCGGCCCGGGATTCCCGAAGGCGGGCCAGCCGGATCGACGGCCGGCTCGCTTTAGCCGATTCGAGGATTTGTTCAAGCGAAGAACCGATTGGCCGGAAGGTCAGGTCGTCCGTCAGCCGGACCGGATTTTCCGCGGGCAAGCCGAGAAGGAAAAGAAGCTCAGCCCGGGAGGAGCTCGTTTCCCTTCGGGCTTCGATCAGACGGTTCTGGAGCCGGGCCTTTTCAATCCTTGTCCTCAGAATATCACCGTAGGCCGCATTCCCGCTTTCAAAACGGGTCGTCATCGCTTCCAGAAACCGGTCAAGAAGTCCGGAAAGCGACTCCGTGGCCTGAAGCGTTCGTTCGGCCAGGACCGCCCGATAATAGGCTTTCTTGACCTCGGCGGTTACGAGAAGACCGGCCCGCTCGACTTCCAGGGAAGCCGCATCCTCGTCGCGCCGGGCGATTTCGACCCGGGTTGACCGGCGGCCGGGAAACTCGAACGTTTTTTCCATCCCGAAAGAATATTCGGTTTCGACGTCTCCGGATTTGAGCGTCCAGGGAATTCCGGCCGTCCCGACGGAAAGCCGGGGATCGGGGCGGGCTTCCATTTGCATCCGGCGGGCGGAAGCGGCGTTGACTTCTTCCCGGGCCAGGAGAATATCGGGGTGGCGGGTCAAGGCGATCTCGACGGCCCGGGCCAGGGACAAATCCCCGGGCCCCTCTTGTCCGGAAGCTCCCGCGAAAATAAACGCGGTGGAGAAAAAAAGCACCGGTAAAAACAGCTCGGCTTGCCGACCTCTATTTCTTTGATTCGATTTTACATTCATAAATCTGACTCCTCCGGGTTGGAAGCCGCGAGGACAGCGGCCAAGAGCGGGAACAGGGGCGCACGGAACCCGAGATAAAACGGGCGTCCGCGAAAAGAGGGGGGACGCTTCCGATGAGAGGAAGGCTTCAGCAGCGCAACGCGCGTGTTTCGCCGGAGAAGGAAGGAAAGACAGGCGGGGAAATCCAAGCCGCGGCGGCAGAATCCATCGGGCCGAAATCCGCGGCGGCGGCCGGGGAAAGAGAACCGGCCCGGGCTTTCCCCGGCGTCGGGAAGCTATCATCACGCCGGAGAGCGGACCGGTCCGCTGCAATCAGAATCGGTTCATGCGTGCAATGGCAGGGCTCGAGGACGGGACCGTCCGAACGGGCGCCGGGTCGCCCCTTGGCGAGGCGTTCCCGACAGTGTTCGCATTCGTCACACGAACAGGCGCCGGTCGGGCCGGCGATTTCGACCGCGACCCTCCCCCCGGACCGATGACAGAAGACGATCCCGGGCAGGGCCTCGGCGACGACGAACCCCAGGTAGAGAACGACGGCCGGAACGCATAAAATTGCTTGTCTCACGCGCATTCGCCGCTTGGCCGACATCGATCTATGATATTCTCCCCGCACCGGGCGGTCAAATCCGAATGGATTCATAGAAAGAATCCATTCGGATTAGCCCTATGCGACGGATCCGAGCCAGGCTCGGCGCCAAGCTTCTCATAGAGAATGACAAACCCCTTCCGGAGCTAGGGCAATGGCGAGAAATGGGTACATTTATCGCCATAGCCCCACGCGAAAAACCTCGTCTTGAGCAGGGGCAATCCCGATAAACGGGAACGTTTGTCGGCGTCCTCCTGCCCGAGGGGCCCGGTTCGAAGCAAGGACAACAAGGAAAGGATACATAAAGGGCTCTCGGCCGGTCTATGTTCGCCACCAATAGGAAAACTTGACGAAGTAATATCGCCCGGTCCCGTGGAAGATGCCGTGTTCGTCCTGTTCCCGGTTATCCTCAATTCCGAAATAAAAAACAGTCCCGGGCCGGAATTCGACGGCGACGAGGAAGCTCAGGTAAAGGGTTTTATAATAATCATCCCAATCGGTGATCCAGCGGACCGACAACGGCCTGGAGATCTGGTAGGAGATCCGCTGGCTGACGAGGTTGATCCGGTAAACGTTTTCACCGCCCCGCCGGGTGAAGAACGCGTCGTGGTCGATATTGTAGGACAAACGCAGGCTGGACGAAGGCTTCAGTGTGATCCGGAAGCCGAAGTTGGACTTCCAACCCTGGTAGGGGTCGTCCGAATAATAGATCCCGTCGCCGACGGAGCCCATGACGAAAAAATTCATCCAGGAGAACGGTTCGGTGCTCAAGCCCAGGAAGGCTTCTGTCCCCCGGAAATCGACGCCTTCGTATCGTTCCAAGCCCGTGGAAACGTCGAAAAAGATATTCGTCTGCCGCCATCCGCTCAACCGGAAGCCGACGCTCAGCTTGTCGTCGGTCAGTGTCCCGGAACAATCGTGGATCCGCATGTAATCGATGGTCGGTGTGATCGAAATCAGGAAGTCCGTTTGAGGAAGAAAGGAATATCCGGCCCGGGCACTCAAGGAATTGATGTCCTTGCGTTCGAAGAACCCCAGACCGGCCTCGAAATCGGGGGGCAGGTAGGTCCATTCGAGCGAGGCGCTGAAATGCCGGGATTGATGCGACAGGGCGGCGGTGGCCGCCGGCACGAGGGCCGTCGTCTCCGTCCCGGCCTTGTTTTGCGAGCCGACGAATTGAAAGGAAAAGCGGTTATATTCGGCGAACTTGAAAGATCCGTCCACGCCCGCCACCCGGCTGTAATTGTCAAAAAGGCCGGAGCCCGTGCGCCCGATCTCCTTGTCCGAAAAAACAGCCCCGAGGTACGATTCGGAAAGCACCTCGCGGCGGATCCGGAAGACGTTCACCCAGGAGCGGTTCCCGGTTTCATTGAAGACGCCGTCGGCGACTCCGGGGATGTCGATGACCGGCGAATCCTCGTCCATGGCCGAGAGAAAGCCGATGGTCGTCCGGCCCGCCGTTCCGGTCAGCTTGACCCCCCAGATCGGATCGACGATCTGCCGGGTATAGTTCAGCTCGAAGGGCGTATCGAACAGCTCCTTGCCCTCCAGGAAAAACGGCCGTTTCTCCGGGTAGTAGAGGGGATACCGCTGGTTGACGGCAACCTGGGGGATGTCCGCTTCGATCTGGCTGAAATCGGGATTGAGGGTCAGGTCGGTGGTCATATCCGAGGTGAGGCCGTACTTGAGGTTGAGCCCGATCTGGGGTTCAATCCGGCCGTCGTCGACCTTGGACGCCGTGGCCACGGGCATGATCTCGAAGTTTCTTCCCGTTCGAATCCCTTGATCAAACTCGATCGCCCCGGCCTGAATGAGGAAGCCGTTGACGTCCCGCGTCCGCGGGCGCCAGAAAATCTCCTCGTTTTTTCTTTTAATAGTTCGCTGGACTTGAAAGCCCCAGGTTTGGACGGGCGTGGTGGGGAAGCGGAGGCTCTTGAAAGGGATGGCGATCTCGACCACGTAGCCCTGGTTGTCCATCCGGGCGTCCGCCAGGAAAAACGTGTCCCAGTTGCGGTCATACATATCGAATCCGCCATACCCCATCCGGCGGACTTCGGTATAGATGCCGTCGTTCTGGATTCCCCGGGGATTGACCTCAAAGACAAAGGCGTTTTTTTTGGCGTTGAACGTGTCGATGAAGATCCGGATGCCGTCGTCGCCCCGGGATTGGTCGCGCGGAGTCAGGCTGGCGCGGACGGCCCGGGGATTGGAATCGAAACAGCGGAAAGCCAGATATAAGCTGTTCCGGTCGCAGCCGATGTAGCCGATCGTCTGTTCGCTGGGCGCCGCCCCTTCCGTCGGAAGGTACTGGGTGAAGGATTCCATCCGGGTCGCCGTATCCCAGATCTCCGGTTCGAGAACACCGTCGATTTTAGGGGCCGTCTTGAAGACCGCGATTTTCAGATCGAACGCGCCGGGAAGGGCGGCCGTCCGGGAACCGCCGAAGGCGGCCGCGGCCAGGGCGGCGATTATGGCGGTTCCCAAGCGCGCTTTGTTCATGGATAAGAAGCCAAGAAGAATCGTTTCCGTGAAAAGAGGTTGATTTAATCCAAACGGGGGATCCGGAGCACCCTCATTTTGAAAGGCCGCCGAGCAGGTCGGCGATCCTGATGTTTTTGGATTCCAGAAGCGTCCCCATCGACTGGTCCAGGCCGGCCTGGGCGATGTTGTAATCGATAATCGCTTTCAATTCCTGGACTTGGGCGGTCGTCAGGTCGCGTTGATATTGAAGGACCGTGTAGTTCGTGCTCAAACCGACCCGCAGCTTTTCCTCCTCGGCGGCCAGCTTTTTCTCCGCCAGGTCGCTCGCAACCTTGTACGCCTGGACCTGCTTGTAATCCGTTTTGATGGTCCGGACGGCGTTGCGGATTTCCAGGACCGCGGCCGCCTCGGAGTTCTTCAGGTTGAGAACCGCCGTCTGCATCGCCAGTTGCGCCAGGCCGTAGGAGGCGCGGGACACGACCGTGTTCAGATTGAATTCCAGAGTCAGGGCGATGTTCCAGTTTTCATATTTGAAACCGAAGACGTCGTTCCAGGAGTCCGACCAGTAGCCGGGAATGGTCCCGACGACGTTGCCGAAATAATTGCTGTCGTAAATCAGCTGAGTTCCCGAAACGCCGGGGCTGGCGTACGAGGCGTTCAGGCTCAGGGAGGGGAGAAGCTGGTTTTTGGCGTAGCTGAGGTTGAGATCACCGGTCTTGAGGCTGATCCGGGAAATCCGGAGGTCGGGGCGTTTGTCCATGGCGATCCGCAGGGCTTCATCGACCTCGATTTTGCGCTCTTCGTAGCGGGGGGAATCGAGAGCGACGATATCCTCGAGCCCGTTTTCCTCCTCCGGGTTGAAATTGAGAAGATTTCTAAACGTATCCTCGCCCGCTTTGACCGCGGCTTCGGCCGAGATGATGTTCGCCTCGCGCGTGGCGACTTCGCTCTGGGCAGCTAAAACATCCAGGGGTGCGAGCGTCCCGATTTCAACCGAACGCTCGTTCTTGGCCAGGAAATCCTTGGCCAGGTCGAGCGATTTCTGCTGGACCTTGAGGTTTTCGACGCTGTACACCAGGTTCCAATAGGCCTCGATGACGCTGTAGATCGTGTTCTGGACGGTCTGGGCGAACTGTATTTCAGAAACATCCAGGTTGTTTCGGGCGACGACGATGTCCCGCTGGGTCATCTTCACGCCGAAATCACGGAGCAGCGGCTGGGAGAAGCTGAACTGAAGCTGGCTGTTGTACCGAGGATTGATTGTCGTTCCGGTCTGGTTGGTGTTCGTCATGGCCGAGGTCAGGCCGACCGTCACCGTCCCGCCCAGCGGGATCATCTCCGAAACCTGGGCCGAATAATTGTTGAATTTGGTCAGGGTCATGTTCGCCGATTCCAGCCAAGAATAGGAGGCGTTGCTCGATTTGCGCTTGGCGTAGCCGAAGCTGAACATCGGCAGGTATTTTTCGAGCGTCTGCCGGATGGACAGTTCGGAACTTTCCGGCTCCAGGACCGCCACCCGGATGGAAAGGTTGTTTTTGAGCGCCCGGACGAGGCACTCGTCCAGGGTCAGGGAAATCGTCTTCGGCGTTTCCCCGGCCGAAAGCGATACGGCCAGGAAGGTCAGCGCAACGAGGGTGATGATCCGGCGCGGGATTTTCATATTCGATTCTCCTTCTCTTTTTTTCACGGCTTGGAGCGGACGACGTCCTTCTTCATTCATAACGCAGAGCCTCGATCGGGTCGAGCCGGGACGCTTTGCGGGCCGGGTAAAACCCGAAGAAAACGCCGACCGATCCGGAAAAAACGAACGCCAGGAAGACCGAGGTCCAGGACACGACGGTCGTGATGGAGGAAAAAACGGGAATGTATTTGAGGACTTTGGACACGCCGACGCCTAGGATGATCCCGAGGATCCCGCCCAGGAGGCTGAGGACAATGGCCTCGGCCAGGAACTGAAGGAGGATGTCGCGCTGCCGGGCCCCGATGGACATCCGAATGCCGATTTCCCGGATGCGCTCGGTCACCGAGACCAGCATGATGTTCATGATGCCGATGCCGCCGACAAGCAGCGAGATCGAGGCGATCGAGCCGAGCAGGATCGTCAAAATGCCGGTCGCTTGGGCCGCGCCTTCGGCGATCTCGGCCATGTTCCGGACCATGAAATCGTCGGTGCCGCCTTCGGGGATCCGGTGGCGGATACGCAGCAGGTCGGTGATTTCGTTCTGCGCGTCGGTCGTCTGGGCCTGGGAAGCCGCCGAAACATCGATGGACTGGATGTTGTCCACCCGGGCGAGGCGCTTGATCGCCGTCGTGTACGGGACGCAAACCATATCGTCGCGGCTGCCGAACCCTCCCGATTGCCCCTTGGCTTTCAAGACCCCGAGGACAAGAAACGGCACGCGGGCAATGCGGATCGTCTTGCCGACGGGATCCTCTCCTTCGTCGAAAAGGTTTGTCTTGATGTCGGCCCCGATGACGCAGACCTTGGTCGCCCCGCGAACCATGCTTTCGTCGAAGTAGGAGCCGGATTCGATGTCCCACTTGCGGACGAGGGGATAGTCCTCCCCGGTCCCCTGGACCTGAGTGTTCCAATTCTTGTCGCCGTAGACCAGCTGGGCCCGGGACGAGACGCTGGGGGAGATGGCCTCGACCGAGGGAAGCTTGGCGATGGCCTTGGCGTCATCGACCGTCAGGCGGTTATATTGGCCGGTTTGCGTGCGCACACCGCTCATGCTCCGGTAGTTTCCGCCGACGAAGATCAGGTTCGTGCCCATGGACTCGAACTGCGACGCGACGGCCGCCCGGGCGCCGGCCCCGATGCTGACCATGGCGATGACCGCGGCTACGCCGATAATGATGCCCAGACAGGTGAGAAAGGTCCTCATCTTGTTCCGTGACAGGGCCCGCAGGGAAACGCGTAATATCCGCAAGACGTTCATAGCGTCGCTCCTTCGTCAGTCTTCCCGGACGATAAGGCCGTCCTTCATGTGGAGGCGGCGCTTGGCCCGGGCGCCGATGTCCGCCTCGTGGGTCACCATGACGATGCTGATGCCCTTCTCGTGGTTGAGCCTTTCGAAGATGTTCATGATCTCATCGCTCGTTTTCGAATCCAGGTTGCCCGTCGGCTCGTCGGCCAGGATGAGCTGGGGGTTGTTGAGCAGCGCCCGGGCGATCGCGACCCGCTGTTGTTCGCCGCCGGACAGCTGGTTCGTCTTATGGCCTTCCCGGCCCTTGAGGCCGACGGCTTCCAAGGAAGCCCGGGCCCGGGCCGTCCGTTCCTTATAGGTGACGTTGGCGTAAATCAGGGGGAGTTCCACGTTCTCTAGGGCCGTCGTCCGCGACAGGAGGTTGAAGGATTGGAAGACGAAGCCTATTTTCTTGTTGCGAATGCCGGCCAGCTCGTCGCGGTTGAGGGTGGAGATGTCCTCCCCGTCCAGAAGATACCGGCCGCTGGTCGGCTTGTCGAGGCAGCCGATGATGTTCATCAGGGTCGATTTGCCCGACCCCGAGGCGCCCATGATGGCGACAAAATCCCCGGTCGGGACGAGGTTGCTCACTCCGCGGAGGGCCCGGACTTCGGTTTCCCCGACGATATAGGTTTTCGTCAGGTTCTCCAACCGGATGACGTTTTTGTCCATGATTGTCGGTCCCTTCGCCGGTCTCAGCGGCGGGGCGGACCGCCAAACATCATACCCATCGGGGAACCCTGCTGCTGGTTCGCCGCGGCGGCGGCCGCGCCCGTCCCCAGGACCACTTTCATGCCTTCCTTCAAATCCCCGGACAGAAGCGCCGCGTAGGAGTTATCGGAGATGCCGATGCGGACGGGGACCGGATGGATTTGGCCCGAATCCTCGAGGATCCAGACCTGGCCGAAGCCGTTGCGGGCCCGGGCCGCGGCAAATTCTTTCCTCATTTCGTCAGTCACGGGTCCGGTGGGGCGCGGGCTGCGGCCCTCAGGCGTCTGACCGGCGCCTTCCGGCGCCGCGGCCGGACCGGAACCGCGCATCGCTTCCCGCTTGGTTCGCATTTCCTCAAAGAGCTTCTTCATTTCCTCTTGGGAAAGGGCGGGGGTGAATTTCAAGGCCGCGCTGGGGATCTTGAGGACTCCCCGGGCTTCCCCGGCGATGATGGATACGGTCGCGGTCATCCCCGGCCTCAATTTCAATTCCGGGTTGCTGGTCTTGATGATCGTGGAATACGTGACGACGTTGTTGGTTGTCGTAGGCGAATTGCGGACTTGCAGGATTTCGCCGGTGAAGGTCTCTCCCTGAAAGGCGTCCACCGAGAACCGGACTTTCTGGCCCTCCTTCACCCGGCCGATGTCGGCCTCGTCCACCGCGCACTCGACCTGCATGTTGGTCAGGTCGCTGGCCACCTTGAACAGGACGGGGGTGGTGAAGCCAGCGGCCACCGTCTGGCCCATATTGACATTCCGGGTAATCACCGTACCGTCGATCGGGGAGCGGATGATGGCAAAGGACAGGTCGACCTTGCTTTGGTCCAGGGCGGATTTTTGCTGAGCCAGAGTCGCCTCGGCCACCTGAAGGTCGACCTTTGCCCCGACGTAGTTGGCTTCGGCCGTTTCTTTGTCTTCGAAGGACACAAGCTGCCGACTGAAGAGATCCTGCGTCCGGTCCCATTTCTTCTTCGCATTTTCCAGGATGACCTTGGCCGATTCCAGCGAGGCCTGGCGGCTCAGATAGCTGGATTCGTTCTGATCGACCTTGGCCTTGAGGATCTCCTGGTCGATTTCGGCGACGATCTGGCCGGCCTTGACCACGGAATTGTAGTCGGCGTGAAGGGCGATGATCTTGCCCGAAACCTGGCTCCCTATTTCGACGATATCGACGGGGTTGACTGTCCCGGAGGTGACGACCAAGGCCTCGATGTCGCCCTTGGCCAGGGCCTCGGTGCGGTAAACGGGCGCTTTGGATTTGCCTTTTTTAATCAGGGAAGTGGTCAGGATCACTCCCGCGATCACGGCCAGGATCACCGCTCCCCAAATGATTTTCTTTTTCATCATTGTTCTCCTTCGAAAAACCATCCTTCGGCCGGGGACCGGAGCCGGACAGCCGGCGATCGGCGTCCTTTTTCCTCGCCTCCCGGAATTTTTCCATCATGGCGTCCATCTTGGCCTTTTGTTCCGGCGTCAGGACGGCGTCGATTTCCTTTTTGATCTCGGACCGGATCGCGTCTACGTGCGTGTAAAAATCCGACCGGAGCGCATCAACCCGGCCGTCGTTGTTCTTGAAGATTTCATGAATCCGCGTTTTTTGTTCCTCCGAAAGGCCGAGGGCTTTCGCCCATTGCTGCGGCGACGGGGCGCGCTCGGACTCTTGACGGCGGGCCCGCCCGTCAAAGAGGAATTTATCGGCAAAGACACCGGCGGCCGCACCGGCGGCGAACGCCAGGACCAGGGACAGGACGATGCCCAACCGCGTTTGTTTCATGGCTTTCATTTCCTTCCGGGGGGAACCTCATCGGCGGCGAATAAAACCGTCAGGTCGCGCACGTCCCGCTGCCCCTCGTCGATGATCGCCCTGGTTTCCGCAATCGGGTTGCCCTCAGTGAGAAGGAGCGCCTGGGACCCGGACAGATCGGCCGTGCGGTATGAGGAGGGCAATAAAAACAGGGAAGCGATGAGAAAGCCGGCGATCAGGGCCAGGGAGACGGGGATCGCCTCGGCCCACAAGCGCGCCAGGACGGCGCCCGGGGCGGGCGAGGCGCTTGCGGCCATCCGGGATTCAAGCCGCTCCCAGAACCGGGGAAGCGATTCGGGGACCCGGTCGCCGGCGAGCCGGTTGCGCAAAAGGCCGTATTCCTCGGCCCGTTTCCGGCATTCCGGACAGCGTTCAAGGTGTTCGACCAGCGACCGGCCAGTCGAAGCGGGGAGATCCCGGTCAAAGGATGCGAGAAGCCGACGTTCCGCCTGACGGCAGTTCATGGTCATTCTCCTTTCTCCCCGAGATAGGGATTCATTTTTTTTCGCAGCATTCGGCGGGCCCGGAAAAGACGAGAATCGACCGTTCCCGGGGCCACGCCCAGAACGCGGGCGACTTCCTCGTAGGGAAGCCCTTCCACGTCCCGCAGGGTCAGAATCATCCGATATTTCGGCGGGAGCGTCTCCAGGACGCGGAACACCTCCCGACGGCGGTTTTCCTCGTCGTGTTCGCGGACGCGGGTTTCCGCCCCGTCGTCCACGGCCGCCGGACCTTCGCTGACTTCGTCGAGGGAAACCGTCCGGCGACGGGATGATTTCCTCAAGTAATCCTTGATATGGTTGACGGCGATCCGATAGACCCAGGTCCCGAAGCCGGACTCGGCCCGAAACGAGGGGAGCGCCTGGTAGGCTTTCAGAAAAACTTCCTGGGCGAGGTCGTCGGCCGTGGCCCGATCGCGGACGAAGCCGTATGCCAGGGCGAAGACTTTCCGGTTATACATCCGAACCAGCTCTTCGAAGGCGTCGCGGCGTCCGTCCCGGGACCGCTCGACCAATGTCTTTTCGTCCATACGTGTTCACGCTCGTTTTCCTCCGACATCCATTAGACGCGGAGGCCGGGGAATTCTTCCCCGGGAAAAGATCCG
>Ga0209777_10004888_pt1 | contig 15681 bp, 8 predicted proteins | sample FrelakmetHBP12HB_FD_187147 | JGI IMG/M metagenome (GOLD analysis project Ga0209777, IMG submission 187147) | Freshwater lake sediment microbial communities from the University of Notre Dame, USA, for methane emissions studies -HBP12 HB (SPAdes)... | ecosystem: Environmental > Aquatic >... | reverse complement strand
ATCCATGTGTCGCCTGTTCGAGTCAGGCCAGGGGCACTTCATTTAATTCACTGATTCTGAAGAGGTTGCTGGGATATTCCCAGTTCCTGGTGAGCCGATTTTGGGCCGATTTGTCACAAACGTGGGTTTGTACATCTTGGGGCGATTTGTTGACATGCCTGTCAGGCTGGAATCGAGGGAAGGCGACTCTGGATCCAAAGGTCGGAGGTTCGAATCCTTTCAGGCACGCCAATCAGATCCTCCCCAGAAGCGCCAGAAAATCAACGACTTCCCCAAGCGACCAGGCCCGGGCCGACCCCCCCGAGCGTTGATTGCTTTTTTGTTTCTGAGACGGCAGGAAATCTGCCAGTCGAGAATCCCGATGCTGGCGCCCTGGAGACCTGCTTCGCCCTTCTTAACAATCCTCCTTCGGCTTTCGTTTTGAGAGCGGGGGGGATGGCTCGATCTTGATATGTTCGATTACGTGCTCGTCCTTCTCTCCGGGCCAGACGCCGTCCCAAGAGATATCGAGCGTAAGGAGATTCGATTGAGCGTTCTCAGCGATCGCGATCGCTTCGATCGTGGTCTTCTGCCCGCCTCGAAGCTTTAAGAAATCCTCAATAAGCGTCCAGCCCTCAGCCAGCAATTCGAGGAATTCGTCGCCCTCAACCAAACGCGCAAGATCACAATAGTCATTCGGACCGATCACCGAGTAAACGACGGCCTCCACGTTACACACTCTGGATTTATTCCCTTTGAATTTCCACGGGAATGGGAGTCGGCCATTAATGGCGAGCGGTTTGGGAATGTCTTCTGTATGCGGAGGGACTATCGAGTAGAGGATAACTTGGGTTTTACTGGCGGCCGTCCCCTTTCTTTTATTTTCAACCTTCAGATGAAAATATCTGACGGGACGGCGGGCCTGTTCCCGGAGATGGGTGAGTTGCCCCTCCGCACGGTCGAGGCTCAGAACGAGTTTTGGCCCGGAAAAAAGAGCTCTTAGCGTATTCCCCCAAATGGCGGCCGCGGCAACAAGGATCTGGACGAAGACTGTTAAACCTTGGAGTAACAGGGTCGCTTTTTTGGGGGGATGAGTACAAAAGACAATCAGCAAATCAACCAACAGAATGAGAGTGAAGACGAGAAGGTAATAAAGCCTACTCCTCCACAGAGGCCATTTTTCTTTTTCCACTGCCCATCTCCTTGCTGAACTTACCCCAATTCTATGGCGGGCGTCGGCGGCAACTCAAGCCGTTTTTTTCATGGCGCTTCCATCCCGGCAGCCGGCCAGGACCAGGGCGCCGTCAGAGGGTTTACGGCCCGAGGTCCGCCCCATGGACCCGGGATGCAGAGGCTAACCCAGGACAAGAGGCCTTAACGGCGGGAAATGAGACAGGATGGATCTGGCCGCCGGGCCCGCGCAGGACAGGTGCCATTAGACCGGGGGGGTCAGAGGTAAGACTTCCTTCCGGCCGAACGAAAGGGTTCAGCGAGCAAGGCAAACCACCCCCCCGTAATTGTGTAGATACCCTTAAAAAATTGAGCAGAGATTGTACAAACTCTTGCTCAAAATAGCTCAGTCTAGCGTAAACGTGATCAAACCATCAAGATCTGTAAATGCAAGAAAAACAAGATGGATGCGGTCCAACAGGGGAGAATTCGTCGATGCCGAATTCTACCGGAATCGTCTTTGGAGTCATCTAAAGGCCTAAGATTGCTAGCCTTAAAAATATTTTAAGAAATATCTTGACAATGCATAAAATATATTGCATACAATAAACAATATCACGTTAGGGAAAAAATGGTTCACGAGCAACTCGGCTACAAATCCCTGGTTGAATGCGTAACAGAATACTTAAAAAAGCAACTGAATTCCAAAGAGTTGATCCCAGGACAAGAGATCAACCTCGCATCCATAAGTGCGACATTGGGCATCAGTCGGACACCGGTCCGGGAGGCTTTGCTCCAACTGTCGAAAGAGGGACTTGTCGAAGTCTTGTCTCGCAGAAAATTCTGTTTCGCCAAGCTGACCATGGACGATCTCGGCCATCTCTATAGCCTCATCGGATTGCTTGAGGCTGAAGCCGCCAAGCCTGCGTGTGGACGGATGCTGGGTGATGATATTGCCAAGTTGAGAGAACTCTACGAGGGAATGGCGGCCGCCCTCGATCGCGGTGATGCATGTGTATATATGAGCATGAACACAGCATCCCATGATCTGATAATCAAATATTGCGAGAATCCTATTCTCGCAGAGGTGATTCGTAATCTAAAGGAAAGGATGAACCTTATTTTCTACGATTTCGAGGCGGCCTTCAAAACCGTGCCAGAATGGGAAGTGGCGCTGCTCTCCGATCACCTCGAGATGATAAATGCGATCGCCTCCAAAAATAAGAAAGCCTTACGACATGTCATCCAAGACGTGCATTGGGGTTTTCGGAGGAACTTTCCCTTCCTTCTTAGATACTTCGAGTTTATTAATGCCACCGGAATGGCGCCGGAAGAGAATCGAGGATGATGATGAATTCGATCAAACTCGAATTCACATTTTTAAATTTCGATTACGGGAGGAGTCATGCGTAAGAGTCTCATCGGCTTTTTCCTCGTGGTTCTTTCATGGAGCTTAATGGCGCAGGTCAGAACGGGATCGATCTATGGAAAAGTGGTCGACAAGGAGGGCAATCCGCTGCCGGGGGTCACCGTGACTTTAACGGGATCCTTAACCGCTCCGGTTTCCATCGTTACCCCCAGCGAAGGGACTTTTCGTTTCCTTTCCCTTGCGGCGTCCAAAGAATATAGTCTGAAGGCCAGTCTCCAGGGGTTCGATACCGCGATCCGCGAGAACATTGTTGTTGTCGTCGGGTCCAACGCTGAGGTCAATATTATGATGGAGATGGGCAAGCTCGAGAACGAGGTAGTCGTCACGGCCAAAACGGCTGTCGTCGATAGAAAAAAGACATCGGTAGGCCAAGTGGCCACCCAGGAAGTCCTTCAAGAACTGCCTACGGGTCGGAGCCCATTTGCAGTCATCCATGGAGCTCCTGGTATTCTTACTAACAAAGAAGATGTTGGCGGTTCTGAAGCTGGCTCTCAATACCCAATTGGAACGAGAGGCATGATAGATCAACGCAATGATAGCTGGGCTATGGACGGGGTGGTCATCACCGACCCTTCGGCAACCGGGACTTCTCCCGGTTACTACGATTATGATGCCTTCGAACAAATGAGCGTCGTGACCGGAGGGGCGGATATCACTTCGATGACCGGAGGGGTAGCCATCAACATGGTCACCAAACGCGGCGGGAACAAAGTCACGTTTGGGGGTCGCTTTTACCTCACGTCAGACACATTCCAGGCCAGTAACCTAACACCCCAGTTGACGTCCGCAGGTGTCGGCATCAACAAAATCATTAATATTAAGGATTATGGGTTTAATCTTGGAATGCCAATTATCAAGGACAAACTCTGGTTCTGGGGCTCTTATGGCATTCTGGACAGCCATACTATCAATATTTACAGCAACCCCGATAATACCCTGCTCACGAACATTGCTGCCAAAATCAATGCCCAGATTGTCCCCCAGAACCGGTTCGAGGCGTTTGTCCACATGGGCAATAAGCAAAAACAGGGGATCCAGTCCGGCCCCTCCCTCCCTGCTGGGATGATCCAACAATCTATCTATCACTGGGGTTCGCCGCTGTTTAAAATCCAAGACGAGCAAATTTTCGGGGACAACTTTCTCCTATCGTTCAAAATGAGCAGCATGTATGGAGGTTTCACCTACGTCCCTGTCATTGACCAAAACCACCAAAATATGGCCATCTGGGATGTCACGAACCAGAACTGGCAGGGGTCCAGCTGGAATTACGTTACCAAGCGACCCCAGCGATCCGCTGTGATCAACGGACAGTACTTCACCGATAAATTCTTGAATGTTTCGCAGGAATTCAAGTTTGGGGTGGAGATTGCCGACCGCCGGACGTCTGACGAGGGAGATTACACCTATAACGGCAATGTCATCACGAGGATTAATTATAATGTCCCGACCGTAGCTCTGCCCGGAGAAACGCAACCCGGTTTGTATCCCGGCATCGCAAGCGTGGAACCTTTTCGGGCAAACTATTCAAATACTCGGGTTAGGGCGTTTTCCATCTATGGCAACGATACGATCACTTTTAAAAGATTTACTCTTCTTGTGGGGCTGAGGTACGATCAACAAACTCCTTCGGTCGCGCCCACGACCTTTCCTTCCGTGGATCGGAACAGCCCGGTATGGCAGAACTATTTCTCGCCCGCCGCCGCTGACGCCATTAATTCTATACTTCCGAGTGTCTCCATCGGGCAAATCAAAGCTACCGCGTCAGATGGAAGCCGCTATGCCTGGAGGGTTCCATCGCCTCGGATCGGGCTCACCTGGGACGTCACTGGTGACGGAAAGACCATCGCCAAGCTCTCTGGCGCAATATATGGAGAGTATATGGGAACCGGTCTTGCAGGCAACTGGAAACGCGGCGGGACAACCGGCTGGATGCATTTCTGGTGGTTGGACAACAACCACAACAGCAAAGTCGATCTCAATGAGCTCTACTGGAATAATTTCAGTGTTGCCCCAACGTATCAGCTTTATCGGGCCTTTAATGACAATGGGGCTTTTGTGGGTAACCTGAATGATGCCGCTGGGCTTTTGTATGGCGCCTACGATCCGCTTAACCCCAACCAAACAACAGACCCTTATACCCTAGTAGATAAGGATGCGGGCGCATCGAGGACATCGGAAGTCATGCTCTCGCTTGAGAGAGAAATCCTATCTAATTTTGGAGTGTCTCTGGTCGGGACCTTCCGGAGATATAACAATTTTAATTGGGCGCTCCCTTATTATCCAGAATCCGGACAAATTGAATCGCCGGGTTGGTACGTGTCTGCTGGGAAACCTCCCGCGAACATTCCCGGAATGGGCAGTACCCTGAGTGCCGGGGATCATGACTGGTATTACCTCGACCCACAGTATGGCTATACGCCCTATACATTTTTAAAGCCTCGGCGGGATTATCGTGTTGATTTTATGGGGATCGACGTCATTTTCGACAAGAGGCTCTCCGACAAGTGGATGTTCAACGGTTCGGTAAGCTGGCTGCATCAAGCGGATCATTTTGGACCGCTGGGCATCAATAACGACACCAATCTCTGGGCCCTTCAAGGCCAGCCCGATATTGGCCAGAACCTTAATCCGCGATGGATGGTCAAGGCCTCCGGACTCTACCAGCTTCCCTACCATGTGAATTGCTCCTTCACATTCAGCGCCCGCGACGGCCGGATCGTTCAGCAGACCTTCAAGATCGTTGACTACGATTTGCCCAACCCGCTCTCGAACAGCGCTACGCTGTTAATGACGCCATATGGGACGCAGCACCTTAAGCCTCTCGTGAATCTTTGCCTCCGGGTGGAGAAGGAGGTTAAGATAGCGGCCGGTTCAATTTATCTCATGGCGGACGTTTTCAATGTCTTTAACAGCGGGGTTGTTCATAACCAGGCTCCCGCGCTTCATGGAACATATACCATTCCCAATGACATATTCAGCATCAATCCAAATGACTCTGCGCCGCTAAACATCCTCAATCCCCTCGTAGCCCGGTTTGGGGTCCGGTTCGTTTTCTGATAACGATCTCGATGCTTATTATGGCCTCTCCCTTTCCCGTGAAGGGAGAGGCCTTTTCTCTTTTCATCCGAATGGTTTTTTACCGGGGTGAGAGGCGCCTCAGCCACGATAGCGCGCTCTGATCCTGCGGGACCTCTGCCGCCCTTGGAGACCCAGACAAGTAGGAGGAGCTCATGAAACGTTCTTTAAGATTCCTGCCCGCCACTTTTTGCTGTGCTTTTCTGTTAGCGACGATTCCGCCGGTTTGCCTCAATGCTCAGAATATGTCCAGCGCTGAAGGGGCCAGTCTCTCACGGCTCATCAGCGAATTCTTAGAGGTCGGCGCACCAACCCGGAGTCAGGCGGAATACCAGAATGCCCTTGGGTCTTATCACCTCATTCAAAAACAGATGACCGGGATCAACCGGGCGAGGCTCGATATCGATGGCCAAGTCGATTATGACCTCTTGGATGCGAGTGTGAGAATCAGGATTCGGGAACTCGAAAAAATTCGCACGTACGAGGTCAGCCCGGAATCCTATATTGCCCTCGACGCTACGAGCGACTTGCTGCTTCGCCCCCGGGCCAACCAGGATAGCGCCATTAGGGCTGCGATTGTGGAAATGAAGCAGCTGCCTGTGATTCTGGCTAACGGGAAGAAGAACCTCAAGAAGCCCGCCCGGATTTGGACCGAAAATGCCCTATATCAAGCATGGTATGCGAAAGAATTCCTCAGCCATGAACTTGATCAAGTGAACGTCGATGATACGGGCCTTAAACAGGATCTCATGAACGCCGCGGCCAAGGCAGTGAAAAACATCGAGGACTATGAGGCCTGGATGAAAACCGACCTTCTGCCTCGTTCGACCAGGCCTCCGACGTGGGATCCTCAAGATCTAGAATTCGTCCAGAAAGTGGGAAACCAGTTGGACGATTATCCGCTCGATGTCATGCTGAAGATTGGCCTCCAGGAAGAAAAAAAGTGTATGGACGAAATGACGGCCCTAGCCAAGAAGATACATCATTCGGGAGACCTCAAAAAGGTCTGGGACTTAATGAAAAATGATGCGCCTCCTTGGGAGGGCGTTGTCCCATTGGCCCAATATTATGTCGACTTGATGACGACCTGGCTCAAGGGCCCAGGCTCATACCTCCTGGCCCTCCCAGACCGGATCGAATATGGCGTAGCGATCTGTCCTCCCATGAGCCGCCGGCCGTTGTCATTCGGCGGTGCCTATACAGAATGCCGGTTTCCGGGAGGCCGTGTGGGCGGCTATTATATTATTACGCCCTTGGAAGGTCGCCTGTTGCCCGAGGAAAAAGCGAGTCGCATCAAGGGCTACAATCCTTATCAGGTGAACGTGACGTCCTACCACGAATGGCTGGGCCATGTCATCCAACTGAACACCTATTCACTCCGGCCCGACCGAAGGGCTATACGGAGCGATATTGGGAATGGCTCCGGATTCTCGCAAGCCTATTCCTTCTACTTGGAGAAGCTCTTGGAGGATGAAGGCTATTTCAAAATCCTTCCCTATATGGACGAGCTCAAAACCCGGATGGGTAGGCTACAGATGCGGATGTGGAGGATCCAGAGAATCATCACAAAGATCAAGATGTCCAAGGGCGAAATGACCTTCGAAGAAGCGGTAGACGCCTATGTTAACAAGATTGGCATGGAGCCGGCAAATTCCTATATTGAAGTGCAGCGAGATTCGGGCTATTGCCGTCCGCCGGGCATCGAGATTATCGGCGAAATGGAAATCCTGAAGCTCCGGGACGACTATAGACGATTTATGGGCGAGCATTACACGATCAAAAAATTCCATAATGAAATCGTCAGCCTCGGCGAGATCCCTTTCAAGCAGATGAGAAGGCTCCTGTTCCATGAATGAGGAAGGAACCAAGAAGCCGGCTGGGTTTCCTGAAGCGGATACGGTAGCGTGACCGCATGCGTATGAGAGGGCATAAAGAGGGGGCGGATCCAATGAAAAACCTTGCCTGGCTGGGGGCCGTGGGAGTCTTCATCTCCTGCCTCTCATTCCTCTCCTGCACTTCGGACGGGCCTCCAAAGGATTTGAAGGCCCAAGCCGATTCTCGTGCCGCGGTTCCTTTCGCCGCCAGCATGAGTTATGACGACCTTCTGCGTTTATTTAAAGAATGGAGGGAATTTCAGAAGCCAAAGAGCGTCGGAGGTGTTCCAGATTATACACCTGCGGCCATGAATGAACAGAGAGCAGGCCTGGAACTATTCAAAGCTCGCCTAAAGGCGATCGACCCGGCCTCCTGGCCGATCCAGCAACGTGTGGACTACATGATTGTCCGTGCCGAGATGAATGGCCTGGAATTCGACCACCGGGTGATGCGGCCCTGGTCGCGTGACCCCGGCTTTTATGCTGTGATCAATTTCGAATTCGCCCCCCATATGTTCGGCAGCCTGGACATACCCAGCCTGCCTCTAGCTGAGAAAGACATTTCCGAGTTTCGGATGAAGCTCCGGGCCATACCCAAAATCCTTGAACAAGCCCGCTCAAACCTAACCGAGGAGGCCAAGGATCTCTGGGCCCTGGGCCTGCGGGTGAAAAAAAGGGAGAGCGAAATCCTAGCCGATCTAGCCAGGAACCTGGCAAAGCACCAACCGACGTTGGTCCCGGAGGCGGATCTGGCTAAACAAGCCGTGGATGATTTCAAAGTCTGGCTTGAGAAGAAGCAAGTTGGTATGACGGCTGCGTCCGGCATAGGGATTGATAACTATAACTGGTACATGAAGAACGTACTTCTTCTCCCCTACACCTGGCAGGAGCTCATGGCCCTGGAAGGCCGTGAATTACAACGGGCCACGGCCTTCCTCAAGATCGAGGAGAATCGAAACCGCAGTCTGCCCCAGCTCAAGCCTATTGTGGACGACGAGGAATTCAGACGCCGTTTCGACGCAGCTTCAAGATACCTCATGGAATTCATGCGGCGGGAAAAGATCATGACCGTTCCCGCCTGGCTTCATGTCGGGGCGTTCGACGGGAAGTCCGTGGCCGCCAGCGGCGCTTTGGATTTCTTCACGCGGGTCGAGTACATGGATCCGCAACCTCTCCGTTGCCACGGAACCCATACCATGGATGAACTACGCGAAGCGCGAAATACCCACCCGATTCGAGGCGTGCCCCGGCTTTATTTCATCGATGGGACCAGGGCCGAGGGGCTAGCCGTCGGGAACGAAGAAATGATGCTCCAGGCGGGGCTGTTTGATAAAAATTCGAGGACGAGGGAGTTGGTCTATATACTCCTGGCCAACCGAGCCGCAAGAGGTGTGGGCGACCTCAGGATGCACTCCAACGACTTCACCCTGGAGCAGGCCGTGGAATTCGCCGCAGCCTGGACCCCCCGGGGCTGGATGCCCAAGGATGGTGACACGATCTGGTTCGACGAACAGCTATATCTGCGTACGCCAGGTTATGGGATGGGATATGTTGTGGGAAAAATCCAACTTGAAAAGCTTATGGCCGATAGAGCCCGCCAGCTGGGCGATCAGTTCGTGCTCAAAAACTTCATGGACGATTTCATCGCCTCCGGCATGATCCCCATCGCTTTGACCCGCTGGGAGATGACAGGTTTGGAGGACGAAATCAAGAAGCTTTGGTGAAAGACTGCCGGATCACCATGAATGATCAAGAAGATAAAGGAAAGTAAGTCATGAAGAATCGTTATTATCTCATCACATTTTTCTTCCTCGTAGCGTGCCTGCAACATGATGGCTGCTCATCCCAGGCTCCTGGGGATTCAGCCAAAGAACCTTCAAAAATAATGACCTTGACGCAGCCTCTCAAAACAAAATATGAAGACCTTGTGGAACTGTTCAAGGAATGGCGGGAATTCCAGAAGCCGAGGCTGACCGACGGCGTACCGGACTACACCAGTTCGGCCTTGAAGCGGCAATACCAGGATCTCCAGGTTTATAGGCGACGGCTGGCGGCTATTGATTCTTCTTCTTGGCCAACGGCTCAGAGGATAGATTATCGGCTCGTTCAGGCGGAAATGAACGGTCTTGATTTTGATCACAGGGTCATGCGGCCATGGTCCCGCAATCCCTGCTTTTATGTCGTCATCAATCCGGATCCGCCGGAGAAATTCCATGAGGGATCGGAGGTCGAGGGAGTCCTCCACGTCCCGGCCATGCCTATAACGGGAAAAGACCTTCCTGAATTCCGGATGAAACTTCAAGCCATCCCTAAGCTCCTTGCTCAAGCAAAAGTCAATCTGACTGAGGATGCCAAAGACCTTTGGTTCCTCGGCATCCGGATGAAAAAGAAGGAGAGCGCGATCCTTGAAAGCCTGATCCAGATGCTCATCAAACACCATCCCGCCCTTGTCTCGGATGCACAACGGGCTAAATCTGCCGTAGATGGCTTCAGAGTTTGGCTTGAAGAGAAGTCCAAAGGCATGAGGGCCCCTTCGGGCATAGGGATTGATAACTATAATTGGTACATGAAAAATGTCCACCTCGTTCCCTACACGTTCGAAGAACAGATGGTCCTTATAGAACGCGAGCTGAATCGAGCTACGGCCTTCCTGAAGATCGAGGAAAACCGTAACCGCAAACTGGCTCCTCAACAAATCGTCTCCAGCGCGGCGGAATTTAGGCGTCGCTTCGAGGAGGCAGCCAAAGGACTCATGGAATTCCTTGGTCGAGAGGAGATCTATTCCGTCCCCGTGTGGCTCCATGTCGGCCCCTTCGAAGGAGAGTTCATAACGGAGACCGGAGGGCGCGATTTCTTCACGCAGATTGAGTATCATGATCCGCTGGCTATGCGTTGCCACGGTACTCACACGATGGATGACCTACGGGAGGAGCACGATACCCGCGTCCGCCCCATCCGTGGACTGGCATCTCTGTACAACATCTGGGACACTCGGGCCGAGGGTTTGGCCACAGCTCATGAAGAGATGATGCTTCAGGCTGGGCTATTCGACAACCGGCCGCATTCCAAGGAATTAATCTATATCCTTCTCGCCAACCGAGCCGCCCGGGCCCTCGCCAGCTTGAAGATGCAGAGCAACGACTTTAGCTTGGAAGATGGCATCAAGTATAGCGTCGAATGGACGCCTCGCAACTGGCTTCCCGCCAACGGCGATTTCGTCTATGATGATCTGAGGCTCTATCTTCTGCAGCCGGGTTACGGGACAAGTTATGTCATCGGCAAAATACAGATCGATCAGCTGATGGCTGATAGAGCCCACCAGCTGGGTGATCAGTTCGTGCTCAAGGACTTCATGGACGATTTCATCGCTTCCGGCATGATCCCGATCGCTTTGACCCGTTGGGAAATAACGGGACTTGAAGACGAAGTTAAAAAGCTGAATTAAGGCGGGAAGCAACGAGGGAGAGACGTCAAGATGAAACATAAAAGCCTTGTTTTCTGCACGATCTTTGTTGGCGCGCTGGCCATCGCAGCCTGCTCCACCCGACGACCCGGCGAACAGGACGCGAAGACAGTTCGGGCTATCAAGACCAATACTCGCTACGATGATCTCCTGACCCTTTTCAAAGACTGGCGTGAGTTCCAGAGACCGAAGTGGGAAAGTGGAGTCCCCGATTTCACCCCTGCGGCCATAGAGAAGCAAAAAGAGGGCTTGAGGGAGCTACAAAACCGACTGAAGGCGATAGATACCTCTTCATGGCCTATCTCGCAGCGCGTGGACTATCTCATTGTCAGGGCGGAGATGAACGGCATGGAATTCGACCATCGGGTGATGAAGCCTTGGGCTCGGAACCCGTGTTTCTATTGGGTGGCTTCACGGACACCGATGGACCTTTTCGCTGAAGGGCCGGACAAGGTTTTCGTGTTGGTCCTTGGCCAGTTGCCGCTCCCCGAGCGGGAAATTCCCGAATTCCGGAGGAGGTTGGAAGCAATCCCCAAGATCCTTGAACAGGCCCGCGCGAACCTTGTCCTGGATGCCAAGGATCTCTGGCTGCTCGGCATCCGGAAAAAGAAACATGAAAGCGCCGAGCTGTCTGACTATGCCAGCGAACTGGCTAAATATCATCCGGAACTTGTCCCTGCTGTCGAGCGGGCCAAGATAGCCGTAGACGACTTCCGCACATGGCTGGAGCGGCGGGTGAATGTTATGACCGCGCCCTCTGGCATAGGCACCGATAACTACGACTGGTACGAGAAGAACGTCCATTATGTTCCCTACACGTTCAAAGAACAAATGATTCTCTGCGAGCGGGAACTCGAACGGGCCCTGGCATTCCTGAAGATCGAGGAAAATAAGCATCGGCGACTTCCGCCGCTCGAGCCGGTCGAAGACGAGAAGGAGCTTCGTAGACGTTTTGACGATGCCTGCAAGGGTATCATGGACTTCATCCGTCAGGAGGATATCTTTACCGCACCCGATTGGCTGAAGGTGTCCTATGAACTCGGGCCGTTCATCCCGCCGAATCCGCCACGTGACTTCTTCATCCAGATTGAATATCGGGATTCTATGCCCATGAAGTGCCATTCAACCCACAACATGGATGACCTGCGCCAGGCACACTACGCCCACCCCATCCGCGGCGGACCGCCTCTGCTCTACAGCATCTGGGACACCCGGGCTGAAGGGCTGGCGACTGGGTTCGAAGAGACGATGCTGCAAGCGGGCCTTTTTGAGAAACGCCCTCAGGCCCGCGAGCTCATCTATATTCTTCTCGCCAACCGGGCTGCCAGGGCGATCGCCGGCATGAAGATGATCAACAACGAGTTTACGTTGGAGCAGGCGGTCGATTATGCTGTCAAGATGACCCCGCGCGGCTGGCTGCCGAGAGAGGCCGAAACGGTCTGGTTCGATATGAACCTCTATCTCCACCAGCCCGGTTATGGCTCCAGCTATGTCATCGGCAAGATCATGCTGGACAAGATGATGGCCGACCGGGCCTATCAACTCGAGGATAAATTTGTTCTCAGAAATTTTTTTGATGAATTTCACGCGGCGGGCATGATCCCCTTATCTCTGATCCGGTGGGAGATGACCGGCTTGGAGGACGAAATCAAGAAGATGCTGTGAGGGGGCGACGATAGCATTACGGTGTGGCTGGGAAGAGGAGGCGTGCTTATGAAAAAAGGGTCCTGGGTTTATTTTATTTTACTGCTCTTGGCCACTACCGTTCTTGCGTCCTGCTCTCCTCAATCACAGAAAAGGCTCTCCTCCGGAGGCGGCCTTACGGTAGCCACGGCCAAGAGTACGGATTACAACGATCTGCTATCTCTGTTCAAGAAATGGCGCGAATTTGTGAAGCCGCGAGTCGTGGATGGGGTGCCCGACTACACGGCCAACGCGATGAACGCTCATTATGCAGGCTTGGAGACCCTGAGGGGCCGGTTGGCGAATATCGACCCGTTATCATGGCCGCTCTCCCAGCGCGTAGATTATGAAATCCTCCGTGCCGAGATGAATGGTTTCGAGTTTGATCACCGGATCCTCCGGCCATGGTCGCGCGATGCCGCCTTCTACACGGTCATCCAGGATGCCCCACCCGATGTGCCGGCGCGCGAAGGACCCGAGCTGTATGGAACGCTCCTTCTTTATTCCTATTCCTTCCCCCTTTCAGAAAAAGAGATTCCAGAATTCCGGATGAGACTCCAGGCCATCCCCAAGATACTCGAGCAGGCCAGGAGCAACCTCGTGGAGGATGCCAAAGACCTTTGTCTGCTGGGCATAAGGGTCAAAGCCAATGAAAGTGCCATCCTGGAAGGCCTGGTAAGGACGCTGGCCAAGCACCATCCGATTCTCGTTTCAGACGCCGAGAAGGCCAGGGCGGCCGTAGAGGATTTCCGTGGCTGGCTCGAAGAGAAACATAAAACCATGAAAGCCCCTTCGGGCATAGGGATCGAGAACTACAACTGGTACATGAAAAATGTCCATCTTGTTCCCTTCACCTGGGATGAGCAAGTAACGATCCTCCAGCGGGAATTGCAGCGCTCTTGGACATTTCTCAAGATTGAGGAGAACCGCAACCGCCACCTGCCCAAACTCATTATGGCATCGAGCGCCGAGGAATACGGAAAACGCCGCCGCGAGGCGATTCAGGAGTTCATGACGTTCATCCGTAACAAGGAAATATTCACTGTGCCCGACTATATGGGGGACTATATGGGGTTGAGCTGGGCTTCGGATGGATTTTCGCGCGACCTTTCGCCGGTCGACTTCTTTCTCCAGGTTGAGTACCGCAATTCGCTGCCACTTCTATGCCACAGCATGCACACCTTCGACCTGCAGCGGCTGGTGCACGAAACTCATCCTATCCGCAGATTCCCGCTTCTCTACAACATCTGGGATTCACGCTGCGAGGGGATGGCAACCGCTTTCGAGGAAATGGCCATGCAGGCCGGTCTGATGGAGAAATCCCCCAGAGTCAGGGAACTCGTTTATGTCATGCTCGCCAACCGGGCGGCGCGAGCCCTGGGGGATTTGATGATGCATGCCAATAAACTTACGCTGGAGCAAGCCGTTGACTTTGCCTGCGAATGGACTCCCTACGCATGGTTGCGCAAGGACCGGGAAACGGTTTGGACCGATATGCGCATTTACCTCCACCAACCATTTTATGGAGCGAGTTATGTCATCGGCAAGGCCCATATCGAAAAGCTGATGGCTGACCGGGCACATCAGCTCGGGGGCAAGTTCGTTTTCAAAGAATTCATGGATGATTTTCTCGGCCTTGGCCTTATCCCCGTCTCGCTCATCCGCTGGCAAATGACGGGGCTGGACGATGAGATGAAAACGCTTTGGAAATAATGCCTGCTCGATCCTCTTCCTTTCTTGAGGCATTTGTAATGGTCCAATGGCGGGAAGAGTCAATAAACCAAAGCATCTCTCTCAATATCAGGAGGCCCTTATGAAGAAGCTTCGCAGCATCCTGATTCATTGGATGATCATGGCCGTTCTGGGAGCCGCTCTCATGGCTTCGAATGGTGCGCAGTCCCGCCGAGGTTCAAAACCCCTGGGCCCCACGTCGCCATCCCCAACGTCTGACATGATGCAACCGCTCCAGTTCCGTCATATCGGGCCGGTGGGGAACCGAGTAGTTGCCGTCGCGGGTGTTCCCGGAAATCCGCTCATCTGCTACGCCGGCGCCGCCTCGGGTGGCATCTTTAAGACCACGGATGGCGGCATCCGCTGGGAGCCCATTTTCGACGGCCAGGATGTTTCCTCGATCGGGTCCCTGTCTATCGCTCCCACGGATTCCAACGTTGTTTGGGCAGGAACGGGCGAGACGTTCATTCGAAGCAATATATCCATCGGCAACGGGATCTACAAATCGACGGACGCAGGGAAGAGCTGGGTCCGCATGGGCTTGGAAAATTCAGGTCGAATCGGCCGAATCGTCATCGACCCCCGTGATCCGGACGTGGTCTTTGCCGCAGCGCTCGGACATTGCTATGGCCCGCAGCCAGATCGCGGCGTCTTCCGTACTCTTGACGGTGGAAAGAATTGGCAAAGAGTTCTTTTCGTGGATGAAAATACGGGCTGCGCTGATATCGCCATGGATCCGACCAACCCCCGTATCCTCCTGGCCACCATGTGGCAGATCGAGATCAAGACCTGGGGAAAATTCAGCGGAGGACCTGGCAGTGGAATCTACACGTCGCGGGATGGAGGAGCGACCTGGAGAAAGCTTTCGGGCCGAGGGCTCCCCGATCCACCCCTGGGGAAGATCGGGCTGGCTGTTGCGCCTTCTAACCCGAACCGCGTGTATGCCTTGATCGAGACAGGGGACGGCGTACCGTGGAGGGGAAAGGAAACCCAGAGTGGCGTCCTCTGGCGCTCTGACGATGGCGGAGAGAACTGGATGCTGGTGAATTCCGATCCGGTCCTGACGCTACGCCCCCATTACTATACCCGTTGCGCCGTTTCACCAGTAGACGAAAACGAAGTTTATTTTTGTGCAGTAAAGTTCAGTTTGTCGCTAGATGGAGGGAAAACGACCTCGGCCGTCAATGATATTTGGTCGGCCATCAATCAGCCCGGGCCCGATAACCACGATATTTGGGTCGATCTAAAAAATGCGGACCGGATCCTGGTCGGGCACG
>Ga0209777_10004887_pt1 | contig 15683 bp, 14 predicted proteins | sample FrelakmetHBP12HB_FD_187147 | JGI IMG/M metagenome (GOLD analysis project Ga0209777, IMG submission 187147) | Freshwater lake sediment microbial communities from the University of Notre Dame, USA, for methane emissions studies -HBP12 HB (SPAdes)... | ecosystem: Environmental > Aquatic >... | reverse complement strand
AGGTCATAGCGACCGCGAATCGGCGGCGCATCCCAGATGATGTCGGTGACCAGGCCCAGCGCGCCGTGCTCCCCGACCGCCAGCTGGAACACGCGACCGGGATTGCCCTTGCTCAGGACGATCTTAACCTTCACGTTCCTGCCCTTGTAGTCTTCAGGTTCCGTGCCGTCATCCAGGACCACGAGCTCGGCTTCCACCGGCCGGGTCCCGGCGCTGCGCTGAATCAGCGAGGTCGGAAAGGTCGCGAAATCGCACAACCGGCGTTGCTCCGGCTCGACCAGGTCCAACGTGGCTGCCTTTGCTTCCCACGCCGGAAAGCTCTGATACGTCCAGTAGTATTTCTTGCCATCGGCCGGGAAGCGGCGGATGAGATTCTTCACGCCATAGCCGCGGAGCAACCCGGAAACGTATTCCGCGGCCTGACGATACCCGGGCGAGGCCTGAATCCGGTGATACTGGATAATCCCTGCCACATACTGTTTGGCCCGTTCGCCGGAAAACTCTTCGGCAATGCTCTTGACCAGACGCTTAACCAATCAAACCTCCTCGCGGCTGAAACCCGCGCGCGAACTTGAAGAAATTCTCCATGACCTGCCGACCGACGTCGCCGGACCGCTCCAGATGGAACTGCAATCCGAAAAGCGGCTTGGCATTGTGACGCATCGCCTCAACGTCCGAAGTCCGGGAATCCGCCAGTAACTTGAACCCGGCGCTCGCCAGGCCCTCGAGCACGACGTGCTCCCGGTGGCTTTCCATCACGACTATCTCCTTGGGCAAGCCGATGAACAGCGGTTCCTGAACCAGAACCCGGACCTTGTCCATCCCCTCCAGGAACTTGCCCCCGTTGATCACCCGCGCGCCGTGCGCCTTCGCGAGCATCTGATGACCGTAGCAGATGCCGAGCGTCGGCAACTCCTCGCGCTGCAGGAACCCAACCAGGCCCGGCAGATACTGACTCCTGGAAATCAGGTTCGGCGAACCCGAGAGCACCACCGCTTTGTACCGGGAAAGGTCGTAGTCCGCTGTCAAGTCGGCATCGCTCACCACGTCGCTTTCGCTGAACAATCTCACCATCGCTTCGACCGGCCCTATCTTCGGCGACCACTCCCCGCGATAGCTAGTGACAATCAGCGTCCTCATCCGGAAACTGCTACTCCCTACTCTCTACTCCCTACTCACTAGAGGTAGGAATTCGCGGTTCCGGCCAGAATCGCCGCGAGCCGCAGCAGCCGGTAGATGCCGAGGATGCTCTCCGCTTCGCAGACCACGGTCCGGCCGTCGGGCCGATTGCTGCCCGGAATCAGGGCGACCATGTCCGCGATTGCGGTGTCCAGCAGTTGCATCTCAATCCGGCACCGGCCATCCCCTGGAACCTTCAGCCGGAACGGCTGGAACATCTGGGCCCGGCTTGCCGCCTGGGCCGCCTTTTCTTTCAGTTCCTCCAGCACCTCGGTCGGGTGCCGGACGATTGCCGCGAATCGCGAAACCGCCTGCTTGGTAATCACCGTCTCGATGCCGGGGAACTCCTGGCGCGCCCGAGAGATGAGCTTGTCGTCACCCGACACGAATCCCACCGGCACACCGAAGTGGCCGGCCAGCGCCGCGTTAATCATCGCCTCGTCAACCTCCACCCCATTGACCAGTACCCGGTAGAAACTCCGTGACGAATACGTATGGTCCATGAGCGACTGCGCGGTCCCGGCCCCGCTGTGATAACCGACCATGAACAACTCGCTGAACGAGTTGTCAATCCCTTCGAGCATCATCAGCGGCCGGCCGCTGCCCCGCGAGACCTGTACGACTTCCGGCAGGTCCTCGACCAGCAGGCTGAGCGCCGAGCCGTGCGCGTCGCAGACCAGTATCCGCTCGACCCGCGCGCCGCTGTCAAGGACTCCCTCGCAGACTGCTTTGACCTCCTGAGTGAACATCCGGCGATAGCGCGGGAAATCGCTCTCATATTCCTTCCAGGACACGACTCCGGCAATCCCCTCCATATCCGCCGAAACAAAGAACTTCATACCCGCTCTCCGCTCGTAGTTCTTAGTTCTTGGTTCATAGTTCTTGGTTCTCAGTTCTTGGTTCTGACTTCTGGCTTCTGCATTCTGCCTTATGACTCCTCCGCATTCACAGCCCTCGCCTCTCTTCCCGCACCACCATCCCGGCCGACCCGGTCTTCTTCTCCAGATAGGCATAGGCGTCGTGGTTGTGGATGGACTCGTGACTCTCGACTTCGACGCTGAACCAGGTGATGTTCGCGTCCGCGTCCAGTCGCTGGGCGCAGTTCCGGACCACGTCCTCGACGAAGACCGGGTTGGCATAGGCCTGCTCAGTTACGTACTTCTCGTCCTCGCGCTTCAGCAGCGAGTAGACCGGACTTGAGGCGCTGGTTTCGACCATCTCGATGACGTCCTCAAGCCAGAGGAATCCCTTGAACCGGACCAGGACCTTTATCTCGCCGCGCTGGTTGTGCGCGCCGGCCTCGGCCATTTCCTTGGAGCACGGGCAGAGCGTGGTTACCGGCACCGTCACGCCGAGCAGAATCCGTACCCGGTCCTCCAGCGTGCCGATGAGTCGGCAGGTGTACTCCATAAGCCCGGACTCGCCGGACACCGGCGCTTTCTTCTCGATGAAGTACGGAAACTCCAACTCGAGATGCGCTGATTCCGCGGACAGCTCGGTCTTTACCGCCTTGAGAATTGTGCCGATATTGGTCACCGCGATTTCCCGGTGATACCGATTGAGAATCTCCACGAACCGGCTCATGTGCGTGCCCCGGAACTCGTGCGGCAGGTTCACGTACAGGTTGATGTTCGCCACCGTATGCTGGCGCCGGTGCGCCTTGTCCGACAAGACAATCGGGTAGCGCAGGTTCTTCACCCCGACCTTGTCGATCTCAATCCGGCGCAGGTCCGGTTCGCTCTGGACGTCACGCATCGCAGTATCATAGCCTGCCTGCCGCCGACAGTCAAGTCGGGTGCGGCGGCGCTCGCCAGGGAGCTTATTGACACGCGCCGGGTTTTGCTGTAGCTTCCTTCGGCAGTTGAGTGAGTCTAATGAAAGAGTGTTGATTGACCGGAGAGGAGGTTTCCGATGAACCCGGTGAATTGGTTTATCCTTGGTTTTGTGTTGACCGTGATGGAAATAGTGATTCCGGGCTTCGTGATTTTCTGGTTCGGCATCGCCGGCGTGATAACCGGCGCCATTTCGCTGTTCATGCACAATCTGCCCGCGCAGATTGCCATCTTCGTGGTGTTGTCCGGAATCATGGTGTTCTTCGCTCAGAGAATCGCCCGGCGCTGGACCCGGCACTCACCCGAGAGCGTCGGCTCGGAGCGCCTGCATGACGCGCACGGCGAAGTCACGGCGCGCATCAACCCGCCCGACATGGGCATGGTCAAGGTGCTCGGCGAGACCTGGCGCGCCGAGTCAAGTATGGTCATTGAAGCCGGAACCAGTGTAAGAGTAAGAAAGGTCGTCGGCAACCACCTGGTGGTGACGCCGAAGACCGAATCGCAACAATAGGAGGTAACTCATGACTGCTGTCTGGATTGTCATCGGTGTCTTCATCTTCATCATCGCGGTCAGCGGCATCAAGATCATCCGCCCCTTCCAGCGGGGCGCGGTCGAACGCCTGGGCCGCTACGTCCGACTCGCCGGGCCGGGCTTGAACTTCATCACGCCGTTCATTGAACGCATCCGGATTGTTGATACGCGCGAACAGGTCGTCGAAGTCCCACCCCAGGAAGTGATTACCAAGGACAACGTGGTCGTAACGGTGGATGCCGTCATCTACTTCGAAATCACCGACCCGGTGAAGGTGCTCTACAACGTCGCGCAGTTCCGGTTCGCCACCATCAAGCTGGCGCAGACCAACCTGCGTAACGTCATCGGCGACATGGCGCTCGACGAAACCCTCACTTCCCGTGAGAAGATTAACCTGCATCTGCGCCAGGTGCTGGATGAAGCAACCGACAAGTGGGGCGCGCGCGCCACCCGGGTCGAGCTACAGCGCATTGACCCGCCGGCCGACATCATGGAGGCCATGCACCGCCAGATGAAGGCCGAACGCGACCGCCGGGCCATCATTCTCGAGGCTGAAGGCATCAAGCAATCTACGATTCTGAAGGCCGAGGGTGACAAGCAGCAGTGGATTTTGAAGGCCGAAGGCCAGGCCGCTGCCATTCAGAAGGTCGCCGACGCCGACAAGTACAAACTGCTCACGGTTGCCGAGGGCGAAGGCCAGGCAATCGAACGCGTGTATCACGCGATCCACAACGGCAATCCGACCAAGGACCTGCTCACCATCAAATACCTCGAAATGCTGGGCAAGGTCGCGGACGGCAAGGCCACCAAGGTCTTCCTGCCCTACGAAGCCGCGGGCATCACCGGTGCCTTGAGCATCTTTGCCGAGGGATTGAAACAGGTCAAAGAACAGTCCGAAGCACCTGAAGAAAAGCCGGTGGCGAAGAAGTAGCTACTGGCGGAACCAGAATTCCGGGCGAGAGCATCAGCTTCTCGCCCGGATGCGTTCCGCCGAGTCCAAAGGCCTTGTCGAAAGACCCAAATCCTAAGCTCGAAGTCCGAACAAAAACCGAAGCTCGAATTTCGAAGGCCCAGCTCGGCTTGAGCCCTGATTCGGATTTCGGGTTTCGGCATTTGTTCGGTACTTCGGGTTTCGGGTTTGGGAATTCGGCCTGAGCCTGCGCGGCGCGCTATGCTTTCTTCTTCTCCGGAGTCTTGCGCCGGCCGGCGCACTCACCCATCCGCTTCTTCAACTCCGCCTCGAATCCCCGGTCGGTCGGAAGGTAATAGTGCCGGCCTTTCAGGTTCTCGGGCAGGTGCTCCTGCTCGACCCTGGCATCCTTGAAGTCGTGAGCGTACTTGTAACCCTCGCCATAGCCCAGCCCCTTCATCAGTTGGGTCGTGGCGTTGCGCAGGTGCAGCGGCACCGGCTGGGCGAGTGTCTCCAGCGCATCCTTCTTCGCGGCCTCGTACCCCTTGTACACGGCATTGCTCTTGGGCGCGAGGGCGAGGTACGCCGCGCACTGGGCCAGCGCATTGTTCGCTTCCGGCATGCCAATGAAGTCCACCGCTTCCTTGGCCGCGACCGCAATCAGCAAGGCGCGCGGGTCGGCATTGCCGATATCCTCGGACGCGAAGCGCATCATCCGGCGTGCGACATACAACGGGTCTTCGCCGGCTTCCAGCATCCGTGCCAGCCAGTAAATCGCGCCGTCCGGGTCGGAATCGCGCAGGGACTTGTGCAGCGCGGAAATCAGGTTGTAGTGCTCTTCGCCGGACTTGTCGTACAGCAGGAACTTGCGCTGGACCAGCTCCTCCAGGTAACCCGCAGAGATCTTCCGAGCTCCCCGCTTGTCCGGCTCGGTCGACGCCACCGCAAGCTCCAGCGTGTTCAGCGCCCGGCGCGCGTCACCGTCCGCAATCTGGGCGATGTAGTTCAGCGCCTTGTCCTCGATTTCCGGGTTGAGTTTCATCATCACCGAGTCAGTCGTCAAGGCGCGCCGCATCAATTGGACCAGGTCTTCGGGTTTGAGCTGCTGCAACACATAGACCTTGGCGCGTGAAAGCAGCGGCCCGATAACCTCGAACGACGGGTTCTCGGTCGTCGCGCCAATCAGGATAATCCGACCCGACTCGACGTGCGGCAGAAACGCGTCCTGCTGCGCTTTGTTGAACCGGTGGATTTCGTCAACGAACAGGATGGTCGCCTTGTTGTGCGCCTTGCGCTGGAACTCGGCATCCCGGACCACATTGCGGATTTCCGCGACCCCGGCGAGCACGGCGCTGAACTTCACGTAGTGCGCCTTGGTGTAACCGGCAATCAGAAGTGCAAGGGTCGTCTTGCCCGAGCCGGGCGGACCCCAGAGAATCATCGAGTGCAGCTCGCCCTTCTCAATCATCCGGCGCAGGGGCTTGTCCTTGCCCAGGATGTGTTCCTGCCCCAGAAACTCGGACAGGTTCCTCGGCCGCATCCGGTCCGCCAAAGGCGCGACCGTTGTCAGGGGATGACCCTGACTCGGTTCAAACATGTCGGACTTCTCCTGTTTCACGCCTGATTATAGCCCGAGAACAGGACAAGGCAAGAACCGAAATCCCGCGCTGGAGACTCACCGCGAAGACCAGCAATAGCACGAGCCGGGAATTGCAGATTACAGATTACAGAGGTCAAAATGCTTCGGCTCAATTTGCAGTTTGCACTCTGCTATTTGCATTTTGAAATCCCCTTCGCTGGCGGGGACAAACTTTCCTCTTGCTTTTTCCGTCAGGGGGCCTACAATTTCACCGCGTGCGAAGTCGCTGTCCTTGAGAGATACAGGACGATCCCGTGAGAGTCCTCGGGATCAAGGCTAGATTTGCTCGAGACAGCACTGAGAGAAGGTCCACCTTAGCCGCGTCCTGCGCCTCCCAAGGGCGGCGACTCTTGTAGTTCCCTCCGAAGCTCAACCTTCGTCTTTGACTTTGACGTCCGGCACTCATATAATCACGCAGTGACCACCAGAGAACGAATCGAACGCAGACTCGGATTTCAATCCCTGTTCGACTTCCGCGATGCGGTCGAGGCAATTGACTTTGCGGCCGGCGCCGGCTTCAAGGCCGTCGAGTTGAACCTGGGAAACCCCTATTACCTGAACCAGTTGCGCAACAGCCGGGAGCGGGCGCGGATTCGCCGGGCCTCAAAGCGCCGCGACGTCGCAGTGCTGGTCCACAGCGTGGACGGCCTCAACTTCTTCCGGGCTGACTGGGAGCATGCGAAGATGAACCTCGCGATGCTCAAGCGTATCATCACCTGCGCGACTCTGGCCGAAACCGTCCATTTCACGTTTCACCTCGGCGTGGACATGTTCTACGGCTACTCGGCGGGCAAGAAGTACACCTATGAGATTTACCCTGAACTCTTCGCCGATAACCTGCGCCGGGTTCTGCTCGACTTGAGAGACTTCGCCCGGGACAAGGTAACGCTTGGCGTTGAGAATGTGGGGGGATTCCGGTATCCCTGGGTCTTTCCGATTCTGCACAAAGTCCTGGGCGGCAAGCTCTGCCTGACCATGGACGTCGGGCACATCAACGTCTACAAGGGCCGGGTCAAGGAAGCCGAAGAGGACTTTTTCAAGGCCCACCGCCGCCTCATCCGCAGCTCGCACCTGCACGACAACGACGGAAAATGGGACATGCACGACATCATCGGCAATGGCAGCATCAGCTTCATCCCTTATCTGCGGATGCTGGCTGAACAGAACGCCTGGTGCATCTTTGAGGTGAGGCCGAAGGAATCAGCGGTCGAGAGCCTGCGCCGGTTTCACGAGAAGCTCGCCCCGCAGCTCTGAACGCTGGCCCGGAACCGGCAAGTCCAAATTCCAAAATCCAAAGTCCAGACAAATGCCAAATGACAAAGCGAACTTGCCACAGAGCCACAGAGAAATAGCACAGAGAGCACCGAGAATCAGGGACTCAGTTTCCCTCTGTGTCCTCTCAGATTCTCTGAGTCCTCGGTGGTAGTCTGTTTTGGACCTTGCTTTGGACTTTGAACTTCGGACTTTGGACTTACTTCGAGTCTTCTTTCATTGAAACGCGTCCGTCCAGGAATGCGTCCTTGGCCAGCACCAGGTTCCGGCACTTGACGTCACCGAGTACGGTGGCCCCGGACTGAAGTTCCAGCGCGCCCTGTGCGACGACGTTGCCTTCGATCTTCCCGGCAATTACGCCGTCCTTGCAGTGCACGTCGCCATGGACATACGCCCCTTTGCCCATGTACAGGCTGTCCATCACGCTCAGGTTGCCTTCAATCCTGCCATCCATGCGCATGCCGCCCCGGACCGAAACATCGCCTTTGACTTCGGTCTCAGGTCCGATGACCGTGTCCAGCTTGCCTTCGACCTTCACGCCTAACATCTATGCCCCTTTCGCCCTGCTGCAGAATGGGAACACCCGCAATCCGGCCCGCACTTCGCGTGCCTGGCCGGTTTGTTCCTCCCTCCCAGAATCTCATGAATCAGCCGCGTCGGTTCGGGTCGCCGCGCGCCAATCCGGATGCAGTCACCCAGCTCTGCGGCGATCCGCTTTCCCGGCTTCGGGTCATTGGCCAGCACTCCGACCACGACCTCGCCCTTCTGCACCCGGTCTCCTGCCTTCCTTCTGAACCAGAACCCGACTGCCGGGTCAATCTTGTCGTCCTGCTTCTGACGGCCCGCGCCGAGCTCGACCGCGAGCATCCCGATGCGCAGTGTATCCATCTCCTGCACGAACCCGGACCGGGGCGCGCCCAGCGTGAACTGAAACCGGGCGGTCGGCAGGAGTGCGTAGTCGTCGATCACGCGCGGGTCGCCGCCCTGCAGTTTGACCATCCGGCGGAAATGCTCCAGCGCCGCTCCGCTGCCGATTGCCTGACCCATCCGGTCACAGACCTGTTGCGAAGTCCGCGCGACCCTGCTCATCAGCAGCATCTGCGCCGCCAGCGTCATGGTGACTTCCATCAGGTCCGGCTCGCCCTTACCCTTCAGGGCCTCAATCGCTTCAATTAACTCAATCGAATTCCCGACCGCCCGGCCCAGGGGCTGGTTCATGTCGGTAATCAAAGCCATCACCTTCCTGCCCATGTCTTTGCCGATGGCAATCATCGTTTCGGCGAGCCGGCGCGATTGCGCGACCTCGCTCATGAACGCGCCGTTGCCGGTCTTCACGTCCAGCACCAACCCCTCAATTCCCTCAGCCAGCTTCTTGGACATGATGCTCGCCGCAATCAGCGGAATCGAATCCACGGTCGCAGTCACATCGCGCAGGGCGTACATCTTCTTGTCGGCCGGCGCAAGCTCCTTCGTCTGCCCCATCATCGCGAACCCGTTCCGGTTCAGGCCCTGGCGGAACTCGGCGAAACTCAGGTCCGTGCGGAAACCCGGAATCGACTCCAGCTTGTCCAGCGTGCCGCCGGTATGGCCCAGGCCCCGACCTGAGACCATCGGCACCTTGACCCCGCAGGCCGCGACCAGTGGTGCGAGAACCAGCGACACCTTGTCCCCCACGCCCCCGGTCGAGTGCTTGTCAATCTTCGGACCCGGGATGCCGGACAGGTCGAAGACCTTGCCCGAGTTCATCATCGCCATGGTGAGCGCGGTAGTTTCGGCAAAGGTCATGCCCTGGAAATAGACCGCCATCAAGAATGACGAGAACTGGTAGTCGGGAATCGCGCCAAGGGAAAAGCCGGACACAAGGAACTCGATCTCCTCACGCGCCAGTTCCCGACCGTCGCGCTTAGCCTTGACCAGTTCATAGACATTCATGCCTGCATTCTAAGCCTGCGTTGCGCTCGTGTCAACGCCACGCTGAGCAGCAATTCCGGAATGGGCTCACCCCAACGATACAACGACCACCACGGCAGGCCGGGGAAGTCTAATTGCAGACCTGCCGCGAGTCCCCGCCGAGATTGCCACGCTCCGCTCGCAACGGCAGGTCAGCGGGACGTGGCAATTGCGGATTACAGAAGTCAAAATGCTCCGGTTCACTTTGCACTCTGCAACTTGATATTTGCATTTTGAAATCCCCTTCTTCACTTTGAGTCGTCGTGCCGTCGTGTTTCGATCCCGGGTTTCGGATCTTCTCTGGCCGTTGACAACCCCGTATCGTCTCTTATCATTGTCCGGTGCTGAACTCCAACCGCCGCATCTTCATCACGGCTTTTGCCTGGGCTTTCGCGTTCCTGATGGGTATCCTGGCCGGGGCCTTTGTCCGCCTGCAATACGGCCTGCCCAAACCCTCGGAACTCCAGGACTACCGGCCGATGGTCTCGACCAAACTGCTCGACCGCCGGGGCCAGCTGGTCGGCGACTTCGCCCAGGAGCGGCGCGAGCCGGTGACCCTGGACAAGATCCCGGACGCCCTGAAGACCGCGATGGTCGCGGTCGAGGACAAGCGCTTCTATCACCACTGGGGCATTGACATCGTCCGGCTCTTCGGCATGAGCTTCTACAACCTGAAGCACCTGCGCCTGGTTCAGGGCGGCAGCACCATCACCCAGCAGCTCGCCCGCAACATGTTCCTGAACATGGCCCAGACGCTTGACCGCAAGATGAAGGAGGCGCTGCTCGCGGTCGAGATTGAACGCGCCTTCTCCAAGGACGAAATCCTCGAACTCTACCTGAACCAGGTCAACTTCGGCTCGGGCGCCTACGGCATCGAGGCCGCGGCCCAGACCTACTTCGGCAAGCACACCAGGGACCTGAACACGCTCCAGCTTGCGACGCTGGCCGCCATCCCGGCCAATCCCACGGTCTATTCCCCGTACGCGCATCCTGAGAACTGCGTCCGGCGCCGCAACCTGTTCCTGAAGAAGATGCTCGACGCTAAGAAACTCAGCAAGTCCGACTACGACAAGGCAATCAAGGAACCGGTCAAGGTCCTGCCCCACACGCCGCGCCGGAATGAGGCCCCGTACTTCGTCGAGGAAATCCGCAAATACCTCGAAGCGACCTATGGCCCGGAGTTCGTCTACACGAGCGGCGCGACGATTTACACGACTCTGGACCTGAAGCTCCAGCGCGCGGCCAACTCGGCCATCTCGGACGGCCTGACCCGGCTGGAAAAGGACTACAAGCTCGCGAACCCGAAAGCAGTCTATGATTCGCAGGTGCGCAAGGACACCACCCTGAAGCCGAAATACCTGCAGGGCGCGGTGGTGGCGATTGACCCCAAAGACGGCGGCATCCGGGCGATGGTCGGCGGCCGGAGCATCACCCAGAGCTGGTTCAACCGTGCCACCCAGGCCAGGCGCCAGCCCGGCTCGGCGTTCAAGGTCTTTGTCTACACCGCGGCGATGGACAACGGCCACTCGCCGGACGACATCATCGACGACACCCCGCTCCGCCTGATACCGCCCGGCGGCGGCAAGGCCTACGAGCCTCACAACTACGACTACAAATTCATGGGGCCAATCAACCTGTACACCGCGCTGATTCTCTCGCGCAACGTGGCCGCGGTCCGGCTCATCGCTGACGTCGGGCCCGAAGTCGTCATCCGCTATGCCCGCCGGATGGGCATCAACGAACCGCTCAACCCCTATTACTCGCTCGCCCTGGGCGCGTGCGAGGTCACGCCAATCGAGATGACCTCGGCGTTCGGGGTCCTGCCCAACGACGGGGTCCGGGTCGCACCCCGGTACATCAACCGGATTGTCGACCGCGACGGCCGCGTCGTTGAACAGGACTTCCCGAAAGAGGAGAACGTGCTCAACCCGAGTACCTGCCACACGATGGTCGACATGATGCAGGGTGTGGTCAACGAGGGCACCGCGACCGCGATTCGCCATGCCGGGTTCGAGCGCGCCGCAGCCGGCAAGACCGGCACGACCGACGACTATGCCGACGCCTGGTTTGTGGGCTTCACGCCCAACCTCGCGTGCGGGGTCTGGGTCGGCTATGACCAGCGTCACACAATCTTCCACGGCGCCGCCGGCGGCGGGGTGGCCGGCCCAATCTGGGCCCGCGTCATGAACGCGAGCGACCCGCCGGCACCGGACGAGTTCACGTTCTCGGATGAGTCTGCAACGCCCGCCGCCTCGCCGGTCAAACCCGAATCCGCGCACAAAGACACGTCGCACTCGGCGAACATGCAGCAACCCAAACCTGCCCCGGATACCGGGCACGGCAAAGGGGTTGAGAAGATAGGGCAGTTCTAATCAGAAAAGGCTCAAAGTCCAAAATCCAAAGTCCAAACAAATGCCAAATGACAAAGCTCAAACCACGTGGTCGGCCCGTTCGGCTTTGAGCTTGGGATTTTGAACTTTGTTTGGATTCTGGTCTTTGGATTTTGGATTTGCGGCAAAGAGCAATCCCCGATGAGCCCGTGCAGTCGTCCCTCACCCGACTTGACCACAATCTACAACCTGCTACATGCCGCCTTCGGTCCTCAGCACTGGTGGCCGGCCGCGACCCCGTTTGAGGTCATGACCGGCGCGATACTCACCCAGAATGCGGCTTGGCCGAACGTCGAACGCGCGATCGCCAACCTCAAACGCGCTCGGAAGCTCACCCCCAAAGCGATTCTCGCGCTGTCCGACCGCGAGCTTCAGCGACTGATCAAGCCCAGTGGGTTCTTCCGAGTCAAAGCCAAACGGCTTCGGTCATTCGTGGACTACTTCACGACCCGGTATCAGGGCAGTATCGCGCGCATGCAGCGGGAACCGCTTGCGCGCCTCAGGCCAGAGTTGCTCCGGGTTCACGGCATCGGCCCTGAGACCGCCGACTCAATCCTGCTCTACGCCCTGAACCAGCCGTCCTTCGTGATTGACGCCTACACCCGCCGCATCCTTGAGCGGCACGGATTGACTACCCGCAAGGCCCGGTACGATGACGTGCGCGCGGTGTTCGAGAACCGCCTTCCGCACCGGGTCAGGTTGTTCAACGAATACCACGCCCTGTTTGTACGGCTGGCCAAGACCCATTGCCGGCCCAAACCGCGCTGCGCCGGCTGTCCGCTATCCGCTTACCGCCAGGACGGCGCCCATCCGCCAATTCCACTGATTCGGAAGCTAACGGCCGAGGGCGCAGAGAACGCAGAGGCAAAAGAGCTGCGGCTATCGGCTCAAGGCCGTCGGCTATCGAATTCCCGCGCTTGGCCACTTGACCACTAGACCACTTTCTGGTCATTCCGCGGTCGGTATTCTGCCCTCTGACTTCCGACTTCGCGCTCCACGCGGCCTTCCACCCTGCCCGGTGGTAAGTGAGCGACTCCACAACTGAGGCTCTTGACAACGCGCACTTTTCCGCTTTTACTTTCCCCTGATGGCGACGACGGCGGGACCAGGACAGGTCGAGCACTTCGTTGAGCGGTCCGAGCGCAGGCGCAACTACCCTGCATGCGGAAAGCCGGGGAATTGACATGGTCAAGTGGTGGCGCCAGTGGTGGCAGTTGAAATGGCACTCGCTGAACGTACTGGGTCTGTTCGGCTCTGGACACCGTCTTGCCGCAATCCGGACTTTCGGACAGCTTGGGGATAAGCGTGCTACTCCGGTCCTGCTCCGGGCGCTTGGCAACAGTGACCCGGGCGTCCGGCTGGCGTCGGTTGAGGCCCTGGCCGAACTCCGGGACGCCTCGGCCGTCGAGCCGCTCTGCCGGATGCTGGGCGATGGCGAAGGAGATGTCTTCCAGGTTGCGGTGTGCGCCCTGGGCTGCCTGGGCGACCCTCGCGCCGCGGGGCCACTGATTACCGCACTCGATGCGCTGCTTGCGAGTCCGCGCGCCGACGCGAAGGCCCAATCTGCGCGGTCCCCGGCCGCGGACGACGCCATCGCCTTGCGCGCCCGAAGCGCCGAGCTGGTAGCCGCCGCGCTGGCCGAACTGGGGGTCCGCGACGCCGTAGCGCCTTTGTGCCGGATGCTGGGCGACCCCGGCAACGGGACCGACGGACGTGTCTGTGCCGCGTGGGCACTCGGCAAACTGGGCGACCCGGGCGCGATCGACGCGCTGTGCCGAGCGCTCCGCGACAACACCACCGATGTGCGGCTGGCCGCGGCCGAGGCCCTGGAGAACCTGGGCAGTACTCGCGCCGTGGATCCCCTGCTCGAAGCCCTCCGCGATACCTGGAGCGAGCGGGCGACCGCCGAGACTGAGTACCGGAAGTCGCACATCGCCCTGAACGTGAACGACGATGTCAGCTGGAGCAAGCTGCGCGAGGCAATCAAGACCGCCCTGGAGAAGCTCGGCGACACGCAGTGGCGGGAAGTGTGTCGGCAGGCCTACGCGGCACAGGGTGACCATGTGCCGCAGATCGCGCTCTGCCTGTTCGACGCCAAGCGGATCGAGGAGAAAGCGGTTCCCTCGCACGGCGCATACGCCGAGGCTCGGTTCCTGGAAGCGCTTCAAAAGGCTCTCGCGACATCGGGCGGCTGGGCCGCCGTGCCGAGCCTGGCCGGATGTCGCGGCAACCTGCCTCGCGGCGATGCCCCGGGCCAACCGAGCGGGGCGGTCGTCCTGGGACGCTGGGTCGCGGGGATGGCCGTGGACGCTCATCTCCCGTCCGGCTTTCGAGCGCAACTCGAGGCCGACCCGGCAAACCTTGGATTGGTCCCGTATGCCATCGGCGTTTGTCCCATCTCGGCTTCGCTCGCTCGGAAGGTCCACGGAACGCTCATGACATCCGAGGCGCCTGGGTACATCGGTTCGGTCACCCTGAATGCCGACTTCCCTCCGCGAGGTCTGAAGCCTCTTCTCGCCGCGGCCCGCGAAGCCGGTCTGCACGGTTCTGATGCCGCGTTCGCGGCGGTCACCTCCGCCCTCGGTGTGCCGGTGAAGATGGGCATCAAGGAAGGTGGTCGGTGCTTCGGCTGGCTGGTGCCGGAATCCGAGCTCTCCAAGTTGGGGCTGGCACCGTTTAGACCATAGCGCGCTCATCCCGGGCACAAGCTCGACCGCGCCGGAATGGCCTCAAGCGAAGCGATACTGCGAACGCAGTGATACTGCGAGCGAAGCGATACTGCACTTCTTGCGCATTCAGCCTCGACTATCGGCTGTCTTCACCTGATTGGTCATTGAGGCTTGGGATTTGCGCGCAGTCCATGTACACAAATCTGTATACATAACGCCAGTTCGCCCTACAGGCTCGATTTCAGGCCATTCTTGACCTAACTCCCGTGGCTGCGCGTGTTACGAATCGAGGCCTCGACAAAGGCAGTGCCTGGGTAGGTGCCTGGGTAGGCTCTCTACCAGGCTCTCTACCAAGTGCTCTACCAGGTGCTCTACCAGGTGCTCTACCAGGTGCTCTGGTAGGTGCTCTACCAGACTCTCTACCAGGCTCTCTGGTAGGCTCAGTGGTAGGCTCTCTACCAGGCTCTCTGGTAGGCTCAGTGGTAGGCTCTCTACCAGGCTCTCTACCAGGCTCTCTGGTAGGCTCAGTGGTAGGCTCTCTGGTAGGCTCTCTACCAGGTGCTCTACCCAGCTGAGGAGCTTCCTTTCGGATTTCGGACTTTGGGCTTTGTTTGAGCTTCGGACTTAGGGCTTGGGGCTTTACCGCTTCGGACTCATCGCTCATCGTTTCCGTTCGACTCTGCGCTCTGACCTTTGCCTTTTGACCTTTGACTTTTGAGTTCTGCCGGCTCCTTCCTCAATCCGTCCGTTAATCCGGGTAACGTCCCCAGGTTTTCCCCGGGCCTGGATGGTGTGCCAGGTATTCGCCGCCGGCAGAGTCGAATTCCATACGCACTCGTAGTAGTCCATACCCTCCACGCCCGGGCCGACCGAGTCGCCGTCAACCAGGAACACGACGCTCAGTATCCCGCTGCTGTCGGCCACGTCCGCCTGCAAGGTAATGGTTCCGCGGAGAATCGCGCTGTCCAGCGGCGCAACCATCGCCGCCAAGGGCGGAGTTGCGTCCCGGTGCCCGAACAGGTGGCAGCTCAGACCGCACATGAGCACAAGCGCGCCAACGCTCAGAAGTGCTATCCAACCGCGTCTCCTCATCTCACTTCTCCTTACTCAATCCAACACTGGCCCGGGCAGCCTCGCCGCATCTCTCCGGCTATTCGTCTTCCGCCGGGTGTCGGTGCTGGATGACGTATGTGCCGCCGAGCTTGATGCCCAGAGTCGCGCCGACCCATGGACTGTGACGCCCTGACAACCAGCCGTCGAGTTCGACGTGAGGCGTCACCCAATACCAGGTGTAGCTCACCCCTGCGCTT
>Ga0209777_10004886_pt1 | contig 15686 bp, 13 predicted proteins | sample FrelakmetHBP12HB_FD_187147 | JGI IMG/M metagenome (GOLD analysis project Ga0209777, IMG submission 187147) | Freshwater lake sediment microbial communities from the University of Notre Dame, USA, for methane emissions studies -HBP12 HB (SPAdes)... | ecosystem: Environmental > Aquatic >... | reverse complement strand
CAGCGGCGGCGGTCACGGCTACGGCTACGGCAGCTACGGCAGCGGCCACGGCTACGGCGGCGGCGGCGGTTACGGTTACGGCGACGGCTACGGCAGCTACGGCAGCGGTCACGGCTACGGCGGCGGTTACAACGGGTACGGCTACGGCGACGGCAGCGGCTACGGCGGCGGCTACGGCGGCGGTTACGGCGGCGGTCACGGCGGCGGCTACGGAACAATTAAGTTACGCAAACCGGGGAGGCGGCCATGATTTGGAAAATATTTGGATGGTGTTGGATTCTCGTGGCGTTAGTAGCGCTGGGATTCACGGTATGGGATACAGCTGTTTTTATCTTAGAGCAAAGGGCAAGAGAGGGTAAAGACTAATGGAAGACTTACCTACACGACACTCTCGTGGGCGTTATGGGATAGACAACCCCTCGTCTATTTTTTCAGAGGCGACTGTGCGGAAGATACGCAAGGAATATACTGACACAATACCGAATCCATCGCAGCGGTCGCTGGCTAAGAAGTACAAGTGCGGCGTGAATACCATGCGTAAACTCTTGTGCCGGATTACGTACATATACGTGCTAGACGAAGAACCGGAACCGCTAGACGAGGAGCCTAAAGCTAAGCGCGTTCCGCTTCGGACGGGGATGGGATACGCCCTAGAACCTAAAGCAAAAGTGGCTACCCTGCGGGCTGATGAGTACCGCATGTATTTTAAGACACAGAGAGCCTACGACTCTGCAATGGCTCATGCGAAGTATTTGGAAAGTAAGGGGATGCGCAAGCGGGCTTTCCGAGTAAGACTAAACATTGAAGAAGCAGGGATAAACGTTTAAGAGCAACGCATATGATATTAATTACAATAGATTTTGAGACGCGTTACGACAAGAAGTATTCCCTGTCTAAGATGCCGACAGAGGAGTACATTCGGGATACGCGGTTCGAGGCTATCGGCGTGGGCGTGAAGGTAGGGGAGGACAAGTCCGAATGGTGTAGTGGGAAGCACGCCGAGATTAAAACATTCCTACTGCGTTATGACTGGGCCAACGCTATTGCCATCGCGCACAACGCGATGTTCGATGCGGCTATCCTCAGTTGGGTATTCGACATCCGGCCCGCCAAGTGGGTAGATACTTTAAGTTTAGCCCGCGCGGTGGATGGGCTTGAGGTAGGGAACAGCCTTAAGGCGGCAGCACTCCGGTATGGGCTGGGCGTGAAGGGTACTGAGGTAGTGGAGGCTCTGGGGAAATGCCGTGCAGACTTTACGCCGGAGGCGCTGCGGCTCTATGGAGAATACTGTAAGAACGACTGCGACCTGACCTATGCGCTGTTTAACGTGTACTTATCCTGTCCGTTGACAGCGGAGGAGTTGGAAGTTATTTCGCTGACTGTAAAGATGTTTTCCGAGCCGGCGCTCGAGTTAGATATGGAGCTACTGGAGTACCACCTGCTGGGCGTACGTGAACGCAAGGAGCTATTGCTAGAGGCCTGCGGGTCCACACGGGAGGTACTGCTTTCTAATCCGAAGTTTGCGCTGCTGCTGGAATCGCTGGGCGTCGAGCCACCCACAAAGATAAGCAAGACTACCGGCAAGGAGACCTTCGCGTTTGCTAAGAGCGACGAGGGACTGCGCGAGTTGCGGGAACATCCGGACGAGCGCGTGCAGACCGTGGTCGCTGCCCGACTAGGTATTAAGTCTACGCTGGAAGAGACCCGGACGGAGCGCTTCATCGCTATCGCTAAGCGCGGCTTTTTACCAGTTCCCTTGAAATATTACGCCGCACACACAGGACGTTGGGGCGGTTGCTTAGTGGGGGATACTGAGGTTACAGTGTACGACAGTGAGAAAGGTAGATTAGTAAAGAAGATAACAGACGTGCTCCTCGACGACTTAGTGTGGGACGGAGCAGCGTTTGTCGCCCACGAGGGGGTTCAATTCAGTGGCTTTCAAGAAGTTATTTCTTGGGATGGGATAATAGGAACTGAAGATCATGTCGTATTCACAGACGCCGGAGAGATTAGCCTACGAGAAGCGATGCAGGGACGCCATCGAATTACGGTTGCGTGCAGCCCTACTGCGAACGATGTGGGTACCGCTAGGGAGCTTGCATGTTTCGACAAAAGGTAAAGTTTTATGTCGATGCCAATGCGGACGCGAGTCTAATGTAATCGTACGTGATGTATTGGTAGGTAAAAGTGGAAGTTGTAAATCTTGTTCTATGCGATTAAGAATGAAGATGGTCACACAGGAAGAGCGGATAGTTAGGGCTAAGAAAGCCAGCGCCGCAGCGGTAGAAAAACTCAGTCTTAGGATAAACCCCTACGAAACTAAGTATGGGATTGCGCAGATAAAGCAGCTGGCGCACATATTTTCGTCGGCTAAACAAAGGTGCAGCAACCCTAGCGCGCTCTCGTTCTATAACTATGGCGGTAGAGGAATAGAGTTCAGATTCCCCTCTATACGGGCTGCAGTGGAATGGGTATTGGATAACCTTGGGGATAAACCTACGCCATTACATTCGTTGGACCGCATAGACAACGACCGGCATTATGAACCCGGTAATTTACGGTGGGTAACTCGTACAGAGCAGGCTAGAAATAAGCGCGCATATAAGCGCACTCTTAACGGTGAGCGCATACGGGTAATAAAAACCTTACGTGCCGATTTATCTTACGAGACCATCAGACAATGGATCATTCAAGGTGCTACAAACGAAGAAATTATAACCCGGAGGAAATATGCTCGTACCAGTTTATGACATCCGCAACTGTGGCCCGCGTCATCGGTTTGTTGCTAACGGGAAGTTAGTTCATAACTCGGACAAAGTTAATTTCCAAAACCTCCCGGCACGAGGGGAATTTAACGCGTTAAAGAACGCTATCCTAGCACCGCCCGGACACGTCATTATCGACTGCGACTCGTCACAGATTGAAGCGCGCGTGCTGGCGTGGCTAGCGGGGCAGGATGACCTTGTGCAAGCTTTCGCCAACAGAGAAGATGTCTACAAGATTATGGCATCCAAGATTTATAAGAAGCCTGTTGAAGAGATAACTAAAAACGAGCGCTTCATGGGAAAAACAGTAGTGCTCGGTTGTGGCTATGGGCTGGGTGCTAAGCGGTTCCGGATATCACTTAAAGGATTGGATGTAGAGATAACTGCCGAGGACGCGCAGAACATTATAGATGCTTATCGGAATACGTACTCGGCTATCCCCAAGCTCTGGCGTCAGGGGGACAACTGTCTCGGGGCACTCTACGAGGGTGAGGTTAACGGCACCAAGAAAACTACAGCCTTTGGGATGCACACCGACGCGGTAGCGCTCTATCAGGATGGGTTTCATCTGCCGTCAGGATACATACTGGGTTACGCCGAACTGCAACGGGAAGAAGACCTAGGCAGGCAGGAATATACCTATAAATCGCGCAAAGGCCGCACCAAGATATACGGCGGTAAAGTTGTGGAGAATGTGACTCAGGCCGTTGCACGCTGCATCATCGCGGAACAGATGGCGAAAATATCCAAGCGGTATAAAGTCGTGTTGACTGTCCATGATGCTATTACCTGCGTGGTCCCTGAGGCCGACGCAGACTCTGCACAGCGGTTTATTGAACGGTGCATGAGGGAGCCTCCTGCATGGGCACGCGGCTTGCCGCTGGGTTGTGAAAGTGGTATAGGAAAACGCTACGGGGAATGTTAAAGGGGAATCCTATGGCGTGGTCTTATTCGTCTATAAATCTATTCAAGCAGTGCCCAAGAAAATACTATCGGTTGAAGGTAACAAAAGATGTTAAGGAGCCCTTTGCCGAGCACCTAATCTACGGCAATGCGGTGCACAAAGCCGCTGAGTTGTACGGCAGAGACGACGTAGAGCTACCTGAGAAATATGCGTACGTTAAACCTTATCTGGATACGCTGCTGCAGATAGAAGGCGAGAAATTGTTCGAGCATAAAATGGGTATAACCGAGGCGCTGGAACCCTGCGCATTCAATGACAAGAGCGTGTGGTGGAGAGGTATCGCTGACTTTATGGTGATATCAGAAAATAAACCACTGGCAACTATTATTGACTACAAGACAGGCAAGAGCGCCAAGTATGCTGACACGCAGCAGCTAGAGATTTTGTCGCTCGCGACGTTCCTGCACTATCCGCAAGTGGAGACAGTAAAAGCCGCGCTGTTGTTTGTGGTATCGCAAGAATTCGTAGAGGTGAAAATACAAGCGAAGGACGCCCGCACCTTATGGAAAAAATGGTTCTCCGACGTGGACGCAATGGACACCTGCCAACATACGAATGTATGGAACCCTAAACCGAATTTTACTTGCCGGAATCACTGCCCAGTCATGGACTGCGAACATAACGGGAGAAGCTGAAAAATTTTACGGGCCGGTTGATGAAATATGAATACCAAGAAGTCTCTTGATGATATGACCCTAGACGAACAGATAGAACATCTGGACGACATTTTGGTAGATGACTCGACGTGGACCAATGTAGAGATATTTACAGCTAAACATCAATTCAGGGTGTTGAAGAGAAAGCTGGATGAACAGCGAAAGAAAAAGGAGTAGGGGATGCCTTACGTAAACAAACCAAGGCCGTACAAAAAAGAGTACACGCAGCAGAAGGAACGTGGGGAAGAAGAACCACGGGCCGCGCGAGCACGTGCTAGGTATGCCATGGATAAAGACGGGGTCGACCGGAAGGGTAAGGATATTGACCACACTATTCCCCTTTCTAAGGGTGGCACTAACGCGCCGGGGAATTTGAAGCTTAAGAAGCCGAGTGCTAACCGGAGTTTTTCTCGAAACCCGGACCACACTGTTAAAGTTAATAAGCCGAAAGGAAAAAAATGAGAAAGTTAATTTTAGCCGCAGCGGCAACCGCTGCATTGTCTGCACAAGCAGAACCACAGTTGAAAATATGCACAGGTGAATATGCTCTCTGCGCCGCAAGTGCCAGCAGACCTACGAATCGGGCCATTACGGTTAACGGTGTGGACTTTCCCGAACGCGTGGCTGAATGCCCTATCCTGCGCGGACCTGCTATCGCCGACGTCAATGGGGGGAATATGAAAGGCTCTTGTGCTTCTGGAGGTCCGGAGCAAGTGTGGAGTTTGTTCGCAGTGCGCGAGAAAATTCCGCAGGCTCCCAGCTGGAAGTACGCCCCGGCACCTTACCGTTCAGGGGTGACGACAGCACAGAATGGTATTGCCAATATGTTCTCGTTCACGTGCTATCGTGCCAAACGCCACGGCGCTGTACATACAGCGTATTGCTACGGGCCAGAGAATGAGAATCTGAAAGGTGCTGTTGTGCCGGTAGGGACTAAGTTTATGACGCAAGCGCCTACTAGTTCTCTCTATCCAGTTGGAGGCCCGCTACCGTAATGGAAATTCTAGAAAATAAGTACTTAAGCATACGCACGCGTAATCCCAATAAAATAATCGAAGTAATCCCAAGCAGTAAAATTATAAACACCGAAGACGATATCTCGACCGTAAAAGTAGACTGGGAACTTTCTATTGCGCAGCAACTCCGAACGCTGTGCATTAAGGGAGTTCCTTCGCCTATCACACGCGACTACAGTTGGCCCGGACTGTATAAGCCGATGGCGCATCAGCGCGACACCGCTGAGTTTTTAACGCTGCACAAACGGGCATTTTGTTTTAATGAGCAAGGGACTGGGAAGACCGCCTCGGCTATCTGGGCTTCGGACTACTTACTAGAAATAGGAGCTATCCGGCGCGTGCTGGTAGTTTGTCCGCTCTCTATTATGCAGGCTGCGTGGCAGCGCGACTTGTTTCAATTTGCAACTCATCGCACTGTGGGAATCGCTCATGGGGAGAAGCGCAAACGGGAGCTGGTCGTTAGAGGTAACTACGAATACGTCATTATTAACTATGACGGCATAGAAATTGTGAGAGAAGCTATCGCAGAAGGAAATTTTGACCTTATCGTGATAGACGAGTGCAACGCTTACAAAACGGCGGCGACAAAGCGCTGGAAAGTCATGAGTAAGTTGATAACGCCGAAAACGTGGCTTTGGATGATGACAGGCACGCCCGCTGCGCAATCCCCGGTGGACGCCTACGGCCTTGCTAAGTTGTGCGTACCCGATAACGTCCCGAAATATTTTGGCACGTTTAGGGACGCTGTGATGATTAACCTGCGACGGTTCAAGTGGGTGCCCAAGGACAATGCTTCTACGGTGGTTTACTCGACGCTGCAGCCTGCCATACGGTTTGAAAAGAAAGATTGTCTGGACCTGCCCGACGTGACTTACGTGAACCGGGAAGCGCCACTGACCCCGCAGCAGCTTAAGTATTATAAAATACTGAAGGACGACTTCTTGATGACCTCCGGGGATGAAGAAGTGACCTCTGCCAACATGGCGGTTAACCTTAATAAATTGCTGCAGTTATCCGGAGGAGCGGTCTACACAAACTCGGGGGCCACGCTGGAATTTGATGTGAGCAATCGCTTGCGGGTGATAGAAGAAGTTATCAATGAGGCAAGTCATAAGGTGCTTATATTCGTGCCTTTCCGACACACCATTACATTACTTAAAGAGCATTTGGTCCGCGCAAGTATTCCCTGCGAAGTTATCTCTGGAGATGTACCGGTGCCGAAACGCAACGACATATTCAACAGGTTTCAAACCAAAGGAGACGACGATATTAAGGTGTTGATTATTCAGCCAATGGCGGCGGCTCATGGAGTAACACTCACTGCAGCTAATGTCGTTATCTGGTACTCAGCAGTGACGTCGACTGAAACATACTTGCAAGCTAATGCGCGCATAGACCGGCAGGGACAGAAGAATCCTATGACCGTGGTTCATATCGAGGGAAGTGATGTAGAACGCAAGTTGTATAAAATGTTGCGGGAAAACCTACTGACACATTCTAAGTTGATAGACCTTTACAACGAGGTCATAAAGTCCTAGTATCTTTATCCTAGATATTTACACAGTAACGTAACGCACGTAATCCAAAGCAATCCCTAAGAAAAGAAAGATATACAGTGACATCAATAGCAACATTAGAGCAGACCGTAGACGCCTACGTTCGTATCCGCGACCTGAAGCGCGACCTAGCCGACGAGACCGCTAAGAAAATTGCAGAGTACGACTCTGACTTAAAAGAACTCACCATCTACATGCTGGAGAAGATGCAGGAAGTGGGGGCTGATTCTATCCGGACATCTACAGGCACAATTATTAAATCTGTGAAGACCAAGTATTGGACCAATAACTGGGACGCTATGTGGTCATTCATCAGACAGAACTCCGCAATGGAGCTACTAGAGAAGAGGCTGCATCAGACAAATATGAAGCAGTTTCTGGAGGAGAACAAAGACCTTCACCCTCCGGGTCTGAATGTAGATAGTGAGTATGTAGTTACTATCCGTAAAAATAAATCCTAAGGAAATCCACATGAGTAATATGATTCCATTTGAATCCAATGTCGTACCCGCCCATATCCGGGATGCGGGGCAGAGTGACTTAACCAAGAGTCTGATGGGTAGCCGTAATAGCGGTAAACGCATCTCTATTAGAGGTAAGTCGTTCCGCTGCATCGTCGGCGGAGAAGAAGTCTCTAAGCTTCCTATGGGGAAACCCCTTGACGTGATATTCGTGAACATCGCGAAGAGCGTCAACCGTGTGTATTACGAAGGCGCTTATGACCCAAAGGAGACCATCTCCCCCGTATGCTGGTCGTCTAATAGCAAAGAGCCCGACGAGAGTGTGGAGTCCCCGCAGTCGGATAACTGCATGAGCTGCCCACAGAATATTGCGGGTTCTGGGCAGGGTATGAGCCGAGCCTGTCGGTTTAAGCGTCGGGTGGCTGTGGTGCTGTCTGAGGATATTAGCAGCGGTGTGTATATGTTGGAGCTTCCAGCTACCTCGCTGTTCGCTAAGGGGGATGCTGGGCACATGGGCTTCGACCAATACTTCAAACACATCTCATCGCTTAACCACAGCATTGACCGTGTCGTGACGAGGATTTCCTTTGACGAGGATGCTGAGTCTCCGAAACTGACATTTGCACCTATCGGATTCCCATCGCTGGATATGCTAGGTGAGGCTATGGTGCTAGGCGCGTCGCCGGAAGCGCTGCAAGCTATCTCGTTGACGGTCTATAAGACGTCACAAGGAAGTCAGCCGAAGGCACTAAGTGAGCCGACTACACGTGCACCTGCTAAGCGTGAAGTGGCGGTAGTATCGAAGCCGGATAAGGCGGGTAAGGCGGATGCCATCGTTGCGAAGATGAAGGCTTTTGGTGGGGTTAGCGACTCTAAGACGGACGACGAGTAATGGATAACCGAGGCTACAGTAAGGCGCTTATTGATGCGAACCAATCGGCTTCCGTCAGTAGCCTCGGTGTTCTCTTGGGGCGGTATTGTGTTAGCCGGGATATTTCTGCAATAGAGGTAGCCCAATATTTCTTGGTTAGCAAGATGACAATATACAAATGGTTCTGCGGTAAGTCAGAACCTAGGCAGAGACACCGAGACAGAATCGAAACAATGCTGCGGCAGGGGGGATGGATAGAACAATAGGAAGGCACGACAATGAATCGCGAAGAAATAACAAAAGAATTTTTATCCGCTATTCTCCCTGATAAAGGCTACTACTGTTCAGTAGGATTACCGAAAGGGAAGGCGGGTTTCCCTAAATCTTTTTTCCACGACACCCTCGATGGACTAGTCGGTTCGGTGTTGGAAATCTCAGACCAGAACTATAACGCGTACTATGCGTGCGCGACGTTCCATACTAAGGGGTCACGTAAGATATCTAATGCAGCTTACCTGAAAGATATCTTTTTAGATATTGATTGTGGGGTAGGTAAGCAATACGAGACGAAAAAGGAAGGGCTAGCGGGTCTCCATAAGTTTATGGCTCGGTACCCTCAGCTGAAGCAGCCCCGCATCATTGATTCTGGGGGCGGCCTGCACGTCCACTGGATACTTGCGGAGGCCGTGACCAAAGAAGTTTGGAAGCCGGTCGTGGAGAATATAAAGCAGGCTTGTGCCGATGCTAAATTCTACGCCGACGCTGCGGTAACTGCAGATGTCAGTCGCATATTGAGGCCGGTAGGTACCCACAACTATAAGCGGGATATACCGGAAGTAGTGGTTACGCTGCAAAAAGAAACCGCAGTAATGACCCTAGAGGAGGTCAACAGCATTTTCGGGGGGGATGCGATAAGTGAGGCGCGTGGTGTGTTGGCCGAGGTGCCGGACTATATAACTGTAGCACCGAGCCCGTTGATGGAGTCCTTGAAGAAGGACAGGCAGAACGTCTTTACCAAGATACTGACTGCTGGATGCGCGCATATTGATTACCTGATGAACAATCAGGCGATTGCCGAGGAGCCTCATTGGCGGGGTGGACTATCTATTGCCCGCAACTGCGTTGACTGGGAGACCGCTATTCACGCGATTTCTAATCAGCACCCAGCGTATAGCTCTGGAGAGACTTCTACTAAAGCAGATGTATTGTTTGATAAGCCCTATCTGTGCGTAACGATGGATAAGTTTAAGCTGGGGTTGTGCGACAACTGCGTACATAAGGGCAGCATTAAGAGTCCTATCCTGTTGGGGGCAGAGATAATTAAGGCAGAAGCACCGAATGAAATACGTTCAGTACAGACGTTAGCAGGGCCGGAAATAAAGTACGATTTCCCTAAACTTCCATTCCCCTATTACTGGACACCGAGTGGTGCCATCTATAGAACCGCTAGGGAAGAGGAGGAAGGAGAAGGGGGAGGGGAAGTTCAAGAGGATATTCGCATCTACAAGAATCCTTTTTATCTTGTGAAGCGGATGTCCGACGCGACGCGTGGGGAGTTAGTGCTGGCACGCGTACATCCGGAGCGGGATAAAGTGAAGGAGTTTGTTATCCCCCTGACGACGATGACCTCGAAGGAGGAGGTACGGAAGTTGCTAGCCGCCAACGGCATTATTGTCCTCGGCAAGAGCCTTGAGAACATGATGTACTATCTGGTGGCTTGTGCTCAGCAGGACCAGAAGAACTTGGACCTCGAAGTGCTGTATACCCAGATGGGTTGGATGGACGACGATACTAAATTTATTATAGGCATGCAGGAGGTTAATGCCACTGAAATTAAGTATAGCCCACCGTCAGAAATTACAGCGGCAGTAGCGGCTAACCTACACCCCAAAGGTTCGTTAGAAGAGTCCATCCGCGTGATAAGCAAGTACGCCGACACGGGATACGAGGGGCATGCGTATGCGACGCTCTGCGCAGGATTTGGGGCACCCTTAATGAAATTTACGAGCTATTCCGGCGCGATGATTTCATTAATCAGTTCTGAGTCCGGTACCGGTAAGACAACTATCCTGAAGGTGGCTAATAGTATTTGGGGCCACCCCTCTAAAAACATTTTGCAGGAAGGAGATACCGAGGCTTTTAAGACACAGCGGATAGGGGTGCTTAATAATCTGCCGCCTATGTTTGACGAGATGACGAACGCCAACGCAGACGGTGTGAGCAAGCGTGTCTATGGGGTTAGCGGAGGTATAGGCACTGGGCGCATGCAGTCGCAGGCCAACATCGAGCGTAAGAACGACACGACATGGAGTACCATTGCGGTTACGACATCTAACGCTTCTTTGATAGATAAAATAGCGGCCAAGAAATCTGCTGCCAACGGGGAGACCATGCGGGTTATTGAATATAACCTAGGGCTAGTTGGCGATATGGACCGTGCGAGTGCTTACGAGTTGTGGGACAAGACTATGATGGGCAACTATGGATTGATAGGGCCGTTATATATTCAGCACATTATAGCCAATTTACCGAAGACGATTAATAGATTGCAGGAAGTGCAGCAATACATAGACCGTAAGGCGAACACAGACAGCCAGTATCGTTTCTATTCGGCGACTACAGCCTGTGGGATAGTCGCAGGGGAAGTAGCTTATGAGTTGGGGCTGTCGGCGATTAAACCAAAACTGATTTTGGAATGGACGCTAGACCACTTGTTCCCGGCATTAAAGGCAGATGCACATAAAGCAACCGCTAGTCATACTGACGCGCTTGGCGAGTTCATGAATCAGAACTTTGATAGCACGCTCATTATCAAATCTACCGCAGACCTTCGTGCGGGTATGCAGGAAGAGGGGTATACGAACTTTCGGCAGATGTTGCCGCGCCGGCAGCTTCTTATTCGGATTGAGCCAGACACACGAGATGTTTATGTGTCGGCTAAGGCGTTTAAGGAGTTCTGTGTAGAGCGGCAGATTATGTACAAGGAGTTACTCCGGGGATACGAGAAGAGTGGGGCGTACCGTGGGGAGATAAAGAAGCGGATGGGTAAGGGAACCGAGTTAGATTACCCAGCAGTCTCGGTATACGTGTTTAACTATAATGCAGGCGCAGACTTCTGGGGGGTGGAAGGGTTGTTAGAAGCTTGGAACCATGGTACTGTTACCTCGTTATGATCATTGTCGTTAACCCCGCCCATGCGGGGTTCTTTTTATTCCTCACCAGTTTCTGCTTCTAGATATTTAACCTTTGCACTACTCTGCTTTCCGAGATAAACCCCGTGAGTACGGTTCATCTGCTGAATCCGAATCTTATGGTTCTTATCTGAAGCCGATATTGTATTTGCCGTAATCGGCGTGGTCTTGCCTAATCCGGAATGGTTATATTCCCGGACTCTGGCATGCAGCTCCCGAACCCCATCATAGTCGTGGTTAGCTTTAGCGGCATATAAACTATCGAGCAGGGAAGTCCGTTTATGCGCGTTGTCCTTATCCTGCGTTTTCATAAAGGAGTTGCGTTGATACTGGTCTGCTAAGTCATTAGGACCAAACCCAACCATCTGCATGCCGACGTTAAAGGCATTGACGTTGTCTACGAACTTGGCCCCCTCGCGACTCGTAGCACCCTCTGCAGCGAACCGAATACTCTTCATACCGTTACGTATAACGGCAGGCATCATAGCTTCAATGGCGCGTTCGTATTGCCCATTGTCTACATACTTTCCGGCGTTTTCAAAATTCTTTGCAATGCCCATAATGGGACCAGCGGCTATTTCCATATACTTCTCTAAAGTACTGCCGGGAGCGTTCTCATCTGGGGCACGCCAGAGCATGTCGGAGAACCCTGTACGTGAACCAAAGTCTACATTAGTCAGCGCGCCAAGAGGTCCATGCAACGCCCAGTTTCCAAAGTTACGCAGGACGTACTGCTCCATGTCGGACTTATACCCCGTGCCGTCACTGAAGTCATTTCCTAACATGGAGCCAAGCGTGTTGACACCGTTCCTTAACGGCACACCCTTAAGCCCGGAAAATAAAAATGCAGACCCATAGACCATCGCTAATTGTTTTCGCGCTATCTGTTGTTCTTTAGACTCTGCTCCCCCTGCCGATTCTGGAACGAAAGCTTTAGCGAATAATTTCGAGTACAGATAAGCTTGTGAGAACCCAAACCGTTTGAAAGTTCCGAATAGCTTACCCGGCACGGATGAGTAGAACAGACTAGGTCCAGTCTCTGCCATTGAGGAACTGTTAGCCTCCTCGGTGGTATGGATAGCGCGGTCTGCAGCCTGCTTGTGGGAATCAATATCGGAAGCTCCTTCACCTTTAAGTTTACGGTACTCCAAGTTATAAGCGGCAAGCAGCGTCACTTCCCGGTTGGCGCGTTCTGAATTCTGAAATAACCACCCCATGTTGTGGTCCACTTTATTCATAAGCGCCCACGCGTCGGTATTTTCCCGCACGCCATGTTCTCTGATGTCTTGCAAGTCTTGCCCCGTAGAGCGCCGTATGGCACCCTCGTTGACTGCTTGGTCATGCAAGTCTTTGTACCGCTGTGCTAGGTTACCGGCTTTGTCCCCGTTGAACGTTAAGTCGGATAGCGGTTTGCCGGTTAGCATGTTCTGCATCTTGGTGTTGTTGTCCACACCCCCGGCAAAATACATCTTGCGCGCTTCTTCCATTGCACGCACGGAAGCTCCGAATCCATAGCGACCGCCAAGGAGTGGCAACGTCGTCATAAAGGGCTGTGTAAGATTAACCACCGCAGAAGAAATATTACCAAGCAAGAAATATCGGTAGGAGTTATAACCTGCGAAAGAAGCAAACTGTGCGAACGACCCGCGAATCATAGGAGATTTCAGATACTGCTCACGGTCCAGCATGTTGTTGAAAATAGATTTCTCTAACTCTGACCGAGTTGTACCCGCAGCTCCCCCGATTGCTCCTCGTGCAAGATCCATAGCGGCGTCGATATCTTTAGTTGATTGAAAATGCACAAGGTTAGATGCCATTCGAGAACCGACGTGCGCAAAGTTGGATAGGGCATCCATGTTAGAACCCGCAAGCCCTTTACGTTTTTGAAATTGCTGCATCACCGAATTCGTTGGGAACATATCCAGATAAGACCTAAATATTTCTTCAAGAACGTTGTCGGGAATATTAGCTTTCTTAAGCGTATCAATCATGTCTTTAAACTGACTGGTCGCAGGCATTTTGTCTAGGCTGGTTTTAGATAGTCGATTAAACTCGACGACTTCTTTGGCATTTTTACCCTGTAGCATCTGGGCAAATTCACGCCGTTCGCGTCGGGAGTTGAAGGCACTGACGTGTTCTGTGTAGTCGTCGGCACCCGGTTCTTTCAAAAAGTAACGCAGCCAGTGGTCCCCGTTGCGGTGTAACGGAAAGTACGGAACAAGCTTTTTCTTAAGTAAGTCGGCTAGAATTTTATTGCCCGTAGTAGGTACCCCGGCTTCATCAGAAGCTTTCTGAATCATCTTGCTAAATTCAGAAGAGTAAGTTTCATACTCGTTGCGAAGTCCTTTATAGAGGTCTTGCACAGGTTTGGGCAAAGCATCGTAACGCGCTTTAAGGTCTTCCCATTCCTCACGCCGAGTAGGATCTTTTAAATCCTTATACTGCTCTTCGTCATTGAAATCTATCTGCTTTCGCGTAGAAGCTTCGACAATGCTGTTAAATTCTTCTCGAATTTTAGGGTACCGCATAGAAGCATCTTTCAAAACCTGACGCCCGTTTAGAATAAAATTCTCAATATGTTGACGTGCAGTATCGAGCTTAGTATTTCGTAAAGCGACGGCCTTACGCAGCAGGGTGATGGAATCGGCAAGCCTAGGATTAATTCGACTAACCATATCGGACATCTGCTGAAGACTAAAAGTCTTGGTTAGAAAATCTCGAGCGTACCCTGTAGCGTTTTCTAGTTTATCAAGCGCCCAGTTAGCTAGCGGCTGTGCCCATTCCGGCAAGTGCGTAATGAGGTCGTCCAACTTACCAAAGGTGCTGGCGTATATCTGTCGAGCGTTAGAAGCAAACGCAGTGGACTCACCCACCGCTTGTTCTGGCGATACGGTTTTCCCTAGTGCCTCAGCTATTCCCAAACTCGATGATGTTTTTTTCGGAGGCAATTCTTCGTCTGTCGGTGCTTCCGATTTTGACATCAGCACATCAGGCGTTTGTTTGGGCTTAAGAAGTAAATTCTGTACAGAATCTTCCAATTTTCCTAATGTGGGTTTTTTCTCTAACCCCATTAATTTGTTGCCATGTTCGAGTAATGCAGTGAGCGCGCTTTGCGTATCTGCAGGAAGTCCGAGAAGCTTACGTAGGTTCTGAATAAATAACGTGGATACTTTTTGTGCGAGACTTTTGGGAGCAAGTGTATCTAATTTGTTTTGGAATATGGGGTTAGAAAATCCTTCCGCAACAAATTCGTATAAATTTGTAATCCCATATTCTGTCTTTAACGCTGGGTTATTTTTTACGTGCAGGTATAAAGCATTTAAAGCTTTAGCCGCTTTTAAAGCACCGGGATCTTGTAGTGTTCCGCTTTTGTATTTGGCCAATAAACGCATAGATACCGCATGAACAAATTCGTGCAGCACAGTCTTAGGGTTATCTCCTATGTGACTTCTTACGGCTATGAACGGATATTTAGCAGCAGCTGGTAAAGCGCGTTCGTCTGGAACAAGGTGTTGAAAAGAATGTAGTCCTACTGTAGGGAGTCGCAAATTATCTAAAGATGATTTACCAAAACCAAAAGTATTTTTTATTAAATCAGAGCTACTGGCAACATAGAATTTATGCTTAAGCCCTATTTTCTCATAATCTTGTATTATCTTAGATATACGGTTTGCTATTGTAGCAAATCCATCTTCTCCTCTAGATTTAAAAGTATCAGAAGTATGCCGTAGTATTCCTGTGATATCGCCCTTACGTGCTAGTCGTTCTAACTTACCCGCATATAAATCGTTGTTATATGGAACCGGAGACTCTGTTTCTTTTTTATTATGTGAAACCAGCGATTCACTAACAACCTCTGGGCTTACTTTTTCCATAGACCCCAACGTTTCGTCTAAAATCGGGTCTAAAAGAGTCCGTTTAATTTCATTTGCTTTAGCAATATCTTTATCTGTCTTTAACGCGTTAGGATGATTTTCGTCGAGTAAATCTGCCTTTATTTTTTCGGGGTCCGATTTAAAGTCACGCCCTACTAACATCTTATATAAGTTACTCCCTTTACCAATCCCTAAAGTTTTAAGGTAGCCCGGAGTAAAAACCGTAGGCGACGCTTCTAGAGCAGGCGGCACTCCTTCGGCCACAGGCGGCACTCCTTCGGCCACAGGCGGCACTCCTTCGGCCACAGGCGGCGCTTCTTCTGGCGGCACT
>Ga0209777_10004885_pt1 | contig 15687 bp, 11 predicted proteins | sample FrelakmetHBP12HB_FD_187147 | JGI IMG/M metagenome (GOLD analysis project Ga0209777, IMG submission 187147) | Freshwater lake sediment microbial communities from the University of Notre Dame, USA, for methane emissions studies -HBP12 HB (SPAdes)... | ecosystem: Environmental > Aquatic >... | reverse complement strand
TTCATCTCGAGGATGAGCGCCTCGAGTTCGGATCCGACCACTATCCATTCAATATGGGTAATTTCCCGCACCAGGTGGCGCGTCTTCTGGTCGTGGCTGGAATCGGCGTGGAAATAGGAGCGGACGCGGTTCTTCAGGCTGATAGCCTTGCCAACGTAGATAATAGCCCCCTCGGAATTTCTCATCAGGTAACAGCCAGGTTTGGACGGGAGAGTATCGAGAATGCCTTGAATGTGCTCAGAAATATCCATTGGTTTGATTCTAATGCCAAAGACTTAAAAAATGTATTTTCCTGGCGATTTGTTTCACGGAATGACCCCTAAAAGAGTCCCCGCTATAAAATGAATAACCCCCATCAACCCCATGCTATAATTTGTGAAGACAGGAGACAGCCATGCCCGAAGAATCGGAAATTACCATTGGTAGTCTTTTACGCCAGCACGGCCAGAAACTCGCTACCGCTGAATCCTGCACGGGTGGGTTGTTGGCCGATCATATCACCAATGTCCCGGGATCGTCCGATTACTTCATCGGCGGGGTTGTAGCTTACGCGTACGAGGCAAAAGTAGCCCTGCTGCATGTATCGTGGGATACCCTGCGCGCCCATGGCGCCGTCAGCCGGGAGACGGTTATCGAGATGGCACGTGGCGTGCGCACCGCGCTGGGTGCGGATATAGGTATCAGCGTAAGCGGTATCGCCGGGCCCGGTGGGGGGATGCCCGATAAACCGGTCGGCACCACCTGGATCGGTCTGTCAGCCAGAGAGGGCGACTGGACGCGCAAGTTTGTCTGGATCGGCGACCGGATCGCCAACAAGGAAGCCTCGGCACAGGCAGCTCTGCAATTTGGCCTGGATTACTTGAATGGAAAGCTGGATAATGGGTAACAGGCGTAGTGTGGTATTGATCTCAGCCAATTCAGAATGGCAGGCAGCGAAGGAAATCCTGATCCCGACCAGAATTGATCATTCTCCTTATGGCGAAACCTTTGAGGCGCAAGACCTAACTTTTTTTCATGGCGGCTGGGGAAAGATTTCCGCGGCAGCGACAACACAATATGCCATCGATCATTTCCAGCCGAATCTGCTGGTCAACCTGGGGACTTGCGGCGGGTTTGCCGGGCGAGTTGAGCGCGGTACCATTCTGTTGGTCAACCGGACGATCGTCTACGATATCATCGAACAGATGTCCGATCCGCAAGAAGCCATCGTCCACTATTCCACTGAGATCGACCTTTCCTGGTTGAAAGAGCCGCTCGCTCATCCCGTCCAGCGCGGGCTGCTCCTTTCGGCGGACAGGGACATTTTAATGAAGGATATACCCATGCTGGTTGAAAAATATGGGGCGATTGCAGCAGACTGGGAGTCCGCGGCAATCGCATGGGTGGCGAAACGCAACAGGGTGAAATGTTTGATCCTGCGCGGGGTTACCGACCTGGTCAGCGCAGAGGGTGGAGAGGCGTACGGGAATATCGAATTGTTCCACTCCCGCACCAAAGAGATCATGAAAACACTGCTCGACCAATTACCAGACTGGTTGAAATAACTACGCGCAAAGTCAAAACCTTGCGAGGGTTTACATCCTTCGCAAGGTTGACATTTATAAGGTAGATATTCCAGTGAGCTAATTTCCCAGGCGCGCCCGTTCCTGTTCGACGAGGCTATCTTCCAGTTTTTTAAAGAGCGGAGACGGCTGGTTGAGATTCGCGCCGGGCTTGAGTTCAACCGGTTGCCATTGATTGCCACCCTCTACCGGCTTATATCGTAACACTGTATGCTCACCGAGTGAGTCCTTCACCATCTCCGTATATGATGCGCCGAAAAGCGGTGCCTCATGGCCAAGGAATGTATTTAATTTCTCGCTGGTAAACGGCAGGAAAGGAGCAAAAAGCACCTTGAGCGAGTCGATCGCTTTCAGGGCGGTGTAGATGGTCAGGGCGGCTGAATCTTTATCAGTTTTGACCGCCTGCCAGGGAGCCATCTGGTCGAGGTACTGGTTGACAGTTGACGCCAGGCGAAAAGCCTCCTGCAGGGCCGCGCGCAGTTTCACCGCATCCAGCAAGCCACCAACAGTCCGGAATCCATCTTCAATGGAGGCCAGTAGTGCCCGGTCCGCGGGACGCAGCGCTGACAGGTTAATATCCGGGATATGTCCCTCCCAGTGTTTATTGGAGAATGCAAGCACACGATTCGCCAGGTTGCCCCAAGTGGCCACCAGCTCGCCGTTGTTCTTGGCAACGAACTCAGCCCAGTCCCAGTCAGAATCATGCATCTCAGGCATGTTGACAGTCAGGTAATAGCGCAGGGCATCCGCGTCGTAACGACTGAGGGCATCGCGACCCCAGACCGCCCAGTTCCGTGAACCGGAGATCTTTTGGCCTTCCAGGTTCATAAACTGGTTGGCGGGCACATCATAGGGTAGGGTCAGCATTCCATGTTCTTCGGCAAAGATCTGAAGGAACTGATTGCCCGCACCCATCAACTCGGCTGGCCACATGGCAGTGTGAAAGAAAATATTGTCCTTGCCGATGAAATAAAAAGCCCGCGCGGATGGATTGACCCACCAGTCCTTCCACATATTAGGTTTGCCGCTGACCTTGGCCCACTCGACCGCTGCGGAAAGATACCCGATTACCGCCTCGAACCAGACATAGAGACGTTTATCGTCCCAACCTTTGACCGGGACCGGGACGCCCCAATCGAGGTCCCGCGTGATCGGGCGGGGTTTCAGGCCCTCGGCTTCGATCTTGCCAAGCGACTCACCCAGCACGGTCTCACGCATATAGGATGAACGCTCGCGCAGGAATCTGGCAACCTCCGGCTCCAGCTTGGAGAGGTCCAGATAGAAATGCTCGGTCTCGCGTAGCTCAGGCGTGGAACCGTCCACTTTGGACCTTGGATTGAGTAGTTTTTCCGGTTCAAGCACGTTACCGCATTGGTCACACTGGTCGGAGCGGGCACCTTCAAAACCGCAAAGATAGCAGGTGCCTTCCACGTAACGATCGGGCAGGAATTTTTTGGCAGATGGCGAGTACCACTGCATGGACTTTTGCGTGTACAGGAAGCCGTTCTGCTGGAGTGCCAGGAAAATGGACTGCGCCACCTTGAAGTGGTTCTCGGTATGGGTGGTGGTGAACAGGTCGTATTGGATACCAATCTGCTGGAACAGGTCAATGAATCCGTTGTGATATTTTTGGTAGACTTCCTCGACAGACCTGCCTTCTTTATCAGCGGCAATGGTGACCGGTGTGCCGTGGGAGTCCGTACCGGAGACCATAAGCACGTTATTACCCTTCAAGCGGTGATAACGGGCAACTATGTCACCGGGCAGGTGCGATCCGCTAATGTTTCCGACATGGATCTCGGCGTTCGCATAGGGCCAGGCAATTGCAATCAGGATATTCTCGGGCATAATAACCTCGTTCTATTTATGTGGGAACAAACCCATATCGAATTTTCCAAAGCAGTCTATTCGTCCAGGCGGACCGCTATATCCGCGCGTGGATCTCGAAAAAAAAATTGCTGGCTTGCGCCAGCATTGTCATCCAGGCGGCAAAAACCGTCCCGCAGTTCAACTGGCGCTGAACTGCACATGAAAGCCGGACATCCTCATGGAGTGAATAGCCATGGGCAGTAGTGTACTATGTCCTGCGTTTTGTGGCAAGTGGAATCGAGAGAATTAACAAGGTCTTCATGAAATCAAAAAGTCTTGGAGGCTTCACCACTCCCTTGGGAACCCTTCAGCATGGCAAGCGAAATGAGATTATCAGGGGAGACGAAAATTATATGCCCAGACGGACAAGAATACCGCTATAATGATTATGAAAGAGACTTTTATTACCGTATTTTACGAGCGGAGGAAGCAGCATGAAGACCCATAAGGTTCGTCTTTCGGTTGTTGTCCGGTATACGCTCCTGGGGTTCGGATTTGGCTTGCTTTTCCCGATTCTGGGGACTATTTTACAAATAAGTGTGTCCGGAATGCCATTCATATGGTCGGCAATGATCCTGATCCAGCGCAGCTTCCCGCTCCTATGGATCATCGATTCTGCCCCACTGGTTCTGGGGGCAGCGTTTGGTCTGATCGGTTATCGCCAGGGACGGTTGGAAAAATTGTACGATGAGATGGAGAAAATTGTTGAGCAGCGGACGACCGAGTTAAAAACGGTAAACGAGCAACTCAACCGGGAACTGGAGGTGATGCACCAGGTCGAAGCAGTTCTCACCCGCAGCAAGGTGGAATGGGAAACCACCTTCGACGCGGTCGCAGACATCATTCTTGTCACCGATCCCGAAGGGAATATTGTTCGCTGCAACAAAACCGCTGTTGAGAAATTAAATTCATCCTACGAAGCATTATTGGGCAGTTCCTTGGCGGCAGTGCTGCGTGCCAACAATTTGCCAGTATTTACAAAATTACAAAATGGGGAAATGGGTATACCGCAATTTGGCGGCTTCTTTGAGATGTCCAGCAAGGATATCTCTGTGGAGGGCCTCCTGCCGCGTAAGATTTATATTCTCCATGATATATCAAAAAGAAGACACGCCGAAGAAGCCCTGCGGGAGAATGAGCTCCGCTACCGGAGTCTTTATTATGACTCCCCCATCTCCATCTGGGAAGAGGATTTTTCAGAGGTCAAGCAGCGTATTGATGAGATACGCAAACTGGGCATAGTTGATTTCCGAAATTACTTTGAAACACATCCTGATATTGTGGAAGAATGCACTACAAAGATCAAGATCTTGGATGTAAATAACGCTACATTGAAATTATTCCATGCCGGGAATAAAACCAAACTTATAGAACACCTGGGGGTAATTTTCGGTAGTGATTCGATAAAGGATCTTACCGATGAATTCATATGGATCGCGGAAGGAAAAACCGAGTTTTCCTGGGAGGGGGTCAACCATACCCTGGATGGTGAGACATTGACAGTCAGTTTGCGCTGGTCGGTTGAGCCCGGCTATGAAGAGGACCTGTCCAGAATCCTGGTTTCGATGATCGACATCACCGAGCGCAAGCAGGCGGAAAGTAAGCTGGAGGAGGAACGGATCCTGCTGCGCACGCTGATTGACAACCTCCCCGACCGTGTATACGCCATGGATGTTCAAGGCCATAAAACCTTATCCAACGTTGCAGACTGGCAGGCGTCGGGTGGAAAGACGATGGAGGATGTAATCGGAAAGACAGACCTGGATACTTATCCACCTGAACTGGCAAAGGAGTACTGGGCTCTTGATAAAGCAGTGATTGATACGGGAACACCAGTGCTCAACCGTGAAGAACCCGGCCTCGATGCACAGGGAAACTCCGTATGGGTATTGTCATCCAAGGTACCACTGCGCGATAGCGGGGGAAAAATCATGGGGCTGGTGGGCATCGGTCGCGACATCACCGAGCGCAGGCGCATCGAACACGATGTCATCCGCCAGAAGCAGTTCTTTGAAACCCTGGTTTCAACCAGTCCGGTGGCTATCGTTGTTCTCGACAATGATTCAAAAATTGTCTCCTGCAACCCCGCCTTTGAGAAGTTGTTCGGCTATTCCTCTGAAGAGGCGCTGGGTACTAAGCTCGATAGTTTAATAACCACCCAGGAAAGTTTAGCGGAGGCCCTCCAATACACACAGCAAGCCATGACCGGGCTGGTGCACGAAACCGCTAAACGCAGGAACAAGAATGGAACGATGGTGGATGTCGAGATCCTCGGTGTGCCAGTCACCCAGGATGGGGAAAAAATCGGTGCCCTGGCCATCTACCACGACATATCGGAACTGGTGAGTGCACGCCAGGAGGCAGAGGAAGCCAACCAAGCCAAGAGTGAATTCCTGGCAAACATGAGTCACGAGATCCGTACGCCCATGAACGGCGTGATTGGTATGCTGGAACTGGCGTTGGACACCCAGCTCACAAACGAGCAACAGGAATATTTGAAAATCTCCCTGGAGAGTGCTGAAACCCTTCTGGCACTCATCAATGACATCCTGGACTTTTCCAAGATCGAAGCCCGAAAATTGGAACTGGAAAAGATCAACTTCAGTTTGCGAACCCTGATTGAGGATACGGCCTATACTCTCGCCCCGCGTGCCCAGGATAAGGGCCTCGAACTCGCCTGTCTGATCCATCCAGACCTGAAATCAGGCCTTAAAGGTGACCCCGGTCGTCTGCGCCAGATCCTGGTCAACCTGGTGGGCAATGCGCTCAAGTTCACCCACCAGGGCGAGATCGTCATCCGGGCCGAACCGGTCGAGGAGACAGAGACAGAGGCCACCATCCACTTCTCCGTTCAGGACACGGGGATTGGCATCCCGCCCGACCGTATAAAATCAATTTTCGAGCGCTTCACCCAGGCCGACGGTTCCACGACGCGCAAGTACGGTGGAAGCGGGCTGGGACTTACCATCTGCAAGCAACTGGTGGAGGCCATGGAGGGAGAGATTGGTGTGGAAAGCACCCCCGGGGTAGGAAGCACCTTCTGGTTCAATATTAATTTCGAGAAACAGCCTGCTCAAAAACATGATACAACCCCACTTAGCATTGAACCGATCAGCCTTAAAGGCATGCGCATTCTCGGCGTGGACGATAACGCCACCAACCGCACAATCATGACCCGAACCGTGGAAAGCTTCGGTTGCCGGGTGGATACCGTTGCCACCGGTGCCAAAGCCCTTGAAGTCCTGCGCAACTCCCACCGGGATGGCGACCCTTACCGGGTGGTACTACTCGACATGCAAATGCCCGACATGGATGGCGAGCAGACCGCCCGCGCCATCAAAGGCGACCCGGTGCTGCGGGAAGCCCACATCATCATCCTGACCTCCATAGGTCAACGCGGAGATGCCGTCCACATGCAAGCCCTGGGCTGTTCTGCATACCTCCTCAAACCCCTCCGTCAGCAACTACTCTTTGATGCGCTGGTCGCCATCCTTGGCAGCAAGGAAAAAGAACCAGCCATTATCACGCGCCACCTGCTTTCCGAGAAAAGGCGCTCCGGCAAACGCATCCTGATCGCCGAGGATAACGCCATCAACCAGAAACTGGCAGTCATTCTGCTGGGGAAGGCTGGTTATTCTGCAGATACAGTCGAAAACGGCATTAAAGCCATTGAAAAGGTTCAAAAAGAGAATTACAACGCTGTGTTAATGGATGTCCAGATGCCGGAGATGGACGGTTTCGAAGCCACCCGCCACATCCGTGAGTGGGAGGCGAATCGCCAGCATATCCCCATTATTGCCATGACCGCCCACGCCATGAAAGGTGACCGTGAACGCTGCCTTGAGGCAGGCATGGATGATTATGTCTCAAAACCGCTTGATTTAAAGATCCTTTTGGGTGTTCTTGACCGCTGGTTAAAACTATCGGAACAAGAGGATCCGCAACCAACCCAGACCGATGAAACTGCTCCTGCCAAAGCTTCATTCATTATGGCTCCCACCAAACCCCTCACTGCTCCCAGCGCGGAGGAAGTGCACATGGATATTGAACGTGCCCTCCAACGTTTCAGTGGAGATCGCCCATTCCTCGTTGAAATGTCCCAAGAATTTACGGCCGGGTTACCTGACCGGATGGTGGAACTAAGAACCGCCCTCGAGGCCGGGAATGCCAACGATCTCAGCCGCCTGGCACATAACCTGAAAGGCGTTTCAGCCAACTTCGACGCCGGTCCTCTAAGTAGATTGGCTGCCGAACTCGAAACCCTGGGCCGCCAGGACGACCTCGATGCCGCCCCCGAACTGCTTGCTCAAATCGAAAAAGAAGTGGTGCAGCTGCAAATATATCTAAAGGAAGCCGGTATCCTAACCTAATAGTCCATCCCTAAACATCAGGAGACCTCCCCTCGTCCGGTGGTCTCCTTTTTAGCATTTAAATAATCTGTCACCACAGATTCGCCGGGTCGTTGTACAATAATCCCCCCTGAGGTCATTGCATGAAACCATTCCAATTAATCTTTGCATACGCGCGAAAATATACGGTTTCCCTGGTCATAACCGCCATCAGCATGTTCATCCTGGTCGGCATCCAATTGCTCATCCCATGGATCATAAAACTGCTGGTGGCGCGGGTCACCGAGCCCGGTGCCAGCCTGACCAGTATGAATTACGTCACATTGCTGGCTCTCATAGTGCTGGCTGCCTATCTCGCCCGGGCTGGGTTAACTTTTATCCGCTCGTACGTGGCCCACGTGGCCGGATGGGGGGTAGTGGCCGATGTGCGTGAATACATCTACGAGCACATGCAGCGCGTTTCGTTACGCTTCTACGAAGACAAGCAGGTTGGCAACTTGATGTCGAATGTGGTCAATGACACGGATCTGTTCGAGCAGTTGATCGCGCACGCCATCCCGGACGTGGTCGTTAATGTGGTCACCCTTGTCGGTGTAACGGCGGTCCTGCTCAGCCTGAATTGGAAACTGACCCTACTCAGCACCATTCCCATCCCGCTGGTTATTCTCTCGCTGCGGGTATATGCCAAATACGTGCGCCCGGCTTTCCGCAACCGACAGAAGGTTTTGGGTGACTTGAACGCCCTGCTGAACGACAACCTGTCGGGCATTCGTGAGATCAAGGCTTTCACCCGCGAAACGGAGGAAGCCAACCGCGTTCATGAAGGCATTGAAAATTACCGCAAATCCCAGCTTGGTGCCTTGAAACTGATGGCCACCTTCCAACCGTTTGTGGAATTCACATCCTCATTGGGGACACTTATTGTCATCTACTTCGGCGGGCAGCTGGCCCTGCAGGGGAAACTGCCGGTCGCGGACCTGGTAGCATTCTTCTTATATCTGCAGAGTTTCTACGCCCCGGTACAAAATCTAAGTGGGGCTTGGGAAGCCATCCAATCCTCCCTGGCCGGAGCAGACCGGGTGGCCGGCCTGCTGGCTGAGCCCAAGGAACCACAAACCGTGCATGGCGCTGTGCAGGCAACAGGTGCCTTGCGAGGCGAGGTGGTCTTCCAAAATGTATATTTTGATTACATGCCGGGCATACAGGTGCTTGAGGATATTTCGCTGGTAATTCCGGCCAAATCGGTGGTGGCATTGGTGGGGCCGACGGGTGTGGGTAAGACTACGCTGGTCAGCCTTATCCCACGCTTCTACGATGTGACCAGTGGCTCGATCACATTGGATGGGCGGGACCTACGGGACTACACGCTCGACAGCCTGCGCGGGCAGATCAGTATCGTGCTACAGGATGTGTTCCTTTTTTATGGGACGATACGCGAAAACCTGCTATTCGGCCGCCCAAATGCCGATGATACCGAAACAATCGCTGCCGCCAAAGCCGCCAATGCCCACGAATTCATCACTGATCTGCCCGAGGGATACGACACCCTGATCGGAGAACGGGGAGTCAAACTCTCCGGCGGCCAGAAGCAGCGCCTGTCCATCGCACGTGCGATCCTGAAGAACGCACCCATTCTGATCCTGGATGAAGCGACTTCCTCCGTGGATACCGAGACCGAACTACTCATCCAGCAGGCGCTCGAACGACTGATGCAAGGACGCACCACTATCATCATCGCCCACCGGCTTTCCACCATCCGCAATGCAGACAAGATCGTTGTCCTGGAAGACAAGTCCATCCGCGAAATTGGAACGCATGAGGAGTTGATGAAAAAGGACGGCCTATACCGTCGACTCTCCAGCACGCAAGGGAATCTCAATCCCTAAAAAAAAGCGCAGCCTCCCCATTTTGCCAGGGAGACTGATGAAAAAAAACTATCCGATATTTGTAAATAAGCCCATAACCCAATCCGATATAACCTGTAGCACTCTCTCCAAATTATAGATCCTGGAATATCTCCCATCTTTCAGGTCAGATCAGGATTCCCTGCTCAACTTACAAAGTCCCAGCTAAATCCTGATCAAATTCGAAGAGGGCAACTGAGGCCTTCATTTGTTAATAAGCGAGTCGGCACTCCACATCCGATTTGTGCTGCTGATTCCCCTTCATAAGCACAAAGGAGGGACGGAATGTCAACCAGTAGGTCCATCCTTCAATTCTTATAGATATTCCTTCAACTGTCTCGCCCGTCTAGGGTGACGCAACCGTCGCAGAGCTTTCCCCTCAATTTGGCGGATGCGCTCGCGGGTGAGACCGAATTTTTCCCCCACTTCCTCCAGTGTGTAAGGCACGCCTGTGTCAAGGCCAAAGCGCAGACGGAGGACGCGCGCCTCGCGCGGAGAAAGAGTACCCAGGACTTCATCAATTTTTTCCCTGAGCATGGACTGGTAGGCACTCTGGATCGGTGTGGGGGTCAGTTCATCTTCGATGAACATCCCCAGATCGGAGTCTTCATCGTCGCCAATAGGACTCTCAAGCGAGAGCGGTATCCAGGAAACCTGTAAGATCCACAGCACTTTTTGCAGGTCCAAACCCAATTCCGCCGCCAATTCTTCGGGTGTGGGGACACGTCCCAACCGTTGTTCAAGGTCATGTGTGGCTTTGTAGGTCTGGCGGATGCGGTCACTCATATGGACCGGGACGCGGATGGTGCGGGACTGATCAGCGATGGCACGGGTGATGGTCTGCCGGATCCACCAGGTGGCATAGGTTGAGAAGCGGAAACCTTTATGCACATCATACTTCTCGACCGCTTTCATCAGGCCCAAGTTGCCCTCCTGGATCAGATCAAGGAATGGGACGCCGCGTCCCATATAACGCTTGGCAATGCTGACCACCAGGCGGGTATTGGCTTTAATGATATGTTCGCGGGCGATTATCCCATCCTGTACCAGGGCTTCCAGCCTCTGCCGCTCCAGTATCCGTTTACGGCCGGGAGTGCACAACAACTCAGCCCTGGCTTTCCGCCCGTCCTCGATCCGAACTGCAATATCAAATTCCTCAGCTGGTTTCAGGAGGGGTACGCGCGACATTTCCTTCAGATACATCCCCACCGAATCGTCCCCGTTGTAATCGCTGACGACAGCCTCCGGTTCCACCCAGGTTTCCACTTCCGGGGCATCCAGAAGATCTACTGGAGCAGAATCCATCACTTCGGGGTCCACCACATCCACACCGCGGTGACGCAAAGCTAGCATGATCACCGACAATCGCTCTGCATCTTCACCAACCTCGGGGGAGATTTCCAAAAGATCGTCGGTGGTCAAATACCCCTGCACGGAGGCTTTCTCTAGAAGCAGGCTCATTACTTCCCGGTTGCGATGTCTTCGTTCAAGCGGCGCCATCCATTACCCTCCTCATCTGGCGTCCTACTTCAACAGATCCTTCAGCGCCATGAATGGCGAAGCAGGTTCGAGGCGATGCCCACAATCGGCTTGATTCAGGTTTTCACCACAGATCGGGCACAGGCCTTTACAGTCCGGTTGACAGACCGGGCTGATGGGGAATTCGAGTAAAGCGTACTCACGTAGCAAGGGTTCCATGTCAATCTGACCATTTTCCGGCACCAGCATGCCTGAATCGGTAATATTGCTTTTATTAAAAGCATACAGATCGGTGAAAGACCATTTGAGGGATTGGGAAAATGGCTCCAGGCAGCGAACACATTCCAGATCTGCAACCCCCTCAAAGATCCCTTGGAGCAACAATCCCTGTGGAGTGCGGTCAAAACGAGCCATGCCGCAGAACCGATTCATGGTCAGATCATCTCCCAGTTTTAGCTTATCAAAATCAAAATTAAAATCACGGCTCGTACCGATCGGGGATTTGATCAGAAATCCAACGTTGAGTCGTAAAGGACGACGAGGGTTGGTCACGGGGATACTTCTATACGCAAGTTTCGGGATCGCCTTCATTCTAGCACAGGGGAGACTCGAAGTCAAGAATTCATTAAGATTTCATTGTTTTTTGTATCACCCGGAAATATGATTGGATAATCCATTGATATATGAAAACTACCAGCCCGGATGATATATCCAGGCTATTATCTTCGCAGAGAATGAATTTTTATTAAACAAACTATCTGGAGAGAAAGATTACTTATGAAGAATAGGAAGTATTTTATTAAGCACGCCCACACCTATCCCAGCCCCTATCAAGAGGAGGATGCCAATAGTGACAATAATTACAAAAAACAAGCCAAAATAATTCAACAATAACCCCCAGACTACCCGATTGCGACCAATACCAATGTTATGTTTAATCTGACCTAGCGCAATATGCCCAGTCACAATCCCAACCAGCCAGAGCATGAAAGGCAGGATATCAAATACTGTCGTGCAGACAGCGCTGGCTCCGGCAGTCACACCAGCCAGCAAAAGACCGAAGGTCAGGTCAAAGCACCATTGTAGGACGTATATTGCCCAACCAACCAGGCCAAGGATCAGGCTGGTTGTTGCCAGTCTATTGTTTGAATGCAAAGCCATTTACACCATCTTGTTTCGCACAGGGCGCAGAAGCAAGGATAAGCCCAGCACCCCGGCAATGATCACCGCTGCAAGGATAAGGGAATGCCCCCCCAGCAGGATGAACACAGCCAGCGCCACCGAGGCACTCTGGAAGAGCATTAACCCCCAGCGTTTCCAGTGCCAGAGAGCCAGGGTGGAGAAATAACACAGAAAACCGAGGGCAGCGATGACTTCCACCACCCAGGTAGCTGGTGCACTTGCATTTTCCGGAACCGGGTATCCCAGCAAGCCATAGGCCATTACCAATAAACTGTCAAACATGATTAATATAATGAAGGCGCTCAGCATTCCACCACGCCGGCTTCTGACAGCCGGACGTGTGATCAACCAGTAAGCCGTGAACAGGACTATCCCCGGTATAAATAACCAGAGAAAATCAGAAAACTGCACCAGAATGGATGAAGCCAGTTTGCAGGTCTGCTTCATACCGGAAATTTGCTCCGGGGTATATTGCGCCCAGATGTTCGCCGGGGGATAGCAGGACGAAATTCGCGCGGCATAAACGCCTAATGAAGCAACCAGCAGCAGGATGCCTGCAACAAGGATAATGATTTTCCAGTTTTTCATCTTCATGCGCCTCGCAAATCAATTTCTTCCTTGCCGCCCAGTCGTTCCTGGATACGCGCGACAACCGTCTCCAACGCTGGGGGTTGGTTGACATAGTCCAGGTCGTCGGTGCGGATGGTCAGGACGGGGCTGAAGTCATAAGCCCTCAACCATTCTTCGTAAAATCCATCCAGTAGGGACAGGTAGTCGGTCGAGATGCCGGTCTCCATATTACGGGCACGGCGTCGGATGCGTTTCATCAGTACTTCCACCGGGCATTTAAGATAGACCAGCAAGTTGGGCGCGGGCAGGTTGCCCACCACAAGGTCGAACAGTTTACGATAGGCGAGGTAATCACGCTCAGACAGGTTCCCCATATGATGCAGAGCCCGGGAGAAAATATAAGCGTCCTCGTAAATGCTCCGGTCGAGGATGGCGGGACGCGGGTCGCGGGCCGCCTCCAGGTACTGGTCGGCGCGATGGCCCAGAAAATAGATCTGCAGATGGAATGACCAGGCGCGCATATCGGCGTAAAAATCCGGTAAATAGGGGTTGTCGGCCACGGATTCAAAGTCGGTACGCCAGCCCAAGCGTGAGCCGATCCGCTCGGTTAGCGCGGTCTTGCCTGCCCCGATGTTCCCAGCCACCACCACCAATCTCTTCGGCATAACTCCTCCTTGCAAGCCAACAATTATCCGCTGGACAATTGTACACGAGAACAGAGCCGGTTGTAGCCTTTTCGATTTGTTTACTCGGAATCAACCAGGGGGCAGACAGTGCATTCTGCTTTCTTGGTAGAGTTTCGCTTCAGATTGGGTCTATTCCTGTCGGCGAATATCCGGGAAATATACCCAGGCGATTATCGCCAGTAGTAATAAAATCGCGGCACTGAGTGTCACGGTGACCGGAGAGCCGATCTTCTGGGCGACAGCACCAGCCAGGAGAGATCCGATCGGTATTGAACCGTTGAACACCAAGGCATATATGCCCATTACACGACCGCGCAATTGGTCCGGAATCACAGATTGGATGATTGCATTGCTGTTATTAGTGATCATCATCATGCTCCAGCCAACAACCGCCAACACCACCAGCGACAACGGCAACCAGCGTACCCATGCAAAGATGAAAAGCGTGACTGGTAAAATCAAGACGCCAATTATCCAATACTTACCGCGTACCCTGAACCTGACCATTGAAGCCAGTATCAGGGCGCTGACCAACGCCCCGAAACCGCGGGCTGATATAAGCAAACCATTGGTGATTTCGTTACCATGCAACACATCGGTTGCCCAAGCAGGTAATAAACTCATCAAACCAAACCCAAAAATACTCACCAGACCTACAGCTACAGTGAGGCTGGCGACCAGACGGTTTGCAGTTGTATAACGCAATCCCTCAGCAATCCCCGCAAAGGCAGTTGACCGGTGAGGTGGTTGGATGGTCGTTTCCATGCGCATTAGCAGCAAAGCTACAATCACAGCAATAAATGAAATTCCGTTCAGGGTGAAACACCAGGCTGGTCCAAAAGCAGCATAGGTTAGACCAGCGACCGACGGCCCGACTACCGTGGCAATATTGAACATGGTCGAGTTCATCGCAATGGCATTGGTCATGTCTTCACGTGGAACCAGTTCTATCACAAATGAAACCCGTGCGGGGGCATCGAAGGCATTGGCAACCCCAAGCAAGAATGCCAAGATGACAATATGCCATGGTTTAACTACGTTCGCAAACGCAAGTCCACCAAGGATGAGCGCCAGGACCAACATGGATGTCTGGGTGATGACCATCAATGTTCGCCGGGGGATGCGGTCCGCAACCCATCCCCCAAACAGGGTGAAAATCCAGGTTGCCAGACCACCAACAAATGCCACTAAGCCGAGATAGGCTGTGGATTTGGTTATCTGGTAGACTAAATACCCCTGTGCAGTACTCTGCATCCAGGTGCCCATCATGGATACCATCTGGCCAAAAAACCAGAGCCGGTAGTTATAATGTTTCAGTGCCGCAAAGGTATCGGACAAGCGCGGGTTCATTCTCCTCCCAGTCGTTTCGTCTCAGCAATCAAAAAGCACCTCAAAAAAATATTCGCAATTTTCACCTGCAGGGGTGAATTATACGCGATTTGAAGCAGATAACAAATGCTCTGCTGAATTACATTTGAGCCTGCCAACGATACCTCTCTCCTCCCGATGGGTTATTAATGAAAAAGCAGGGACGCAACCGCATCGCGTCCCTGCAAATAAGATAAGCTTGCCCCCCAACTCAGCACTCAGAATAGCCGCAGGTATAACATTTCCTGCAGCCCTCTTCATTCACCATGGTAGCCTCGCCGCACTCCGGGCATAGATCACCCATCTTCGTCACAACAGGGGTGACCAAAGGCTCAGGTGCCTGCGCCTGAACATCAGTGGATGAATCATGACCATTCCCATTTGGTTTCTCCTCTGTCTCTGCCAGCTGATGGGTTGTACGACCGGCCAAATATTCGTCGAGTACCTGTCCCACGCCATCCGGTAGACTGCGCACCCGGTTCGGACCGAATCCGAGTGAGCGGCTACCGCCAATGCCTAAGAGCTGGCGTACCACTTCCGCCATACGTTCCCTAGGGGCGATGGGCGAAGCCAGCCTTAAGACATAGGAGATGAGGCGTCCAATTGCTTCCGAAACCGCGGCGGTCTCCGAACCTGCCTTGGCGGTGTTAAGGAAAACTTCAAACGGCTGCTTACCGCCATTCTCGTTTACGGTAATGAATGCTTTGCCGAGTGGAGT
>Ga0209777_10004884_pt1 | contig 15689 bp, 17 predicted proteins | sample FrelakmetHBP12HB_FD_187147 | JGI IMG/M metagenome (GOLD analysis project Ga0209777, IMG submission 187147) | Freshwater lake sediment microbial communities from the University of Notre Dame, USA, for methane emissions studies -HBP12 HB (SPAdes)... | ecosystem: Environmental > Aquatic >... | reverse complement strand
GGCGACTATGATACCTATGTTGCCACAGACATGAGTTTTGAATTCTATTTGCCAGTGCGCCCGGGCGATATACTGAGCTATACCATGAAGTTGGACGGCGTGTCGGAGGAAAAAAAGACGCGTATCGGCAAGGGTCACTTCATCACCACTACCCAGATTTACCGCAACCAGAAAGGTGAGGTGGTTGGTAAGGAAATCCGCACTGTGTTGAAGTACAAAGCGACAAAATAAACAAAAAGCCATTTGGCACAGGGGAGTCCAGAGGGGGGGTCGCCCTTCTGGCGGGAGTCTAGGGGTGTTCCCCAGCCTCTTAAGTCCCCTAAGACTGGGGGATTTAGGGGGTTGAAAAGAGTCAATAAAAGTTATCGTAAAAGGAGGCAAAACAATGCCAGAGTGGAAAAAGGTTTACTGGGAGGATGTGACGGAGGGGCAGGATATCGGTTCTTACGAGATGCAAATAGATGCGGTCAAGATTAGCTGTGGTGCCTGGGCCACCAGGGACAGCAACCCCATACATCACGATAAAGCCTTTGCGGAAAGGGGTAGTCAGAAAAATATCATCGTAAACATTATGCATTCCGAGGGTCTATTATGCAGGCTGGCCACTGATTGGGGCGGTCCCACGACCGAGTTGAAGAGAATCCGGTTCAACATCCAGGGCTCTTGCTATGCTGACGATACCCTCGTAGTCTCGGGCAATGTCATTAAAAAACATATCGGCCAGGAAGACAACTACATGAAAGGCCTGCATCTGGTGGACCTGCAGGTGAACGCTACAGCGAGCGGCAATGCTTTCTGCGATGCTCAGATTATCGTGGCTTTGCCGTCCAGGAAAGCTCATAGCTAATATTAGGGGGTTGAGAAATGGACACTTTGAAGGATAAGTCATGTATCGTAGGCATCGGCGAGACCGAATACTCCAAGAACTCCGGGCGCAGCGAGATGCGCCTGGCATTGGAGGCGATAAAGACAGCCTGCGAAGATGCTGGAATAAGCCCCAAGGAGATCGACGGCATAGTAAGATTCTCGGTGGACAGCAATCAGGTCGACGAGATCGCCAGAAATCTCGGTCTCGAAAATTTGAGGTTTTTCCCTGAGGTTTACTTCGGCGGCGGTGCCGGCTGTGGCACCGTGCAAATGGCAGCTATGGCAGTGGCCCTGGGCAAAGCCAAGTATGTGGTGTGCTTCCGGGCACTGAACGAGCGCTCCGGATTCCGCTATGGACAGATGGCTATGGCTATGCCGATGATGGGACACTTTCAGTATTCCATACCATTTGGCTTGATGGCGCCAGGTTCTATGGTCGCCGTTATGGCGGTGAGGCATATGCACCTCTACGGAACCAAGACTACAGATTTCGGCGAGGTGGCTGTTGCCACCAGAAAGCACGCTAACAAGAATCCCAAAGCTATGATGCATGGGAGATCACTTACACTCGAGGATCATGCCAATGCCAGGATGATTGCCTACCCGCTGCGCCTCTTCGATTACTGTCAGGAGAGCGATGGCGCTTGCGCCATGATAGTGACCTCGCCGGATAGGGCAAAGCATCTAAAGCAGAAGCCTGTGTATATCATGGCTGCTGAGCAGGGTACCGGTAGCTGGATGGAGATGATGACAAGCTATCAGCGCAAGGACATCTCTGACCTCGAGGAATACACCCGCCTCGCCCCACATCTGTGGAAGGAGGCGGGGATAGAGCCTAAGGACATCGATTGTGCCCAAATCTACGATGCCTTTACCCCACTGGTGGTTATGCAACTGGAGAGTTTCGGCTTCTGCAAACGCGGCGAGGGCGGTCCCTTTGTAAGGAACGGAGCCCTGGAAATAGGAGGCGAACTCCCCACCAATACCAGCGGCGGTTGTCTCTCCGAGGCTTACATTCATGGCATGAATCAGGTCGTTGAAGGCGTGCGCCAGTTGAGGGGCACTTCGTTTGTGCAGGTACCTAAATGCAAGCATGTGCTGGTGACCAGCGGTAGCGGTATTCCCACCAGCGCATTGATTCTGCGGTCAGCCTAAAGGAGGTAGTTAGATGACGGAAGAAGTAGCAAGATTAGCCCCAATGCCCGGACCCATTAATCAAGAATTCTATGATGGTTTAAATAGACACGAGTTGGTACTGCAGAAGTGCACAGACTGCAGCAAGTTTCGCTTCTGGCCGATTGAGATGTGTCCTTTTTGCAACTCCTTCAACTACGAATGGGCTCGCTGCAGCGGCAAGGGCACAGTGCATAGTTATACCATCCAGCACGCTACTATGCCGTACCCCTGGCCAGTGTTGCTGGTGGAGCTTGAGGAAGGGCCTCGCCTGGTGAGCCACGGGCTGATGACGCCAGAGGAGGTGCAAATTGGCATGCCCGTGGAGATAGATTACGAAAAGGTCTCAGACGAGATAACCCTTCACGCATTCAAAAAAGCTAAGAAGTAGTTTATTGAAGAAGTGCTGTCGGGGTGAGCTCCATTGTTGCTCACCATTTACCGATGGCAGAGTATTATGGTCTTGATAAACAGGGGTTTTGGGGTATCACCCGATATGTAGGGGCGCGGTTGCCGCGCCCCTACCCCTAGGTGATTTAGTGATTGAAAAAAGTTTGTAAACGCTCTCAGAGTATTGGATCTGACTTGGTTTGTATAGACAAGGAGGCATTAAATGGCTTATAGGGCGCTTAAACTGGAGAAGGAAGGGGCTGTTGCCATCATAACCCTGAACCGCCCAAACGCAGGCAATTCCTTCGATTTCAGGCTGATGGAAGAGATCGATGCTGCGCTCAGAGATGTGGCTCAAGATCGGAAAATCAGAGCGGTGATTTTAACAGGGGCTGGCAAGTACTTCTCTACAGGTGTAGACCTTAACATGTTCACGAATGCCGAGTCTCTGGTCGGGAAGGAAGACGAGGTCCCAGAGAAGATTACGGCTGATGATGACCAGACCTATGGTAAAGGAACTGTCGTGGGCGCTGTAATCAGGATGAGAAACATGAGCAAGCCTGTAATAGGCGCTGTCAATGGCCCTGTGGCAGGTGCTGGGTTCTCCTTGGTTCTGGGCTGTGACATCAGAATTGCCTCCGATAGGGCTAGGTTCAGCATGGTCTTTGTCAAGAGAGGGATTGTCCCCGACACCGGAGGCTCGTTTACCCTACCGCGCGTGGTGGGGCTGCCTAGGGCGTGTGAGTTGATATTCACCGGCGATATGATCGATGCTGCTGAGGCTGAACGAATAGGATTGGTGAACAAGGTTGTTCCGCATGATGACCTGATGAAGGCAGCTAAGGAACTAGCTCTGAAAATAGCGAAGAACCCGCCTCTGGCTGTGGCAATGGCCAAGGCTGATTTATATAAGGCGATCGCCGAGACCGATATGATAAAGCAGATGAAGCGCGAAGAGAAGTCTCAGGAGAAACTTATGAATACCGAGGACTTTATGGAGGCAGCCACAGCATTCCTTGAGAAGCGAGCGCCTGTGTTCAAAGGTAAGTAACTTATGGCCCCAGGCTTCTAGCAATGTTTACGAACGTTGAATCCATTTTGTTGTACCAGGCTTGAGAACAGGGGCGAGTAGAGTTGAGATGGATAATGCATGATGGCAAAGAAGAAAAAACGCGAAGGCCTCTTGAGTGACTACCGCATCCTTGACCTGACTGACCACAAGGGAATCTACTGCGCAAAGGTACTCGCTGACCTAGGGGCTGATGTCATAAAGCTCGAGAAACCGGGGGGAGATGCCACCAGAAACATTGCCCCCTTCTATAAAGACATCGCTCACCCGGAGAAAAGTATTTATTGGTGGGCCTATAATACAAGCAAAAGAGGCATAACGTTAAACATCGAGACTGCCGATGGAAAGGACATATTCCAGCGGCTGGTCAAGACTGCCGATGTTGTTGTGGAGTCATTCCTCCCAGGATACATGGATGGTCTGGGACTGGGATATGCTGCACTCAGCGAACTGAATCCAGGTATTATTATGACCTCCATCTCCTCATTCGGCCAGACAGGACCTTACAAAGACTGGAAAGCCGACGACCTGGTGGGCTGGGCAATGGCTGGGCAGGCATATGTTACGGGAGATGATGACCGTCCTCCGTGTCAAGTCAGCTTTCCCCATTGTTACCTAGTTGCGGGCTGCCATGCTGCCTCAGCGACACTGGCGGCCCTTTACTACCGAGAGATGTCGGGAGAGGGGCAGCAAGTTGACGTCTCCATGCAGGAAGCTGTGTTATGGACCACGCTTTTGTTGGTCCAGTTCTGGGATGTGATGAAAATCAACCTGTTTCGCGCCGGTTCCAAACGGTCAATGGGTACCTCTTTGTTCAGGCTCGCCTTTCCCTGCAAAGATGGGTACGTGGGCTTTCTAATAGCAGGTGGCCAGTTAGCTTCAATATCTATGCCACCATTAATAAAATGGATGGAGGAGGAAGGAATGCTCGGTGCTTTTGAGGATAAAAAGGACTGGGAAGCCAAGGACTGGATGCAGAAGGTAGATGCCTGGGCATTGGCGCAAGAAACGGTGGATGCTTGGGAAAATAGTCTAATTAACTTCTTTGCCAACAAGACGAAGTCTGAGATATACGAAAAAGCGCGAGAAAAAGGGATGATAATCTACCCCGTGAGCACCACCAAAGACCTGGCGGAGAACGCTCAGCTTAAAGACAGGGATTTCTATGTAGAGGTAGAACATCCGGAGCTGGGTGAAACTATCACGTATGCAGGCGCTCCTTACAAGATAACTGAGGCTCCCTGGAGGATATGGAGGCGTGCCCCGCTAATCGGGGAGCATAACCAGGAAATCTATGAGGAAGAGCTGGGCTTCTCCAAAGATGAGATGCGCCTGCTTAAGGAATCCGGAGCCATTTGAACTATTGTGGAAGCGTGAAATGAAGAGGCAATAAATGGCGAAAAAGCGCATATTCGAAGGATTAAAGATTGCCGATTTCACCTGGCTGGGGGTAGGGCCCATTGCCATGAAGTTCATGGCCAACATGGGTGCAACGGTGATCCATATCGAGTCCTATACCAGACCTGATATCTGTAGAGTATCCGCTCCTTACAAGGATTGGCAGCCGGGTATAAACCGCAGTGCTTTCTTCGCCGTTTATAACGACAGCAAATATGGCATAACCCTTAACCTGAGGATGCCCCAAGCACAGGAGGTCGCCAAAAAGATAATCAACAACTGGGCCGATGTGGTTGCCGATGCCCACCTCCCGGGGATTATGGAGAAGTTTGGGCTAGATAATGAGACGCTGAGAAAGGAGAAACCAGACCTAATTCACGTTGCCACCGCTTTACAGGGGAAAACAGGTCCCTATAGCACGATGCCGGGGCATGGGATGGTCGGGGTGTCGCTGGGTGGCTTTACCCAGATCACCGGATGGCCTGACCGAGAACCAACGGTGCCCTTCGGAGCCCTTACAGATTTCCTCACCTTACCCCACATGGTGACTGCCCTTATTGCAGCGCTTATACACCGAAAAAAGACAGGCAAGGGGCAGTACATAGAACTATCCCAACTGGAATGCAGCGTTCAGTTTCTGGCACCGCCCATCATGGATTACATGATAAACGGGCGAATTCTAGGACGCATGGGCAATCGGTCCACCCACGCCTCCCCGCACAGCGTCTACCGCTGTAAGGGAGAAGGCGAGAAGTGGTGTGCCATAGCTGTATCCACCGACGAAGAATGGCAAAGCTTCTGCAATGTCATCGGCAATCCAGAGTGGACGAAAGACTCCAGGTTCGCCACGTTCCTGGGCCGAAAGGAAAACGAAGACGAGCTAGACGTGTTCGTGGAGGAATGGACGGTCAACTACACGCCTGAGGAAGTAATGAGACAAATGCAGGCAGCAGGAGTGCCCGCAGGCGTAGTAGAGAGCAGCGAAGACCTGGTGGCAGACCCTCAGTTGAACCACCGGGGCACTCATGTCATTCTCGAACATCCTGAGATAGGGCCACACATCTACCAGCCTCCGCCCTATCGCTTCTCGAAGACGCTTAACAAGCCTACCATGCCAGCCCCTTGCTTGGGTCAGCATAACGAATACGTTCTGAAAGAGATCTTGGGGATGTCCGACGATGAGGTTGCAGACTTGCTCATAGCAGGTGCTCTTGAATGAACCGAATTATCACTTAGAGAATAGAACAAGAAGCTGGGATAGGTGAACAGATGACTAAACTAAAAGAAGCAGTGATCGTAGATTTCGTGCGCACGCCCTTCGGCCGAGCAAGCAAGAAGAGACCCGGCTTCTCTGCTGATGTTCGTTCCGATGACCTGGGAATTATCGCCGTCCAGGCATTGATGAAACGGACGAGGGTAGACCCGGCATCGATTGACGACATTATCATCGGTACACCAACTCAGATTGGGGAGCAGGCAAATGTTGCCAGAGATATCTCTCTGGCAGCCGGTTTTCCCTTTGAGGTTGCGGGCATAAGTGTTGATAGAGCCTGTTGTTCCAGTATGGCGGGTGCCCAATTTGCTGCAATGGCTATTCAATCAGGCCAGGCAGACATCATTATCTCCGGCGGCCTGGAGAGCCTATCCCATTTCCCTAATCCTGTAATCACCCCTGATGCAGATTTATGGGAGCTTGCGAAGGAATATAGCGCACGCTGGCAGGCAAATCCCAAGATATTCGATAGAATTGACCCCAGCGCCGTCATGGGTCTGGGCCTCAGCGCCGAGTATGTTGCTGATAAGTTTGGTATCTCCAGGGAGGAGTTGGATCAGTGGGCACTGCGGAGCAACCTGAGGGCTGCCTCAGCCCAGAGAGAGGGTAGATTCAAGCATGAGATTATACCGGTGCAGGGCAAGCTGCCTGATGGAACAGTAGCGCTCTTCGACTATGATCAATGTGTGAAGGCCGACTCAACCATCGGGAAGATACGGTCTTTACCACCTATTTATAAGCCGGATGGAAAGATTAACGCTGCCAGTTCTTCTAAAGAGGTCGATGGAGCTGCTGCAGCAATGTTCATGTCCAAGGAGAAGGCCAGGGAGTTGGGATTGAAGCCTATGGTTACCGTAAGGGCTGTGGCCTGGTCAGGGATCGACCCTCAGACCGCGCCGTATGGTGCCTGCTTGGTATCTAAGAAAGCTTTGGAGAGGGCAGGCCTCTCGGCAGGCGACATTGACCTTTGGGAGGCAAACGAGGCCTTCGCGGTAGTCCCTTTGGTCTTGATAAAAGAAATGGGCATTGACCCGGAGAGAGTGAACGTCAATGGTGGCGCCTGCTGCATTGGCCACCCGGTGGGAGCCAGTGGAATATGGTTGCTTGGAACCATGGCCCATGAAATGAATCGCCGGAACTCCAGATATGGGCTGGCATCCATACCCGGGGGGGCGGGGCAGGCGACGGCGATACTTGTGGAAAGAGAGAAATATTGGAAAGGTCGTTCTGCTTTTTTGGAGGAGCTAGAAAAAGCGACTCCGTAAAATAGCCAGAGAGGAGCCGAGATGGACTTCCGATTTACTCCAGAAGAAGAGGCGCTAAGAAAAGAATTCAACGATTTCTTCAAGGCAGAGATGAAGTATGCTCCCCCGGAATGGGGAACATCCATGGAGGCTATATTCGGGTTAGATGCTTGTTGGGAGTTCCATAGGAAGCTGGCCAGGAAGCTGGCTGCAAAAGGCTGGATCTCCCGTCCCTGGCCTAAGGAATACGGCGGGCAGGATGCTTCACTCGTAGAGCAGTTCATATTCAGTGATGTTATGGGCTACAACCGGGGAGCAGGGGTTGACCACTGGGGTATAACGTTGCTGGCTCCTACCCTTCTCGTCAGCGCAAATGAGGAGCAGAAAAGGGAGCACCTGCCTCCTATAGCGCGAGCGGAGCGGTTCTGGACTCAACTGTGGAGCGAGCCTGGCGCTGGCTCCGATCTGGCTTCTCTAACCACTCGCGCTGTAAGGGATGGAGATGATTATATCGTCAACGGCCAGAAAACATGGAGCAGCGGTGCTCATCGTGCTGACTGGGGTTTCTTGCTCGCCAGGACAAACCCTGAAGAGAAGAGAAGTCGGGGGCTATCCTTCTTTTTGGTGGACATGAAAACCCCGGGCATTACAATTAAGCCTATCCTGAGTATGGATGGTGCCCATCTGTTCAACGAGGTCTTTCTCGATGAGGTGCGTGTCCCCGCACGCAACATGGTGGGGGAGGAGAACCAGGGATGGATAGCGTCACAAATGACTTCAAACTTTGAGCGTTCTATGATTGCTCTCTTTTCCTATTTGAAGCGGGAGTTGGAGGAATTAGTGGAGTTCTGCCAGGAGACAAAACGAGACGGCAAGATACTTGGCGAAAATGCCCTCGTTCGACATAGACTGGCTCAGATGGCAGTCGATATCAATGTAGGCCGTGCTTTCTCCTACTTCGTGCTCTGGAACCAGCTTAAGGGTGGCTTGGTAATGGCTGCGCCCTTGGCCGCATCGGCGAAGGTCCTGGCTACCGAGACAGTGCAGCGCTTCACCTTCAGCGCCTGCCAGGTCATAGGGCTCTACTCGCAGGTGAAGGAGTCCAGATGGGCGCCCCTGAAGGGTAGATACGAGAAGGAATATCAGCAATGCCTGGGGCTAAACATGGCCGGAGGCACTTCGGAGATTATGAGAAACCTTATTTGCGCTATGGGGCTGGGGTTGCCTAGAAGCTGGTAAGTCAGGAGTCCACCACATGGAATGGAAAACCAAGATTACCGAGTTATTAGGTTGCAAGTATCCTATTATCGAAGGCGCATTCGGCGGGTTCGGCAAGGCTGTTTTAGCTGCTCCTATCTCCGAGGCGGGTGGTTTTGGCATCATTGAAGCTACTGCGTTAGGTACCGCAGAAAAGCTGAGGAAGGATATTCATAAAGCCAGGTCTATGACAGACAAGCCTTTCGGCGTGAACCTGTCGCTTATTGGGCACCCCAGAATAGACGAATTACGCGATGTTGCTATAGAGGAACGGGTGGCAGCGATATTCACCTCGGCTTACAAAGCCGAAGAGCATGGGAAACGTATCAAAGCAGCAGGCATACCCTGGATTCATAAAGTGGGCACGATAAAGCATGCTCTGGCGGCCGAGCGCCACGGCGCGGACGCAGTTGTAATAGTAGGAATCGAAGGCGAGGGTGAGAAAGCTGCCAATCATTTGACAACTCTCACCACCATCAGCATGGCGACGAAAATAGTCAAAATTCCAGTGATAGCCTCCGGAGGCATCGGAGACGGCCGTACCTTCTTGGCAGCACTGGCGATGGGAGCCGAGGGGGTGTATATGGGGACAGTCTTCATGGCCACGAAGGAGTGCCCCATCTCCGAGCGCTACAAGCAAGCTCTGGTAATCGCAGACCCTTATGACTCTGAAGTGCGAGACAGGGTATTCGCACCGCCTCCACCGGGACTGGATGAATTAACCAGGAAAGGGGAGGTTTACCAACTGGTAGGTGATGCAAAGCCGCATTCTACGAAACGCCCGATGCTTGTCATGGGTGGCTCGATGGCGGTGGGGGCTATCACTAAAATCGTAACTGTCAAAGAATTAATAGATAACATCATCAGCGAGGCTGAGGAGCTCTTAACGGTTAACGGGCCGTTGGCTCGCATACTGGCAACAAGAGACTAGAGGTCATTTAGCAATTGGGGTGTGCAAGAGGGGTGAAGCCCCTTTGCTGGGGGTTCGGGGGTATCCCCCAAACCTCAAAGTCCCCCAAGACTGGGGGATACAGGGGGTTGAGAAGCGTATCTAAACGCTCTCGATTATTCATTACTTAGAAGGAGGCATAGATGCCTTACAAGATGGTTCTCCTTGACAAGCATGATGGGATAGGGGCGATTACGCTGAATCGCCCGGATAAGCGCAATGCCTTCAATATGGAGATGATGGGCGAGATGGACATGGCGTTTGAAGAATTAGCCAAGGATAAGGAAATCAAGGCAATTATCCTTACAGGTTACGACAAGGTTTTCTCCGCCGGACTAGACTTCAACTGGGCAGCGACGATGGATACACAGAATCTGCCGTCTATGGCCAGCACAGTCAGAGGACGCGCTGTTACTCATGACGAGAGGAGCTTCCTCACCGTTCTGCTCAAGATACAGAGTATGCCCAAGCCAGTGATAGCCGCCATAAACGGCATCGCATTGGGCGGTGCCTTCGTTCTTGCTATAGCCTGCGACCTGAAAATTGCCTCAGAGAACGCCCAGTTCGGCATGCTTCAGGTAAAACGAGGGCTTATCCCCGACGGCGGGGGGACGTATCTTCTGCCTCGCGCCGTGGGACTGACTAAAGCCCTAGAGCTTGCGCTTATCGGCGACCTGATTGACGCTCGGGAAGCGGAGAGGCTTGGCCTGGTGAACAAGGTTGTGCCACATGATAATCTGATGACAGCGGCCCGGGAAATGGCGACCAAGATAGCTAAGAATGCACCGCTGGCGGTGGCGATGACAAAAGCTGCCATGTACAGAGGACTTCACGAACCAGACCTGGCAGAGCACATGGACTACGAAGTCTACATCATGAACATACTCTTTGGCACTGAGGATTTCCAGGAGGGCATGAGTTCTCTGTGGGAGAAGAGGGAGCCGACATTTAAGGGAAAGTAAGGGCAAAACAAGGGGGTGAAATGAGGGTATTTACAGTAACCGCGGTTATTCCCAGACCGCCGGCCTATCTGCTCCGCACCTTCGCCGAGTACACGCATGTGGAGAAATTGCATGGGCATAGGCATGTTAAGGTTAAACCACTGTATGAGAAAGGTGACGTGAGTATATGCCTGTGGTCTATGAAGATACTTGGCGTTACCAGGACCTTCCGACAACTGCAGACAGTGTATCCCGAAGAGTTGAAAATGGTCAACGAGACAATCGATGGCTTCGGCAAGGGCACGGTTGAGACCGTCACCCTGAAGGAGGCGCCGGGAGGGTCGGAGATCGCAGAGACAGTGCATCTCAAGCTGCCATTTTACTTTTTCTGGATGGAGAGGCCTGTCGAAAGTTTCACCAGAAAGCTCATAGCCGGATACTATGACGATCACATTAAGTATGAAGCGAAGAAAGTAAAGTCCTGAAGGGAGTCTGAACCATGATTTTTCTGCAGGAAATCCACGAAGTCATCGGCGGCAAGATGGAGGAGTTCTCCGGGGCTATGCGGGATCGCTGGAAGCCGCTTATAGAGCGGGACGGCCTAGCCAAGGTGCTCTGGTTCTGGGAGCTAACCATGATGACGAATGTAAGCTACACAGCGGTCTCTATCACCGCCGTTCGAGATTGGCAGTCATGGGGCACCCTGGTTAATCGCATTCTGAATGACCGTAAGTGGAAGAAGTGGAATCGCGATGTGTGCCAGTATCGCAGGGAGGTTGTATCAAAGATACTTCTGCCCAACCCTCTGTCGCCGCTCCAGGAAGTCGACTTCGCCTCCGTAGGTACTGTACCTGATGATGGCACGCCTGCCCTCTACTTGCATGATACAGGCTGGCCTTATCTGGGCAAAATGGAGGAGTATGCCGAAGCTATACATAAGGTGTATCAGGCGCAGGTTGCAGCCATACAGCCTCCTGTTATCACTGTCGTAGCCGGCTGGCGCACCTGCCCCGGCAGCGGACGCTGGCACGAGGCCATTGTACTCTCCAAGATTCACAACTGGGAGCTATTGTCCCTCATCATCCCCCACGGCGTGCCGCCATCGCAGCCGGGCGATTGGATGCAAGAAGGGCTCAAGTACCGCGACCGCTGGGAGAGCAAGCTCCTGCGTACCGAGAGCTGGTCACCCATGAAATAAGCAACCACGGATAAGAAAGGAGGGGTCTAACGCTATGCTTTATCTTTATGAGACGACCTACCCGTACCCTGGAATGATGGACGAATATGTGGATGTCATGGGCACCGATTTGATACCCGGCCTGGCCCGCCACATGACAGTGCTGGGCGTTTTCAGGATTGCTTACAGGCATCGTGAAAGCTTCTTCCTGTCCGAACTCCCCAAAGGCGTAGATTCGCTCGAGGGCCTGTCAAATTTCGTGATACATGAGCGAGATGGGTTGACCTGGCACCGCGAGGGCTTCAGATACCGGGACGAGTGGTTCGACAGCCTGCTCGAAGGCCTTCCCTTCTCGCCCACAGCGGCAGAAATTAAAAAGCGCCAAAAGCGGGGAGATTTCACGGGGAACACGGTTTATTACCGTCTAATCTATAATGTCTTGCCAGGAAAGGCAGATGAGTTTTTGAAGGCTTTTGAGAAGGAATTGCTGCCCATGGAGGAAAAGCGGGGGATGAAACTGGCGGGCTGCTACAGATGGTTCGGCGCGTGCGGGGAATCCGGCGAGATTATAAGCCTGTGGGCGGCGAAAGACTGGGCGCATTGGGGCAAGGTACACGAGACACAGCTCAAGGACTTGAAGTACCAAGAATGGATGGAGAAGGTATCGGGCTTATGTGCAGAGTGGAGCTACAAATTCTTGCTCCCTGTACCTTATTCTTTGCTTCACTAATTGGGAGGGATTTATCATGCTTTATCTATATGACAGCATAATGATTGTTCCCCGACTGCAAGAGGAGTTCTGGAAAGTAATGGGCAGCGACTATCTGCCTGAGGCGGAGCAGAACGGGTTGCGCCTGGTCGGGATGTTCATGATGGGCATCCATTACAACGAGAACCTGGCAATCTGGGAGCTGGATAACTGGGCAACCCTGGACCGCATTCAGGAGCTTCATGATAAGCATCCCTGGATGAAGGCCTGGCAGCGAGAGGCCGTTGACTATGTTACTGACTCATTTGGCAAGGTGTTGGAGCCTGCGCCTTTCTCGCCTACTCTGGCTAAGCTGAAAAAGGGAAACTACAAGTCCACCATATACCTGCACACCCTGGCGCGAGTTTTACCCGGCAAGGAAGATGAGTATATAAAAGCCGTGGGGAAGGAGCTCGTGCCTATGGCGAAAAGCTGGGGCATGAAGCTGGTGGGATGCTACAAAGCTGTGGCAGGGACCGCGTCCAGCGGAGAGGTCATCAACATCTGGACGGCGGGCAATGCGCATGGCGATTGGGTCAAAATCCGCGCGAAATCTCTAAAAGACCCCGCCTACAAGGAATGGGAAGACAAAGCCGGTAAATGGCGTCTCAAGGTTGTTTATAGATTCTTGTACGGGTTGGTTCCGTATTCGCCCTTGCGCACTCCATTCCTGCCAGAAGTAGTATCGACGGAAGAGGTGAGAACGGTGGCCATGCCCGAGGTGGAATGGAAATAAGCTGGGCCTTAATCGTAACATGCAGGTTGTCTAGTGATTGGGAAGTGCAGAGGGGCGGAGCCCCTTTGCTGGGGGTTTGGGGGTACCCCCCAACTTCTTAAGTCCCCCCCTCCTTCCAAAGAAGGAGGGGGATTCAGGGGATTGAGAAGCGCTTCCAAGCGCTCTCCAAATAGGAAATTTAATAAGGAGGAAAATAATGCCCGAAGAACTGCCCGCAGAGCTAAAAGGGTCGATCGATGAGTATTACCTGGAGATGAGCCCGGAGATAATGGAGTTGATCCACGGTTGGCTGTATCGGATCGTCGACGCAGCCTACCAGGGGATCAGCGAGCTTCCCCCGGAGCACAGGGATGCTATGTTGATGAAGATGTCCAAGGCGTGTAGCGACCAGGCTAAGATGGTGCTGGACTGCAAGCCGGGTATGAGTTGGGAAGCCTACAAGAAGCATATGGGAGCATTGCAGCCCCCCTTTGGGCCGAGGAAGATCACTCAAGTAGGCGATATTGTTCACTGGACCTACGTTCCACCCAAAGACAAGAAGGGCAAGCCGATATGCCAGTGCCCCCTTGCCATGTACGGCATGATGAGAGGAAGGCCAGAGCTTTGCGGTTGCTCCGCGAACAGTGTGAGAGCCTACATAGAGGAGTACACCGATAAGAAGGTGGACTCTGTGGAGACATTGGGCAGCCCTATGGTGGATGGCACGGATGAGTGCCGCTTCCTGGTGCATCTAAAGCCCTCTCGTTTCACCACAGCGAAACCCGAGCCTGAAGCCGTCAAGAAGACAAGGGCCAGCACCCGGAGGAGAAAGTCGAAGTGAGCGCAGTTGCAATAGTAGTTGTGATGGGTTAAGGTGGAATTATAGAAGGGAGGGCAAATGGCACACGAATTTACTCCAGAGATAAAGGATTTGATTTACAAAGAGTGGGTGCCCCGCATCCTGGCAGGGGTCTTGCAAGGTGTGAGGGAGCTGCCGCCGGAGCACAGGGACTATGTGATGATGAAGATGTCTAAGACCTGCGCTGACATGGCTGTGTGGGCTCTGGGAATCAGGCCCGACATGACCTACAAGGAGATGGAGAAGCACCTGACAAATATGGAGCCTCCCATGGGTCCCCGGACTATCCAGCGCGTAGGCAACATCATTCACTCGACCTATCATTGCAGTATCGGTGATGACGGCAAGCCTATTTGCGAGTGCCCGGTGGTCAAGATGGGTATCATGGAGCCGTTCCCCGAGCTTTGCTCCTGCGGCGCCAACATGGCATCGTACTATTTTGAGACTATTGGAATGCCGACCGCGCGGACCGAGCTGATGGGCAGCCCCAATACCACAGGCGAGCCGGCCTGCCAGTACGTGATACATCTCAGGGCGCCGCAGCACACGACGCCCGAGCACAAGATGAAGCCTAAAGCGAAGGCTAAGGCTAAAGCTAAAGTAGCCAGGAGTAAAGCAAGACCCAAAAAGTAGCGGAGTCTTACAGGTACAGTCCTTCCCAGGAGAAAGAGAGGATGCACCTGGCCCTGTCATTGCGATGAGTCCTTTCCTTCTTGGAGGAAGGACAACGAAGTAATGCTCTCGTGGTCGTAAATATCAAGAAGGCGATGAGATTGCTTCGTCCGCCTCTGGCGGGCTCGCAATGACATTGACATGGGATTTCAAATATCGGAGGGGTGGTAATGCCTAAAGAACTGACCGAAGAAGAGAAAGCGCAGCGTGAATTTTTCGCCGGACTCCAGAAAAGCGAAGTCTTCAAACGAATCTTCCAGCCCGATTTCGACGAGACAGCCCGGGAGATGTGCCTCGAATGCACCGGCAGACAGTGCAACTCACTATTCCTGCCCTACGCACAGCTTAATACCGATGTCGACATAGACACTTTCATGCAGAGCCTGATGGATGCCTTTCCCGGGACGAGGAAACTGGAGAGGAAAGGGGACATCATCCATTATGACTTCTACCCCGATGTTAAAGGGGAGTGCGCCTGTCCTATCATAACTATGGGTCACATTGAGCCCACGCCGCTGTGGTGCACATGTGGCAACTACTTCAACAAAGCCATGTATGTTTGAGGCTGTGATGAAACCCCCTGTGCAGGTTGAGTTGCTGGAGAGCCCCCTCACCACCGGCTCGGATATCTGCCGGAGGCTGATTCATCTCAAGCCTCCAGCAATCACGACATGAGATAGGTAAATATGCATCAATGTTCATCCAGTCCAATGGAGGTGAAGCGCTGAGAGTGACTTCAAAAAGAACATCCTGAAAGGCCGCGTAGCCTTTATTACCGGTGGCGCAACAGGTATCGGGACGGATATTGCAGATGTTCATATTGGCCCTCTCGGCAGCAAAGCTCCAGGCTCTGCCGAGTCCTTCATGCCACAAGTCGGGGTGGAGAAGACGCAAGGTTTCGTTACGCACCTTTAGAACTGAGTCATCATCGAGCTGCTTTATCTCCTGAATACAGGT
>Ga0209777_10004883_pt1 | contig 15693 bp, 15 predicted proteins | sample FrelakmetHBP12HB_FD_187147 | JGI IMG/M metagenome (GOLD analysis project Ga0209777, IMG submission 187147) | Freshwater lake sediment microbial communities from the University of Notre Dame, USA, for methane emissions studies -HBP12 HB (SPAdes)... | ecosystem: Environmental > Aquatic >... | reverse complement strand
AAAATATTGTGTGAGCACCCAGGAATGTTTGTGGAATATAGCCCTTGCCGACAAAAATATTAACCCGATGGAGGATATCAGTGTAGCGAAACAGAAAAAAGAGTTTCTAAGGAATGCGGGTCTTACGCTACGCTCCAGATCACACAGTCTCTCCGACCGCAACTATAAAAAGAAAAAAAAGATGATTTTATTTTCTGAATCTGTGTTTCCGCTTTGGTTTTTCAGCTGGTTCTTGTCGCTCCTCTAGAGATGGTGGGATTTCAACTTCCTCATCAACCGTGGTTTCAGCGGGCGACATAGTGTTTCGGTGTTTCAGATGTTCTATTGAAGTAAACAATTTTGTAAAGAGTTCTTCATTGGAGTCAAACCAGTTCTGCCATCCCTGGAGTTCCTCTTTTATCATCTTGTTCTCCGATTCGGTCTCCTCGTACAATCGGAAGAGCTTTGTGAGTCGTTCTTTTTCTTTCTCGTACTCCGTAGAGACCTCTTCAAACTTCGTCTTGAAATCTGCGAACTGTTCAAATTCGCGCAGCTGTTCAACTTGCTTTTCCATTGTTCTGATGATGTCGTCTTTTACTGTGAGGTCTCCGCGCATTTGATCCATATTTGTTTCCAGTTGGGTTCTGATGGTATCGAACCTCATCACTTGCTCTCTCAGATCATCTAATTGTTGGATAGCCTGCTCTCGTTCCTCTAACCTCTGCGTTAGAGTTTGTATCCGTGCGGTTGCATCTCGTTCAAACTGCAAGCGGACCTGCTCAGTGTCCCGTAATCTCTCGTCGAGTTCTGCAACTCGTTTCTCCTGTGCAGACAATGATTCTTCCTGGTTTTTATAGGCATCCCAGAGTTTCACTAGTCTGTCTTTTTCTTTTTCAAGCTCCACACTGTACCGTCGGGCGCCCTCTACTGCTTCTTCCCGTCGTCGTTCAGCTTCAGAAAGACGGTCTTCAAACGAGCGAATCATAGAATCCATTTTATTCAATCCGTCGAGATTCAGCATACTTTGAATCTTTGCAAGATCCTCCATTCCTTTAGAAAACGAACTTTTGATAGAACCAAGTTCAGTTGATGCTTCCTGTAGTTGTTCCATAAACGAGTTCTTTGAGCCCCTCACGCTTATATCATCTATTTTTTCTTCAATCATAATTCATGCCGTCCCAAGAAATTAATTCTCTACAATGCGAATAATGTTGTGGCTATTTAAGGATTATTATTTTATCGTGGTTCATGCGATACAATCACGAGCCGCTAAACTAATAAACTATAATTTGTATACTATTTAAACGGAATACCTATACGATTTGGAGATGGAATGGGATGGGAATATTCGAGAGATTCAGAGAAAGTAAATTTTCAAAGATGATCCAAAAGGTTTTTGGTAAGAATCACGCCAAGATTGGAATCTATGGCCCACCAAATGTCGGAAAAACCACGCTTGCAAATCGAATTCTGCGGGATTGGACAGGGGACATCATGGGAAGTGTTTCTGAAGTTCCTCATGAGACACGACGGGCAAAATGGAAGAACAACATCCGGATTAATAACGGTGGATCCTCATTGACGATGGATCTTGTGGACACACCAGGGATTGCCACTAAAATCGATTTTAAAGAATTCATGAATATGTACGGGATGAGCAAGGATGCCTCACGAATGCGAGCAAAAGAAGCAACCGAGGGAGTCATTGAAGCAATCCGCTGGTTAGATGACATCGACGGTGTCGTACTCGTCATGGATGCAACACAGGACCCGTTCACCCAGGTCAATGTCACCATCATTGGAAACCTAGAGGCACGGAATCTCCCCGTTCTCATCGCAGCAAACAAAATCGATGCGGAGAACGCAAGCCCAGCAACGTTGAAATCCGCGTTTCCACAACATCCGGTTATTCCTATCAGTGCGCTCACTGGATATAATACTGAAAATTTGTATACTATGATGATAAAAGAGTTCGGGAAGAAACGACATAAGAAGAGGAGGTAAAAACTATGACGAAAAAAGACGGTGGGATCGCGTTTAATCTGATCTCTCATCAGAAACTTGAGCATCTTTCCTCCTCAGATAAACTCAAATATATTTTAAATGAAGTCAAAGAAGGAAGAATCCTTGTTTTAGAACATGGTCTGACTCCAACAGAACAAACAAAACTCATTGAACATACGATGAAAGAAATCAACCATGATACATTCATAGGTATTGAGATCGGCGGATACGAAAATGAAAAAGTCGGGTTCTTTCAGCGGGTGTTCGGCGTGGTAAAAAAACCTCGAATGACCGTGATCGGACCAGCGCATCTTCTTAAGATGGTACATAAAGATAATGACATGATTGAGACCACGATTATTCCTGGGAAAGGAGCAAGTTAATGCCACATCAATGTCTCAAATGTGGTCATGTCTTCGAAGAAGGATCGTCACAGTTGTTGAAAGGATGTCCAGGGTGCGGGGGAAACAAGTTTTTTTTCACGAAACAACCATTAAATGAAACAGAACGAGACATCATGAGTAAGGGGATCGGTCAGGATCTCACCACCAAAATCATGCAGCTTGCTGTGGAAAAAAACAAGGGTACGCTGAGGGGTACCGAGACGTGGATTACGCTGAAACCAAAAGATCTACGAAAGATGATCAAAGACCAAATCGAACAAGAAGAACCAGCAAAGGAAATCAACCGCGGTGAATTAATTAGTGATGATCAACGGAAGGCAATTATTGAAAAAATAAAAGCTGAGGTAGATCACTCAGATACACCAGAGACTATTGGAGTGGAACAACCAGGGAAATACAATATTGACCTTAAAGGATTGCTGGAGAAAGAACCGATTGTAATACAAAAAGATGGAACCTATACGATTCATCTACCGTCTTTATTTAAAATGCGCGATGAAAAGAAAAAGTAGATCCTAGTTTCTCTAGGAAAACGTTTTCCATTACCTTTTTATTGAAGTCAAAGATACAGCTTTAGTGAATTCTATGAAATGGTATGATGAGGTTGAATATATCAGAAAACAAGCAATGAATAACAACGAGTTTTTCGCCAACTCTCTGCCGATGATCGCCAGTGAAAATGTCCTTTCACCGTTATGTCGAGAAATGCTGATCACTGATTTTCATGGTCGGTACGCGGAAGGTACCCCGGGAAACCGGTACTATGAAGGATGTAAGTTCTTTGACCTTGTCGAAGAAAAAGCAATTGAACTTGCACAGAAACTCTTCAGATGCTCATATGCCGACGTCCGACCAACAGCTGGTACAACGGCAAATTTAGCGATTCTAAAAGCCCTCATTAAACCAGGGGAAACTGCAGTCGTTCTCGATCTTGCCAATGGAGCTCATATCTCCTTTGGGAAATGGGGCGCAGCTGGTGTGCGTGGCATTAATTTGGTTTCCTATCCGTTTAATGATGATATAATGAATATCGATGTTGATGGTGCAGTCAAACTCATCAAACAAATAAAACCAACCCTTGCATTGAATGGCCAATCCGTATTTTTATTCCCAAGTCCAATCAAAGAACTAGCTGAGGCAGCCCATGAAGTCGGTGCGTATCTTGTTTATGATGGAGCCCATGTGCTGGGGCTCATTGCAGGTAAACAATTCCAGGATCCTCTGCGCGAAGGTGCTGATGTGATGAGCGGAAGCACCCATAAGACTCTCCCTGGACCACAGGGTGGTATGATCGTCTCTGATCACAAGGGCGATACAGAGCAGGATAAATCATTTTTACGAAAACTTAGTTTCGGCGTGTTCCCAGGAATTACGTCATCTTATCATCTTCACCACGTGGCAGCTAAAGCGATTGCCTACGCTGAGCATCTAGAATTCGGTGAAGCCTACGCAAAACAGACCATAAAAAACGCACAGAGTTTAGCACAAGCACTCCACGAATGCGGGTTTAATGTGTTTGGGGAAAAACTTGGTTTTACCAAATCCCATCAGGTATTGGTATCGATTGGTCCTGGGAAAGGAAAAGAAGCATCGAAGAAACTCGAAGAGGCAGGAATTGTCACGAACATGAATACGATTCCCGGCGATACCGATCCGCAGAATCCATCCGGACTTCGATTGGGAACTCCGGAACTCACGAGGATAGGGATGAAAGAGAAAGAGATGGAGGCAGTTGCTGAGTTTTTTGCCAGAACGATACTTAAACAGGAAAACCCAAAGAAGATTAAGATTGATGTGAAAGAGTTCCGGAAAGACTTCCAAGATCTTTGTTATTGTTTCAAAGAAGGATTCCGGGGATATGACTATCATAAGTTGATCTAACATGCAGGTCGCATTGACCGGCACTCCAGGAACCGGAAAAAGTGCGGTTGCGATACAGCTCCAGAAGAAAGGATATACTATTGTTCGATTACACGAGCTTGCCATACAGAACGGATGCATTGACGGGATTGACAAGAAAAGAAATTCACAGATCATTGACATGGAGAAGTTACACAAATACATCAAGAAGAATTTCACTACAAACGAGCTTGTTTTTTTCGAAGGACATGTTGCGCATCTTCTCAAAACAATGGAAAAAGTGATTATTCTCCGTTGTCATCCCAAAGAACTCAAAAGAAGGTTAATGAAAAAAAAATGGAACACTCAAAAAATACAGGAGAACATAAACGCAGAGACCATAGATGTGATTCTTTGCGAAGCAGTGGAACTGCACCCCAAGAAAAATATTTTTGAGATTGATACAACCAATATAAATATCGAAGAGGTTGCTGCATCAATTGTGAAGATTTCTAAGAAGAACTTTCAACCGACAAAAACATATAATATAGGACTGATTGATTGGTCAGAGGAAATCCTCAAAGGTTTTCAAGCATAGGAGAAGATATGGTATTGGATAGAACACGAGGGAAAGTAGATCCGTTCCTGACCATGATAGCTAAGCACTTCACACATATTAACCCTGATATCCTCACATGGTTTGCACTTCTTTTCTCTCTGATCGCGGGATGTTTTTTTTATTTCTCAAATCCATCAAGTGAGTTACATAACTTTTTTTTATTTTTTGCTGCCCTGTTTGTCTTACTCAACGGTCTGTTTGATGCAATCGACGGAAAGGTTGCAAAATTAACAAACATGGCATCGGTACGGGGGGATTTCCTTGATCACGCTCTTGATCGGTACGCGGACGTATTCATGGTTGGTGCACTTGCACTGAGCTCTTGGTGTCGGCCTCCTATTGGATTGCTTGCAATCGTCGGTGTGTTACTGACCAGTTATATGGGGACACAAGCCCAAGCGATCGGCTATAAACGAGACTATTCCGGATTGTTAGGACGGGCGGATCGACTCGCACTGCTCATCGTATTTCCCATTATTCAACACATTGCACTGCACTCTTCGCTCCAATTACCCTGGAACACCACCATTATCGAATGGGTGCTGATTTATTTTGCAGTTGTTGGAAACATCACTGCAATTCAACGTTTTCATATTACATTACGATGTTTTCGGAACGGTTTTAATAAGAAAAAATAAGGAGTCATATTATCCTTTTTTCGAGTATATCATACTTGCTCAGGTTTTATACTAACCGTTTATAAAAAAAAGGAAAGGAGGAAAGCGAAAAATATCAAGGGGACCCTTATGAAAAATGATACCTCTCCTCCTTTTCTAAAAGGAAATAAGGGAACAGACCTCATTTCATATTTTTTTGTAAATCCAAGAAATTTTGGTATATCTCTTCCGAGGCAAACGTGAGGAGGACACCTTTGAAAACGCAATTTTCACAAGCATATCCACTAGCAAAATATGGTAAAGATAAATTTCCTACGATCAACGAATGAGTATTTTTACTACCGCATAGCGGGCAAGCTATGATTTCCATATTAATATCAATGCTATGAAATAGCATAGCACATATTTAAACTTTATGTCGTTTTAACAGTTCTATTTGCTCCTTTCATGGCTTTTTCCAAAAACCGATCTCTACTAATATACCTATTTTTTATTGACAAAAATTAAAGTAGAAAGGAACGTTATTCATACCAGAAAAAATGAACACGAAACAAAAGAATGCGATTGTCATTTCGCTTGACGATTCAACTTCAGAGATTATTCAACTGGCAGATACCCTAGGATATACTGTTCTGAAAGAGTTTATTCAACATAGAGAAAACCCAGATGTGAACTTTTATATTGGTTGCGGAAAAGTAGACGAAATTAAAGAGTACTTTGAGGATGCAGAAGAATCAGTCGATCTCGTAATCGTAAATGGGGAACTCAAACCATCTCAATGGTTTGCCCTGGAAAAAAAGCTAGAGACCAACGTCTACGACCGTATCCGGCTCATTCTTGCTATCTTCGAAGAACACGCAGAACGACGAGAAGCGCTCCTCCAAGTAAAACTCGCACAATTGCAATACGAGCGACCCTATGTCCGAGAGTTGATTCACCGGGCAAAAGCAGGAGAACACCCTGGTCTCATGGCAGGGGGAGAGTACCAGGTTGATGACTACTATGAAATGATTAAACGGCAAACAAAAAAAATTGGAGAAGACCTTCAAAAAATCAGAGAAAACAGAGAGTTACAGAGACAAACCAGATCGGAAAGCGGATTCTACTCTGTCTCCCTTGCCGGGTACACCAACGCAGGGAAAAGCAGCCTGATGAATCTGCTTTCTGGAGAAAAAGTAAAAGTAGAAGAACAACTGTTTTCCACCTTATCGACAACAACGAGAAGTATCACAGTAAAAGGTAAAGAGAAAAAAATCCCAATTCTTCTCACCGACACCGTCGGGTTTATTGAGAACCTTCCCGCTTGCATCATCGATGCATTTCACTCGACACTTGAGGAAATTGAGCTTGCTGATGTCGTCGTCTTGGTCGTGGACGGCAGCGAAGCAAAAAAAGTCGTTGAAAAAAAACTCCGCGTTTCGTTGAATGAATTACGAAATATCGGTGTTGGTGCACCGATCATCATCGCGTTAAATAAAATTGATCTGATCGATAATGAATCCCTTGATACGCTCCGAGAGCATTTGAATCAGACCGGCATTATTGATGACCATGTCTTTGTTGATATTTCTGTGAAAGAAAACAAACACATCAAGGTGTTGCTTCAGACGATTTACGATTCGTTACCCCATATGGTAAAGATAACGTTTCAACTACCTCTTGAGGAAAAATCGCAAGGGTTTATCTCTCAATTGTATGAAAAGACCCAGGTTCTTCATATCACATACAGCGAGGTTATCACCGTGGAAGTCGAATGTAATGAGAAAATAAAAGAAAAGTTGATCGCTACCTGTCGAGCGGTAAAAGGCGATGTTCTGTAATAAAACAAAAATCTTATACGTAGTATTGTATTTCATACAAAAAGGGAGAATGTCATTATGAGCATAAAAAATCAGACGAATCTACAGCAATTAATAGTCATGATAGGACTTATACTTTTTGGAACAATCGGACGGTATGTCCTTTTTGGAATGGGATTACAGCCGTTTCCTAACTTTGAAGTCATTATGGTCGTGACGTTTTTGGCAGTAATGGTAATGCGATCTCCCCTGGCGTTGGTTGTCCCCCTTGTAAGCATGATTGGAAGTGATCTGCTTATTGGAAACCCGATTTTTGTCGGAAATCAAATGAACAGAATCGTATTATTTACGTACTCCGGGTTTGCCATTATTGCACTGATCAATCTATTCAACAAAGATCGACTCTGGAGTGGACTAGGCCAGCTACGTCTTAAGACCGTTGGTCTTACTGCCGGACTTGGTGTTGGATTTGTCTTACTTTATGATGTGTGGACAAACCTTGGTTGGTGGTACCTGATGTATTCCCATGATGCACCGTCTCTTGTGGCGGTATTTACCGCAGGACTACCGTTCATGGTCTACCATATGATTTCTGGCGTGGTCACGTTTGTCGCAATCGCAGTTCCTGTTCTTGCGTACGTCACACGAAAGAACAAAAACATCCAACCTTTCAAGATAAAGATGATTCATAAGGTTCCCGCGGTACTCCTCGTCCTCGGTCTTGTGGCGCTCTCATTCACGGGGACTGCAATGAAAGTTCCTGAAAAAAGTGAAATTTGGCTAGAGAAATCCGATCAAACCAGTGTACGAATCACCATCGTCGGCGATGGATGGACCATCAGCGATAATCTTGTTGCCTATAAGGAAGACACTGCGTTTTCCTTGCTTGAGCGATGCTCAGAAAAAAATGGGTTCTCCGTCGAATCTACCTATTATGCACAGTTTGATTCCACCTTAGTAAATTCCATTAATAACGCAGTAGGGGGAACAAATGGAAAATATTGGCAGTATTATGTGAACGGTGAACTGTCAAATGTTGGTGCTGATAAATGTATAATTACAAATGGTGATTCTCTCCGATGGAGCTTTGAGGTACCAACAAATTAATAGGGAAAAAATCACCTCATTTTCTTTTTTTCAGGTTTTTTCATCGAGGGTTCTAATTCTATTTCGGATTATTGTGATCGCGATGATGACAAAAAGAAACGCAAGGAAAAGACCTGATATCTCGCCAACTAATTCATACGAAACAAGAAAATTATAGAACCCATGAAGAAAAATCGCGAGGATAAAATACGGTAAAACTCTAAATAAGGATGAGTGTCTCATTACTGTTTTTCCATACCCATATCCCGTCAATGCGGTTGCAGAAGCGTGAAGTAAACAACCACCAAAACTTCGAACTGCCATTAAAATCAAAAATGCAACAATTCCTTCGGATAAAGAACTATATCCATACAAAAGATTTTCTGTCGCTGAAAAACCCAATCCTGCAACAGCTCCGTATATCAAACCATCTTCTATTTCATCGAGATTATATTTTACGGACTTAAGTCGTAACGCGAGTGGCTTGGTGAACTCTTCAATAACCGGTGTGATGACAATCGCTGCAAGAAACGGAGTCATTTCAGCATTAGACAATGAATACGTAAATGGTAATTCAAAGATGATTTCTAAGATAAAAGATGCGACAACTGCGATCGTTGCGCCCCAGAGAAAACACAGAAAAATTGGCTTCCATTGTTCACGATGGTATCTTTCCCTATTCCTAATCCAAATTGTATACAACAGAGGTGGGAGAAACGAAAGAAAGATGAGAAGTCCCCATGTAACGAGTGCCGTCATCACAAATATAAAACACGCGAATGTTTATTATTTTTTTTAGAGTTTATAGTAATATTCACCATTCTGTTTTTGCTTCCGGTCCATGTATGAATCAGGTTTATTGACTCGCGGCCGTTTGGTTTCCTCATCCCGCCGGAAGGTGATATCAACATTTTTCAAAAATCGATTCATCCCTTCATGCAGACTATACGGTCCCTGTGCACGTCCGCGTTTCCCTGGTATACCATCAAACACTATCAAGGCATCGCTCACCATATCGATGAAATACACGTCATGGTCGACCACCATTGCGGATTTCCCTGATTTTTCAATGACCCGACGTAGCATCCGTGAGACAATCATTCGCTGTTGGCTATCAAGGTACGCAGATGGTTCATCGATGAGGTAGATATCCGCTTCTATAACGATAGAGGCCGCTATCGCAACCCGTTGGAGTTCCCCTCCAGAGAGCGTGTCCATCGTATGGTCCTGTAGGTACTTCAAATGAAGTGCATCGTGTACCTCTGTTTGGTAGAACGATGACGTAAAGAGCTGGGGCGCGTAATTATAAAAATATTCTTGCACCGTTCCTTCATAATCTGGAGTGATATACTGTGGTTTATAACTGATTTTTAGATCGTATTCAATTGTTCCTTTTGTGGGGGGAACCCTCCCAGCAAGCATATTTACAAACGTTGTTTTTCCAATCGCATTCGGACCAACAATTCCAACAATTTCTCCTGAACGGATAATGCCTTTTTCTATCTCAAGTGTGAAATCTTCGAACTCTTTGGTAAGATCATTATACGAGACAAGGATTCGTAGCCCTTGCTGTTGCCTTGGTGGATTGGCAAAAAACTCGATTTTCTCCCCAAAGCGAATGTTCTCTTCTTTGAGATAACCGGAGAGGTAGGTGTTAATAGAATGTCGTACGGCACGAGGGAAGGTTACAACGCCATAGGCACCTTCAGTTCCGTACATGATATGGACGTTTTCACACAGAAAATCTAAGACCGCAAGATCATGTTCAACAACGATGACTTTTTTTTCATTGGATAATTCCCGGATGATACGGGCGACTTTTAATCGTTGGTAGATATCAAGATACGAAGTTGGTTCATCAAAAAAATACAAATCAACATCTTTTATGAGAGCAGCAGCAATCGAAACAAGTTGGAGTTCTCCTCCAGAGATCGTGCCTTTTTCAATCTCTTTATCCAGCAGATTGCCAATCCCAAGTTTCATCACAACAGCATCAAATTTATTTGTGGTGTCCGCACTCTTGAGTACATCCCTAATTTTCCCTTTGATTATCTTTGGGAGTTGATCGACGTATTGCGGCTTCAACACACAGGTCATGTTCTTTTCTGAGAGTTCTTTGAAATGTTCATGAAGTTCAGTGCCTGCATAGTATTCTAGCACGGGGTCCCACGATGGCTTCTTTTTTCTATATTCTCCAAGGTTTGGAATGATTTGCCCAGCAAGGATTTTGATTGCTGTTGTTTTTCCTATCCCGTTCTGTCCGAGGATACCGGCGCAGCTGCCTTTTTTTGGAATGGGGAGTCGATAAAGCCGGAACCCGTTTTTCCCGAATTGATGTACAAGCTCTTCTTTGAGTTCTTCTGCCAATCCGATGATTTTGATTGCCTCGAAAGGGCATTTATTGATACAGATGCCACAGCCGACACAAAGTTCCTCGGAGATGACTGGTTTTCCTTCCTCACCCATAACAACGGTTTCATCGCCAGCGCGTACTCTGGGACAGAATTTGATACATTCCTGTGCGCATCGCTTTGATTTACATCGGTCTTTCAGTACGATGGCGATTCTCATATGGGCGAACACTGAGAAGATGCAGGTTCTTAAAAGGTTTTTTGGTGCTTAAACTTTTTAAAAGAGAATTTTTATAAAGAAATAAGAAAGACGAGGATCTGCAGAAACATGGAAGCTATAGTATCACTCGTTTATTATCCTCTTGTTTAACACCAGAATCATGTTTTTGTTTTATCGTCCAAACGAATGACGAGATGGTCCTCGAAACTGCTGATGGTCCTGTGACTCAAACCGTCGCATAAACGGAACCTTTCGAAAATCAGGGATATCTACCCGTTCTATCCTAAGATCATCGTTGCTTTGCACCCGCCTGAAGTTGTCATGGTCACGCTCGGTAAGAAGGGTGATTGCTTCGCCATTTGCTCCAGCTCGCGCGGTTCTGCCTATCCGATGAACATATTCAGTCGGTGTCTTCGGTACGTCGTAGTTGTAGATGTGCGTGACGTTTTTGATATCAAGACCTCGCGCAGCTACATCAGTTGCTACTAGCACCTTGGTTTTTTGTGTTTTCAACGCGTCTAGTGAGCTCGACCGTTTTTGTTGTCTCATTCCCCCATGGATTGCAGAGACGCGGATTCCTTGACGTGCAAGGTTCTTTGAGACGGCATCAGATTCTCTGCGTGTTCCACAGAACACAATGGATAACCCATCGGTATTGGTGTTCAGTAAATGAACGAGAAGAGAGAACTTCTGGTTATGCTCATAAATATCATAATAGATCTGCTTCAATTTACTGTGATCTACATACGACTGGGTCTTTACGATCATTGGATTTTTCAGATGTTTTCTCGCGAGACGATGAACATCATCTGATATCGTAGCGCTGAACATCAGTAATTGTCGTTGTTGAGGTATCTGGCGAATGATTTCTTCGACATCGTCGACAAAACCCATCTCAAACATTTTATCGGTTTCATCCAGCACAAGGATTTTAATGTTGCTTAAATCAATGGTTCTCCTACGGAGGTGATCAAGCAATCTGCCGGGGGTTCCGATAACAATCTCAGATGTACGGATGTCGTGTATCTGTGGTCCAATGCTGACACCACCGTACACGCTCGTGGTTCGTATCCCCAGTGTTTTTCCAAAATCTCTGAAGACATCAGTGACCTGCATGCACAGTTCTCTTGTAGGAGTAAGAACAAGCGCCTGCAGTCCCCGTCTAGGAATAATTTTGTTGAGGATAGGAAGACAGAACGCGAGTGTTTTTCCTGAACCTGTTTCTGCTTGGCCAACGACATCTTTTCCCAAGATGATTTCCGGTATGCATTTTTCCTGAATAATCGTCAGTTCCTTGAATTCTTGTTCTTGCAGTTTTGACAGAAGTTTCGGTTGTAAAATAAGTTGTTCACATTTCATTGTTTTCACCTTTATACTAAATCATATTATTGTTTTGAAGCTCTTTTTATATTTAATCGTTTACTCTTTGTTTCAAATTTTTTTGAAAAAAAGTGTTTTCTGATCGGTTGTTTCTTTTGAGAATCTTATGCCTTCTTTATGTTTTTTGCTTGTGGTCCTCGATCTGATGTTTCAACTTCAAATTCCACTACATCTCCCTCATTGAGAGATATTTCCATTGGAAGAGCGGAACGATGAACGAAGACATCTTTACCATCGTCACACTGGATGAATCCGTATCCCTTTCTTGCATTATACCATTTTACATTTCCTTTCATGTTATTCACGTTTTCCTTAGATTATATCTAGATTTTTACAAAAGAACAAAAACAAAAAGATTTCGAGCATTTGAATTTATGAAACGGTGAAACTCTTATTTCTATTCCTTTTGATGCGAGGTAACCTTCCCACCTTTATATAGTTTTTTATGGGGAAGGTCGTAGGTTTCTGTCACATTACTCGGAATAAAAAAATTTACATCACGATACGAATATCCAATTTTTGTGCGAGTTCTTTGTATCGATTTCGAATCGTCACTTCAGTGACTCCTGCGATCTCCGCAACCTCACGTTGTGTCCTGCGTTCACCACAAAGAACTGACGAGATGTACAAGGAAGCTGCAGCAAGTCCTGTTGGGCCCCGTCCGCTTGTGAGCTCCTGATTTGCTGCATGTCCCAGTATTTCCAATGTTTTTGCTTGAACGTTGTTGCTGAGTTTTAACTCACTGCAGAATCGTGAGATATAATCTTTCGGTGCGGTCGGCATTAATTTTAATTCGAGTTCACGGGAGACATATCGATAGTTTCTGCCAATTTCTTTTCGCGGCATTTGTGCAATTGTACTTATTTCGTCCAGTGTTCGTGGTACGTGGCATTGTCGACATGCTGCATACAACGAGGCGGCAGTTACCCCTTGGATGCTTCGTCCTCGTACTAAATTTTTTAATGCTGCTTTTCGATAGATCACGGCTGCAGTTTCTCGTACGGTTCTTGGGAGACCCATACCCGACGCGAGTCTGTCGATTCCTGAAAGAGCGAGTGCTAGATTCCGTTCGGTTGCATCACTGATGCGTATACGCCGCTGCCATTTTCGTAGTCGATATAATTGTGCCCGATTTTTTGTTGGAATGGATTTCCCGTACGCATCTCTGTTTGTCCATCCTATAGTCGTACTGAGTCCTTTATCATGGATGGTGTATGTCATAGGAGATCCTGTTCGAGACCTTTTCTCCCGTTGTTCGTTATCAAATGCACGCCATTCTGGGCCATGGTCAATGATATCTTCATCAATAACAAGTCCACAACTAGAACAAACTAATTCTGCTCGAGAATAATCCTTACTAAGATGTCCACTCCCACATTCAGGACAACAGAGAATCTCTTCTACATGTTGCTTATTTTTTTTCGTCAAATCAATTCAACCCCCATATCTCTTTTTCCAGAATTGTATCATTCAATAGTTAGTTTCATAGATTTTTACCGTTTCAGCTTTCAGTATTAGTACTGGAACGAAAGAATAAAAATAAAAAATCTCAAATGTTCGGGTCAACGAAAATGTGAAACTCTTATCTCCATTCCTTTTATATTATAGATATGGGCCTCTGGCCTTTATATTGTTTTGCACAGAGTTTCTGGGTGTAGTGTAGATCATAAGCCCTTTTATTATTCCTGGAAAACGAAAAATTTTAAGACTCTCATGGCGGGTAAACAAGATATTTATCCACAAGCGTATGATCTTACGTTTCAGTACGAATTAAAACTCGGCAGTTGGCTGCAATGTGTGCTTGCGGCGTTGAAAGAAACATAAGATGTGTCTGATGATTCAATCTTTCAAGCAGCACGGGAACTTGCTGATGGTGTCGGTCTCTCCTAGAAATTGACCCGAGTATATAAAGGATAAATGCTGGGTGTAGGCCGTAAGCCTCTTTCTGTTTTAACGGTATTCGTCTAATGCACCCTACCTACGAGCAGTCTGAATAACTGATCCCGATGTTTGGGCTTGCTCCAGGAGCAGATTGGTCGTTTCACCAAATCCCTAGGAGACCTCATCACCGAGTGAATCATCGCATAATCCAAGGGCTGTGTCGTTTCTGTTCCTCTGCTAAGACTCTCGCCTTAGTCGCTTGCACGACGTCCTGATCCAGAGTGAGAGAGGACTTTCCTCAGCAACCATAAGGTCACCGTCAACCGTCCACCTACGCCCAGCAAAGCAGCAAGTATTCATCAACGGTTATAAACTTTGTCTTCCTTCTGAAGTTCCGCAGATAGTTTTTTACGAAGGAATATTAAATCAACAGGAGGAGCATTCCTTTGAATTTTTCTTAAAATGAAACCTTTTAAATAGGTTTTATAAGTATGTATAAAATTCATAGAGGAGAAAATGAAGAAATTATCTCTATCCTTTGCTCCCCCAAAAACCTGGAGAACCGAAGATAAGCATATGGATGATAAATGGAGGATGCTACGATTGAAAATCTTGGTGAGGGACAATTACACCTGTCAGTATTGTGGATTTAGAGCTGAAAAATGGCAGATAATTCATCATATTGATGGAAATCCGAATAATGATAAGGATGCTAATTTGGAGACAATCTGCCCGATGTGCAATTTAATCCATCATAGTGGTCAGGGTTGTGTAGTTCATAAAGTAGTCGACCTATATAAGAAATCCAATTATTCACAGAATGAGATAATCCAGATTACAAGAAAAATGAGGGCAGAAAATAAAACAGATTATGAAATTATTAAATATTTAGGTTTGGAGGAGAAAGTGCCATTCAAAATGAATATTTCGTATATGAAAAAACTATACGGTTTTGTATCTTCGCGAAAAACGACGGAAGATTGGACACAAAAAGCATTAGAGTATGGGTATAAGGTTGCGAAAGAAGCAAAATAGAAGATATGAACTTGGAACCTACCCGTTTTTAAAAAATGACATTATCATTAAGATTTGGTGATTACCAAGTTTGACTTATAGAAAAAGTTGAAATCAATATGCCCTCCGATAACCTCCCGATAGGATATATTAGATTATTTATATATGAAAGTCATTTATAATTACAGATATGACAAAATATAGGATTTATGCTTCATTACACGAAGAATCAAATGAAGGCTGGATTTGGTTGCCTGAAGGAATAGATCGTATTGAACCAAGAGATTTTATTATAATAAAAAGGGAAAATTGTAAGCCATTAATAAGATGTCAAGCGAGAATTATAGATAAAAGATTTTCAAATTTTTACAAACCTGAGTTTCGCACTTAAATAAATATTAAGTGCCTTCAGTGATTGTATTTTTGGTCAAAATGCAAACAGCACTGAAGACACCACACACCATACAGCCAAATAAGAATAAGACCTTCCCGATTGGATC
>Ga0209777_10004882_pt1 | contig 15694 bp, 10 predicted proteins | sample FrelakmetHBP12HB_FD_187147 | JGI IMG/M metagenome (GOLD analysis project Ga0209777, IMG submission 187147) | Freshwater lake sediment microbial communities from the University of Notre Dame, USA, for methane emissions studies -HBP12 HB (SPAdes)... | ecosystem: Environmental > Aquatic >... | reverse complement strand
GGCGGGGCGCCCACCTCGGATTTATCACGAACTCCGGGCTGCTGAGCCACGATGGCCGACCAGCGCAGAAGCAATTCCGGCACGCGGCCGACCACGTCCATCGCCTTCTCCAGATCTTTCGCCGCTGCCCCAAAATCCTCCATGTTCGCACGGCACTCCCCTCGAATCGTCAGGGCGTGCACGTTTCTGGGCTCGGTTTTCAGAACTTCCTCCACATCCGGCACCGCCGCGGCATAATCTCCTCCGGCCGTAAATGCACGGGCGCGGCCCAGATGCGCCGCTGCCAGCGTTGGCGATATGCGCAGCGCATCCTCAAAAACCTGCAAAGCGTCGGCGTTGCGATCCGCTTGCAGCAAGGCCAGACCGCGAAGCACTTTGGCCCAGACCGAGTGTTGGTCCAGGGCCGCCGCCCTGGTCAAATCCGCCACGCTTTGATCGACGCGGTTCTCCAACAAATAGGCCAGCCCGCGCCACAAGTAACCGTCGGCGCCGCCACCGCCGCCGCCGCGAAGCAGGCGCTCGGCGTCATCGCGCACCGCCGCGAAGCGCCCCAGCGAGGCGCTTAGGGCTGCGTGCATCTGAATCGCCTCAGCGTCTGAGGGAAGGGCTCTCAGGTAGTCATCCACCAACCCCAGGGCCGACTCCGCGTCGCCCGCCGCCCAGCGCTCGAAAGCGCCGGTTATGTTCGAGGACAGAGGATTGATTTTCGTGTCCCCCGCGCCCGGCCAGTCCGGCGACACCACCGAGCGATAGAAATCCCCGACGGTGCTGCGGGCGATTCCCGCGGGCGTCGCAATCGTCCAGGTCGACATGAGCATGCTCAGGGCATCGACCGGAACGTTGGGCCTGGGCACGTCGCCGCGAGCGACGCTGTCCACCACCGCTCCGCCACCCGGGAGCACGCTGGCCATCGAGCGCAAAGCGGCCTTTAAGAGGTCCTGCTGTTCCTGTGCCGCCTCGATCTGCTGGGTTACCTCAACGACGGCCGCCTCCGCTTTGACAGCGGCCTCCTTCTGAAGTCGGACGTTTTTGTCCTTGACATACAACGCCCACAACAAAGCGCAAGCCATCAGCACCGCCGCGCTTCCCAGCGTCGCTAGTTGGTGGCGTGCGATAAACCGCCTGATGCGGGTCGTTGGTCCGGCGCGCCTGGCGACGATTGGACGGCTGAGCACAAAGCGGCGCAAGTCGTCGCGAAGCTCCCCCGCCGTCTGGTAACGTCGGTGGCGGTCGCGCTCGATCGCCTTGAGGCAGATGGTTTCGAGATCAATCGGGACCGACGGGTTCTCCGCTCGAAGCGGCCGGGGTTCGGAACTCAGTATGGTACTGATCACCCGTTCGCGAGTTTCTCCCGGATAAGGCGGGGTCAACGTCAGCCACTCGTACATCGTGGCTCCCAGCGAATAAATGTCCGCGCGGTGATCCACGAGATTGGGATCCCCCGTGATCTGCTCCGGGGACATGTACAGCGGCGAGCCGATCATTTCCCCCGTTACTGTCACCCCCGGCTGCTCGGCCAGGCGCGCCAAACCGAAGTCCGAGATGCGCAGGCGGTCGTCGCGACCGATGAGCAAGTTGTGCGGTTTGATATCGCGATGGACGACTCCCTGCGCGTGCGCGTAGTCGAGGGCATCGGCGACATCCGCCAGTTGCCGGGCCACATCGTTGAACAACTCCGGCGAACCGAAAGCCACCGGTGAGGTTGACGCGGTTGCGGCGGCGGCTGGTTCAGATTGTGTCGCTTCGGCGCCCTCGGCGGGCACCGTGAATTCGCCCGTCTTGGTTCGCCGCTGCGCGGAGTCGTCGCCGCGCTCGATGACGACGGTCTCAGCCTGGTCGGTCGCACGGCTGTCAGGACGGTATCGGCTGCGAAGCTGCACGATCTTCGCATATAGACTTTCGCCCTCCACGAATTCCATGGCATAGAAGTATGTGCCGTTCGACTCGCCCTGGGCGAAGATCGGCACGATGTGGGTGTGGTGCAGCTTCGCCGCGGCCTGGGCTTCGCGACGGAAACGGGATACGGCTTTGGGGGTGGCGGCCACGTGCGCCGAAAGAACCTTGAGCGCGACGGTCCTCTGCAGCGAGACTTGCCAGGCCTCGTAGACCGTGCCCATGCCGCCGCGCCCGATTTCGCGGCGCAATTCGTAGTCGCCCAAAACCGGCAATTCCCGGATCGTTCCCCCGTCGCCCTCGGATCGGTCTGAAAGGGGGGAAGGCCCGGAGCCTGCATGATCAGGTTTGTGATTCAACGCCCATCTTCCCCGTTGCCGCGAGACGTTTGCGTTCCAGGCGATCGGCTCCTGGGCCAACTGGTAATACGTCCACGCTAAACTGTCGGGTCATGGGTACCATGCCCAGGCTCGCTGCACGAGCCCACTTCGCGGGCAACTCAAGAGTTGTTGCCGAGCAGACAAATCACTTCTTAGATCGGCGCCAACGGTCGCGGCTGTGATTATGCACACGCTGCAATCATAGCTCGCCCCAGGCTCCGTACCAAATCACCAGATCGCCAGATCGCCAAATCAGCGTTTCAGTATCTTCTCCGCCAGCGGCCCGGCGTCGTAGACATTCTTCATGGCTTCGATAATCGCCCGCGCACCCACCACTACCGCACGCAGCAACATCTTCGGTCCCATAGGCAACCGCCTTGGCCGCACCGGTCGCCTTAACGATAAGCGTCCCGCCTGTGTCGAATCGCTACCACGTCCACCGCGCGGCGACCGTCATCAATCGAGTAAATCACACGATATTCACCAACTCGGATCCGCCAGAGATCGTTTGAACCCATCAGTTTCTTGCAGCCGGCCGAGCGGCAGTCAACGGTCAACGCGTCGATCCTGGCCCAAATTCGTTGCACGATTGGGCCATCGAGCCGCTCCAATTCCTTGCGAGCCGACCTCGCGAACGTGACCGCATAGTCAGCCATTACGCTTGATCTTCCCCAAGCGCTGCAACCTGCGTTTCACCTGAGCCAACGACTCGCGAGGCTCACTCTGCCGCTGCGCTGCCGTCAGCGCGTCGTAAAGGTCCTCCCAAATCTCGCCATACTCCTTGAGGTCAATGACGACGGCGGTCTTCTGCCCATCGTCATCAACAACGTATCGTATCCCTTTCATCGTTCCACCTCGATTGGGTTACTTTCGCGTGATCTCCTCCGCCAGCGGCCCGGCGTCATAAACGTTTTTCATGGCTTCGATAATCGCTCGCGTATCGACGGCCACCGCACGGGCCTGCTCCTCGGTGTAGGCAATGTCGAGCACGAGGCTCTGAATGTTGCCGTCGAAGATCAGCCCGACAACTTCGCCCTTCTTATTGACCACCGGGCTGCCGGAATTACCACCGATGATGTCGGCCGTGCACACGAAGTTGTACGGCGTATCCAGCTTGAGCTTATCCTTGCGATCCCACCAGCGCTGCGGAAGGTCGAAGCCGGCCTGCCCCTTCCGTTCGGTCGCCCGTTTGTACATTCCCTCGAAGGTCGTGAACGGCGGCACTTGCTGGCCGTTTTCGACGTACCCCTTCACCGGTCCGAAAGCGAGTCGCAGCGTAAACGTCGCGTCCGGATACATATCCTCGCCATTGATCGCGAACTGCGCGGCGGCGATCTTGGCGTAGGAGTCCTTCATCGCGCCCTCGATCTCGTCCTCATATCGCTTCCTCAGCGCCCGCGACTCCGGATCGAGTTCGACCGCGAGGCGGATCATGGGATCGTCGCTGGCGGCGATGGCGGCCGTACCGCCCTCAGAAAGCTTCTTGCGAACCTCGACGTCCTTGAGCTTCGTTCCGCGCACCAGCGCTTCGGCCCGCCCCCGAGGCGACATCCCCGCGAGGGCCTTATGCGTGGAGGGGTCGTCGCCGCCGAAAGCCTCCATCATGTAAGACAGGCTGCTGGTGAGGCGCTCGATCTCCAGGTCTTCGTAAATCGGCGCGGGCGAGAACAGATCCAGATATAGCGAGTCCAGGCGCGAATCAGTGTATTCGCGCAGCCGCTCGGCGTTGGGTTTCTGCTTCTCCTCCGCCAACCGCACGAGATTCCGGGCGATCCCGAACAGTTCCGAGCTAATCCCTACCCGCTGCCGCAGATAGAACTCCTTGTACTTCGCTTGGGCCTCGGAAATATTCTGCCACGCATCGCCCCATTGGCCTTTGTAGTCCGGGTTTGCGTTTACCGTGTCGCGGAGCTTTTTCTCCTCCGCCTCTTTTTTCTTCATAATCGCGGGGTCTTGCAGCCCGGCGAGTATTCCCGTCCTAGCCTTGCGCCCGTTCTGCACGCCGAACAGATCGCCCTCGGCGATGCGGGCGAACTCGGCGCTGCGCGCCGAAAACGTTTGGAGTTGCACCTCGCGCCGCCACAGTCGCTCCAGACTGTTGGGCACCTCAGTATCGCGCATGAACTTGAGGTCGTCGACGGTGTTGAGCCGCTGCGTGCGGCCCGGATGGCCGGCAACAAACACCAGCTCCCCGTCGGCTGAGCCGTTGGGACTCCACTTGAGGTAATGCTCCGGCCTATAGGGCTTGCCGTCTTCGTAGACGCGGAAGAAGCACATATCCAGGTCGTAACGGGGGTACTCGAAGTTGTCGTTGTCGCCGCCGAAGAAAGCGATATCCTGTTCCGGGGCCATCACGATGCGAACGTCGGTAAAGCGCTTGTACTGATACAGGTGGTACCTCGCCCCTTTGTAGAGTGTCGCGACCTGGCAGTCTAGCTTGGTCTTGTCCTTGCACTCCTTCTCGATGGTGGTGGTCATCTTCCGCCGCGCGGTGTTGGCGTCGGCGGTGGACATTCCCGGAGTCACCGCCCCGGTCACGCGCCCGGTCACGTCTTCGATGCCCCACAGCACGTTGACTTCGAGGTCCGGGCTCTTGAGCTCCTCCTCGCGGGTTTTGGCGTAGAACCCGGTCTTGAGCAGGTTCTTCTCCGGGGTGCTGAGCTTCTCCAGATCGCCCGAGCCGACGTGGTGATTGGTCATCACCAGTCCGTCGGCAGAGACGAACGAAGCCGACCCCCCGCCGCTGAAACGCACCGCCGACTTCTGGACGTGCTCAAGCCATTGCGGAGTGGGCTCGAAGCCGTACTTCTCCTTGAGTATCTTGCTCGGCGGCTTCGTTAAGAGCCACATGCCCTCGTCGGCCATGACAAGGCTCGACGCCGCCACCCCGAACACGGCTGCGAGCGCCGTTCGCCTTACCCATCGAGTCATCATGCGTCCATCCTTTCGCGTAACGGAAATCACAAAGGGGTATTATGCGTCCGCCCATGAACGATTAGAAGGGGGCGGGGGCGAAATGACGGTTTCTTACGGGAACGCCGGTCCATTGAGACCCTTTTTGTGAAAAAAGGCGGTTGCGCGGTAAGATTCCCATGTGTTCGACGCGCGATGCACGCCAAATTGTCTCGCCGTGGATGGCGCGGGTCAGAACCGCGACCATCAGAGAGCGGGCGATCATCGCCGCTCGTCGCGGCACGCCGCGATTCGCCTTGCGAAAGGAGACGGTGACGGGGTAGGATGACCCAAACCTTGGGGTAAGCGCCATGAAGGTCAAGTATTTCATCGAGACGGACACGCTTTACATCAAACTCAACGATCGCGAAGCGCACGAGACCACGGAACTCAACGAGAACGTTCTGGTAGACATGGACAAGGACGGCAAAGTCGTCGGTCTCACGATCGAACATGCCATGGAGCATTCAGGAAAGCTGGACTTCTCCTACGAGACCAGCGCCGCCTGATGTTCGGACACATAGGGCGCGCTACGCACGCTGAATCGTCTTGCCGTGGCTGGCGTCAAACTTGGCCGATGGGAGATCGCCATGAATACAGAGCACAGTCGCCGAAGATTCGTCGCGTCCGCTACGGTAATTGCTGGTTGGTTTGCGCTTTCGGTCGCTCCCGTATTCGCCCAGGAGACACCGTGGTGGGTATACAACGAGGACGGGCTGGCAGCGTACAAGGCCGGTCGATACGCCGAATCCGAAAAGCTTCTCAAACTTGCAGTTGAAGAAGCGGAGAAATTCGGACCCACCGATCCACGTTTGGCGACCAGCCTCAACAACCTCGCTGTGCTATACCGCACCCAAGGCAAGTACGATCAGGCCGGGCCGCTACACAAACGAGCGCTGGTCATCAGGGAAAAAGCCCTCGGCCCGGACCATCCCGACGTGGCGACCAGCCTCGGCACCCTTGCCACTCTCTACGCCGACCAGGCCAAGTACGATCAGGCCGAGCCGCTGCACAAAAGAGCACTGGCCATCAGGGAAAAAGCCCTCGGCCCGGACCATCCCGACGTGGCGACGAGCCTCAACAACCTCGCCGAGTTGTACAGCATCCAAGGCAAGTACGATCAGGCCGAACCGCTGTACAAACGGTCACTGAACATCTGGGAGAAGGCTGTCGGGCCGGACCATCCCGACGTGGCGACCACCCTCGGCAACCTCGCCAATCTCTACGCCGACCAGGGCAAGTACGATCAGGCCGAGCCGCTGCACAAAAGAGCACTGGCCATCAGGGAAAAAGCCCTCGGCCCGGACCATCCTGACGTGGCGACCAGCCTCGGCAACCTTGCCACCCTCTACGCCGACCAGGGCATGCACGACCAGGCCGAACCGCTTTTTAAACGAGCGCTGGCCATCAAGGAGAAAGCCCTCGGCCCGGACCATCCCGATGTGGCGACTAGCCTCAACAACCTCGCCGCTCTCTACGGAAACCAAGGCAAATATGACCAAGCCGAGTCACTGCACAAACGAGCGTTGGTCATCCAGCAAAAAGCCTTTGGGCCGGACCATCCCGACGTGGCGACCAGCCTCAACAACCTCGCCTGGGTGTACAAAGGCCAAGGCAAGTACGATCAGGCTGAGCCGCTGTACAAACAAGCGCTGGCCATAAGCGAAAAAGCCCTCGGTCCGGACCATCCTGACGTAGCAAAAGTACTCGAAAACTACGCGGCTCTGCTGAAGGCGACAGACAGGCAGTCCGAAGCGGAGAAGGTCTTGGAGCGTGCAAGAATGATCCGCAAAGCGAAGCAATAATAGGGCCGGTGGCGCAAAGCGCTGAGCGCGCGTTTCGCAGTGGGAGATCACGCGAGTCTTGCAGCCGGTGTCGCCTCCCCATAGCTCGAACATGCATTAACTCGACAATGGAAAACCACATGAGATCCTTGCCACCGATCACGGCTTACTTGGCGCTCGGCGCGGTTAACGAACCTCTTAAGCTCTGGTCTGGAACGACTGGGTTCGATTGGGGCGAAGGACTCAAAAAATGCGCCACGACGGTCTTGTTTTCATGGATAGATGGTGCCATCGTGTTCGAACTTGCTCACCCGGGTCATCAATCTGTTATGATGCGAGGCGGTTGGGCAATTGAGAGCGACGATGGGCTCCGGTTCAAAGCAAGCTGGCGGGGGACGTACGGCGTTGAAGCGGGCGCCGTAGTCAAGGGCTTTGCCTGGGACATTCACCAAGTCGGGGACGATGAGACGTCACTCGTCGCGGTCAACTTTCTTCTGCCGAACATGCACGATGACTTTTCGACTGAGAGCGTCAGCTTTGAAACTGCTGCGAATGGGCCTCAATCCGTCAGGAGACTTACGTTGGAGGCCGACGACTGGCGAATCACCGTCGATCGGGTTTTCTCTGCCCCAAAACAGCGTGAGGAAGTGCAACAAACTGGTGGATGGGCGGTCACACATGTTGGGCGGATCGAAAAGACGTCGGGAGAAACGTTCAACGTGAAAGCTGCCAGGAATGTGCTGAAAGGCCTTACACTTTTTTTCTCATTCGCCCGCGGCCAATGGGTGGCACCGTTGTTTCCCCGTGGGTTCGACGAGAACGACATGGTTTGCTGGAACGAATTCAAGGCTGCTCGAGTTGCGCGGTGGGAACAGGGAGCGACATGGCAACGCGAGCCTGGAAGGGTCGCGAAAAGCGCCTTCCCCGGGTTCTTCCGACTTTTCTATCGAGAAGATCGTCGAACCAGTGTGGGCTTGGCTGTCGACTGGTTTGTTCAGTCAAATAGCCAGGATCGTGGAATTGACGCGTCCCTTGTTAGCGCCTTTACCGGGCTCGACTTAATGGCGTGGAACCTACTGGTCGACGATCGGCGACTCATTAGTGAGCGGGGATTTGACAAGCTGGATGGTGACGATCGCATTCGTCTTCTGCTGAAAACCCTGGGTTTGGATTTCGACATTCCGGATGAATACCGAGACCTAAAAGCGTTCTGCGAAGATGAGTTTGCGGATGCGCTCGCTATGATTCGCAATAGTCTTGTTCACCCGACGTTAAAGAACCGCAGAAGGCTTTCATCCCTTTCGACGGCTGGCAAAAGACAAGCCTGGCTGTTCGCAATGCGTGTTCTGGAAATTGGAATTCTGCTTTGGTGGGAGTGCGATACGGGAACATTTGATTTTACGTGGCACGACTGGCGGGCGGCCCCGTGGTATCCAGAGTGAAAGGGCTGATAGACGACGGAAGGTGCGTCCGGGACGCATGCTACGACCGTCCGAAACACCGACAAAGGAGGATTCGCCGATGACGCTGAAAGTTCTTTCTGGACTGGCAATGGCCGCGATGGTGTGCCTTCTGACCCAGGGACAAAAGCCGGAGGCCGCCGAAACCTGGAAGGGCTGGGACTTCATGATCGGCGACTGGGTCGCCGACGGCGGCGGCAAGCCCGGAGATGCCGCCTCCGGTTCCTATAGCTTCACACGCGAACTGGACGGCAAAATCCTGGTGCGAAAGAACCGCGCCGAGTACCCAGCCGCCGGCGGACGTCCGGCCTTCAAGCACGAAGACTTGATGATCGTTTACAAGGACGATCAGAAGAACCGCATCAGCGCCAACTACTTCGACAACGAAGGCCACGTGATTCAATATGTCGTCACCCTGGCCGAGGACGGCAAGTCAGTCACTTTCGTCAGCGATTCGCCGGCCTCCATGCCGAAGTTCCGGCTGACCTATTTGGCGCAGCCTGACGCAACCGTCCGCGGCAGCTTTGACATGGCCCAGCCGGGCAAGGACTTCACCCCTTACACTACCTGGACCGCCCATCGAAAGTAGTGCCCACTGCACCTTTCGTTGTTGAAAGGGATTCTCTCAAGGCCCCGGAACCGATGCCGGCGCCACGTCGGGGATCGGGCCGGATAGTTGTCGCTCAAGATTTGCGGTGCTGACGGCCAGGTCTCGCACAGCCGCTGCGTACGCCAGCCGCGTGCGGATTAGCGACTCCTGTGCGAGCAGCACCGTGAGGATTGTCTCGCGTCCGGACTGATAGGCCGTTTGAGATAGCGACAGATTCGCCTCTTGCAAAGGAATAAGGGTCTCGTGAAAAAGCCGCGCCCTGTCTTCGGCCAGACGCCGCTGAACGAACGCCGACCTGACGCCTTCGGCCACGCGCTGCTCGACTTCCTCGTATCGCTCGCGCAGCTCGCGCGCCCGGAACCGGGCTTTGGCGATCTGAGCCTGGTTCTGATCGAAGATCGGCAGCGGGACTTCGATGGTGGGTCCGAGGACGAAGTCGATCATCTGCCGCTTTTCCTTGCGGCGCTCTGCTCTGGATTGGATCTCCGGGGCCATGAGTTGACCGGAGCGGATGGAGGAGCGCGCCGTGTCCGCGAGAATGTCCCGGTCGGGCGCAGCGCGGCGTTCGAAGCGTTCGCCTGACAGACCGAGGGTCAGGCTGGGAATCAAGCGGCTGCGCTGTTGATCAAAATCGGCCACTGCCGATTCCAGCTCCCACCAAGCCGCCTGGGCATCGAGCCGCTGAAGCAGGGCGGCTTCTACCAGCGCGGGTTCATCGACGCCGATGGGACCGGGCGGTTCGTCGAGTTTGAGTGCTTCGGGCTGCCAGGAATCCGACGCCGTTCCCACGCCCATCAACCGCAACAACATTCGTTGCGTGACGCGAAAGTCGCCGCGCAACTGCAACAGCTCCACTTGCGCTTCGACGTAGCGAGCGCGGATCAGGTTCACGTCGAGTTGCGTCGAATCACCGGCGCGAAGGCGGGCCTGCGCAATCTCCATGGATTCCTGAAGAATGCGGAGGTTTTGCTCCTGAAGATCGGCGGCGGCGGCCTGGTATTGCAACCCGTAGTAATTGGTCCTGGTCTCGGCAAGCAGAGCGATGGCGGTATCGGTGAAGGACAACACGCGTTGTTGCACCATCGCCTGTGCGGCGCGCTTGCGGATCGGAATGAGCCACAAATCGGCGAAGTCCTTGGATAGTCCGAACGCAACACTTGCGCGGCCTCCACCTTCCGGAAACCCGCCCATGATGGAGAGCATCGGATTGGAAAGCAGCCCCGCCTGAACGAGATCCGCCTTGGCTTGGCCGATGGCTTCAAGATCGGCGCGGAGCGAGCGGTTGTTGCTCAGCGCCAGCTCGACGGCGTTGTCCATGGACACGATGCCATTCTGATCCGCTTCCAACTCCTTAAGATCGGGAATGTCCGCCCAGTTCGTCTTAACACCCGTCGCCTTCTCCATCGCCCGGTCCGCGGCTTGCAGCTCGGGGCCGTGATTGACGGTAGCGCAGGACGCAAGCGGACATGCCAAGAGCGCACAAGCCAGTACACGCCGCCTCATTCGCTCGTTGCACATGCAGGCACCCTCATTCCAGCTTCGTGGCTAGGCGGAGGCGCAAGCCTATCACCGAATTAGCTGATCTCAGACCGTCGCGGACTTCCACTCGCCGCTTTGTGCAACACTTGCGGGTCCACCCGCGCCTCTGTGGCCTTCGTGCGTTCCTCCGTAGCTGCAACGCGCCAACCCACCGCACCAGCAAGCTACGGTATCGCGCCGAACGACCACGGTCTACGTCGTTACCGCCACTGCCCTCGCGGGCTGAAACCGTTGCTACGCACGAGTGCGGCGGGAGGAGAAGTACCCAACAGCGGCGCCTTCGTTGTTAGTCTAGCGCCGCTGATTCCAGTGCAGCAGGCCCTTCGAAGACAGACAGACCTCCTTGTTGAGGCTCCAGCCCGTCGTGCTTTACAGGATTAGATGCACGGCGGACGAAGAATCTTCCCAGCGGGCAGATGACACCCTGGGGTGACCCCTTGTGGTGGACGAATCTGGCTGGCGCTGACGACATTGCGGCCTTTCTGCACCGACTTGATGAGGCTATGCTACCGCGCCATGAGTGGAGTTCGCCTGGGTTTTTCAATGGGTTTCCGAACGACCGATGATTGATCGCGAGCTTGTTGAGCGCTGCCGCCGAATGGACCGTGCTGCGCAGCAAGAAGTCTACGGGCGAACCGTCGAGCGAGTTTACGGCGTGCTGCTGCGCATAACTCACAGCTCAGAGGATGCACTCGAGCTGGCACAGGAGACTTACTACCAAGCGTTCAGTCACATCCGTGGCTTTGACGGCAAGTCGTCGTTTGACACCTGGCTATACAGGATTGCCGTCAACGAAGCCCTTCAGCTTATGAGGCGCGAAGGTATGGCCAGGGCCAAACGGGAGTCGCTTGCGGTCCAGCCGGGCACTGACGCGGGCGATGATGACGCGGACGCCAGAATCGACATTGAAGCCGCCCTGGTCGAACTCCATCCCCTCGAACGGACCATGCTCATCCTTCGATACCAGGAAGGTCTGGACTATCAGACCATCGCACAGATTACGGATTGCTCTCCCGGCACAGTCGGGTCGCGGCTAAACCGTGCCCGGGAGAAGATGCGTGAATTGCTCAAAAAGGGTTATAGTTTCGCGGAAGAAACACCTGCTCCAAAGCATCCAATGGATAGGGTCGAGGGCGAATCCGTGGATGGTAACACGACGCCTTCCGCGCCGCGCGTTCGACGTGGAACCGGAACGTGATGAGCTGTGAGAAAGTCCGAAATCTGCTTGGGCCTTACGTGGACGGCGAGGCCGCGCCGGATGCGCGGCGCGAAGTCGAGGCCCATGTTTCGGACTGCTACACATGTTCCGAGGAGTTCGAACACATCCGCAAGTTGGCGGTCTCGCTGGGGCGGTTCCGCACAGGGTCTGTGCCGTCGGAGCTTTGGACCACCATAGAACACCGGCTGGACAACCAGTCGCGGGTCCGGTCGTTTTTCCCGAGTGTAGTTCGCTCGCGTTCGTTGCTAGCTATCGCTGCAAGCATCGTTGTGGTCATCGGCCTCGGCTTGTTCGGCCTTCCCTGGGGCCGTGATTCATCTCAAGTCCACGCAGAATCAGTGGACTTCGCGGTCCTATTGGACGGGTTGCAGCACGACGCGGTGGCGGCGTTCGACAAGTTTCTGACACAATACAAGGCGGTGGTAACGACGCCGGAGGAAGCCAAACGAAACGCCTTTGGATTGAATTTCGACTTGCCGCTGACATTGCCCGGTGGCTTCGAGTTGCAGACGGCTTACGTTCTGCGGTTCGGTGAGGCGCCCGGTGTCGCGGCCCGGTACGACCGGGGCGGCGAATTCCTCGGGGTTGTGTTCCATGCCCCGGTTCTGAAGGAACACTTCGGCACGCACAAGGACCGCGCGTGCGTCGTCGGCAAGCATCGGGGCCACAGTGTGCCCGTCGGCGACTGGTCCCTCGTGCATCTAACCGATCCGACGACATGCCACTGCGTATTGAGCAGGTTGAATGAATCTACCGAGTTGCCGGCTGTGATGGCGGCCTTGGCGCCTCTTTACGCCCCAACGACCGGCGCTTCGGACCATCGTCCGGACGGCAGCTAGTGATAATGCCCTAGAGTGCAAAGCGGAGTGATCCCAGATGGTCGGAACCGACGAAACACGGACGCCAAAGCCCTCGTTCTTCGGGCGGGTATGGTGGTTCATAGAGGTCTTGAACGTCCGACTCCGTTTCATCTTTTTGATGCTCCTCGTCGGTTTCGTGGTCGGCTATTGGGAGAACATTTCGAACCACATCGACCGATGGCGACGACCGGAAACGGCCCCGGAAGTCGTGGCCGCACAGGAGATCGAATACTACTGCCCAATGCACCCCAACATCATCCGCAGCGAAATGGGCAATTGCCCGGTCTGCGGCATGCCCCTGGTCAAGCGCGCCAAGTCCGCGCAGGGGGAACTCCCCGAGGGCGTACTTGCACGGCAACAGCTTACCCCGCTCAAGATGCAGATGGGCCGCATCTCGACCACCCCGGTGGAGTACCGACTGCTCGCCCGCGAAATCCGAACCGTCGGCATCATAGATTACGACGAGACACGGCGGCGAAACATGGCCGCCAGGACGAAAGGCCGCATCGACCGGCTTATGGTCAACTACGTGGGGCAGCACGTCAACGAAGGCGACCCGCTGATCTGGATTTATAGTCCGGAGCTAATCTCGGCCCAACAAGAGCTTCTTCTGGCTCAACGTCGCATCGGGGCGGGACAAGACTCCGGCCCTGCCGGCGCACCCGCGGCCGATTCCCTCATCGAGGCCAGCAAACAGAAGCTGCTCCTCTGGGGCGTCACCCAACAACAGATCGACGAAATCCTCCGTCGCGGAACCACCGAAACACACTTAATCGTATATGCCCCGATTTCGGGATTCGTCACCCAAAAGAACGTGCTGGAAGGTCATTACGTCGAGGAGGGAACCGACCTTTACACCATCGCCGACCTGAGCAACGTGTGGATGCAGGCGAAGATTTTTGAGGACGAAGCGGGCGGTGTTGCCATCGGGACTGCCGTCGAGGTAACGAGCACGGCCTACCCCGACGAAGTTTTCGCGGGCAAGATCACCTTCATTGCCTACACGGTTGACCCGGCGACGCGAACCGTCTCCGCGCGGGTGGAGATCGCCAATCCGGATTTGAAGCTCAAGCCGGGCATGTACGCCAATGCGGTGATCCGCGTGCCCGTGGGAAGCGTGACCGAATTGGCCTCGATCTCCGAGGGTCAGACACCGGCGGACAAGAGCGCGGCGCACACCGTCGACACGTCCGCACTCCTGCGCGCCTACCTCGCCCTGACCGACGGATACGCCGCCGACAGGGTTGGTTCTTCGGCGGCCGATTCGCTTTCTACCGAGGCGCGGAAGCTCGCCGCCGGCGGCCACGGTACGGTCTCCGAAAAGGCCGCGGCTGTCGCGGAGCTCGCCAAGCAGTTGCCGGGCAAGGACCTTCAGGCGCAGCGCGGCGTCCTAAAGCCGCTGAGCGTGCAGATGATTCAGCTTGCACGCGCCTCGCCTCCGCCCGCGCTCAAGCTCCATGTCGCGCACTGTCCGATGGTCGACGCCGATTGGCTTCAGGAATCGGACACGGTCACCAACCCGTTCATGGGATCCAAGATGCTCAAGTGTGGGAACATCACGGGGACCATCGCGGCCAGCGCGATCGTGGATTCGGAGCGGTTTGCCGTCGGCTATTACTGCCCGGTATATCCTGATCGTTTGTTTGAAAAGCCCGAGCTTTGTCCCATCGACAAGTTTCCCCTGAGGCCCGCCAGGGTCGAAAAGAGTTTGTCCGTCCCCGTGTCAGCGGTCATCAATTCCGGCACGCGCAAGATCGTCTATCGGGAGACGGCCCCCGGAACCTTCGACATGCTGGAGGTGCGGGTCGGCAACCGTGCCGGTGAGTTCTACCCGATCCTTTCCGGCTTGAGACCCGGCGATCGTGTCGCGACGGCGGGAGCGTTCCTCGTCGATGCGGAAAACAGGCTCAATCCGGCGGCCAGCGCGCAATACTTCGGGGCGTCCGGCAGACCGCAGCAGGCTCCCGCTGGCGGCGCGCACAAGCATTGATTTTCGTAACCCCAAACCCCATACCCCAAACCCAAGGGGATGCGGCGTTTGGGATGGGGAGTAGAGTGCTGGACCCCACACTGGCGAGAGTTCTATGATTCCACGAATCATTGAGTACTGCGTCCGCAACCGCTTCATCGTGCTGATGATCGTTGCGGCCGTGGCGGTCTGGGGAGTCTTTTGCGTCCTTAAGACGCCCATCGACGCCATCCCCGATCTCTCCGAAAACCAGGTCATTGTATTCACCGATTGGATGGGGCGTTCTCCGCAGGAGATCGATGACCAGATCACCTATCCGCTCTCCGTGAATCTGCAAGGACTGGCCGGCGTGAAGGCGATTCGCTCGGCGAGCGAATTCAACTTCTCGATGATCAATATCATCTTCGATGACAAGACCGACTTCTACTTCGCCCGCACCCGGGTGCTCGAACGCTTGAACATCGCCAGTACGTTTCTGCCGCCCGGCGTCGTGCCCTACCTTGCCCCGGACGCGACGGCCCTGGGTCAGATATTCTGGTATACGGTCGAAGGCGACGGCTACAGCGCCGACGAGCTTCGCGCCATCCAGGACTGGTACGTGCGCTACCAGCTCTACGTCGCGGGCGTCGCCGAGGTGGCCAGCGTCGGCGGCTTCGTGCGTGAGTATCAGATCGACGTCGATCCCGACAAGCTCCGCGCTTTCGACATCTCCCTAGGCTCGGTGTTCAACGCCGTCGCCGGCAGCAACATCGCCGTAGGCGGAAAGGTTTATTTTGAAGCCAATGCCGAGTACCTGATCCGCGGCGTGGGGTGGGTCCGCGGCGTGCGCGATCTCGAAAACGTCGTGGTGGCCGAGCGCAACGGCGTGCCCATCTATGTCCGCAACCTCGCCGCGGTGCAGCTTGGTCCCGAATACCGCCGCAGTATGCTGGAGAAGAACAATCAGGAGGCCGTGGGCGGCGTGGTTATGATGCGCTACGGCGAGAACCCGCTGGCGGTAACCCAATCCATCAAGCAACGCATCGAGC
>Ga0209777_10004881_pt1 | contig 15697 bp, 9 predicted proteins | sample FrelakmetHBP12HB_FD_187147 | JGI IMG/M metagenome (GOLD analysis project Ga0209777, IMG submission 187147) | Freshwater lake sediment microbial communities from the University of Notre Dame, USA, for methane emissions studies -HBP12 HB (SPAdes)... | ecosystem: Environmental > Aquatic >... | reverse complement strand
CCAGCACAGACACTGGCACACCCACCGGTACATCCACTCCCACACCGATGCCCACCTCCACCCCGGTTAATTACATCCCTCTCTTCATTGGCATTTCCCAGGATGGTGATGGCTATCCCAATGACCAGATACTCAACGGTCTGACACCTCTACCTGATTTAATGGCACTTGGCGCGACCTGGAATACGACTCTGGCTGAACAGGTTGGCGCAATAGCCGGGCAGGAACTTTCCAGCATCGGGTTCAACCTATATTTCGGCCCTTCGCTGGACGTACTCGAATCGCCTGGATCGACGCTAGGGAACGGCCTGGATGCGAGCGTTTTTGGTGGTGACCCATATTGGGTAGGGGCGATGGGGAGTGCCTATATCACCGGCCTACATTCCGGCAGCAATGGTCAGTTGATGGTTATCGCCGATCACTTCCCCGGCCGCGGCAGCGCAGACCGTCCTGCTGGTGAAGAACCAGCTACGGTCCGCAAATCGCTTGAGCAATTGAAGCAGATTGAATTGGCACCATTTTTCTCCGTTACGGGGAATGCTTCTACTCCTGTAAGTACTGCTGATGGTTTGCTGGTCTCCCACATTCGCTACCAGGGTTTTCAAGGCAACATCCGCTCTACCACGCGCCCGGTCAGTTTTGACCCGCAGGCGCTTTCACAAATACTTTCTCTTCCGGCCTTTGCCACTTGGCGCGCGGCGGGAGGGCTGATGGTCAGCGACGACCTCGGCAGCCAGACAGTTCGCAGCTTTTATGACACTAGCGGCCAATCCTTTATCGCCCGGCTAGTGGCGCGGGATGCCTTCCTGGCCGGGAATGACCTGCTCTTCATGGGGAATATTGTGTCCAGCGACGCACCAGATAATTACACGTCTGTTGTAAGCGCGATTGAGTTCTTCGATCAAAAATATAATGATGACCCAGCGTTTGCCCAACGCGTAGATGATTCGGTTGTCCGAATCCTGACTGCCAAATATCGCACTTACAGCGATTTTACCTCGGCAGTGGTCAGCCCGTCATCGGGGGGGCTGGCAAATCTGGGAAAGTCGCAAACGGTGACTTTTGAAGTTGCCCGAGATTCTGCCACCCTGATCAGCCCTAATATTGGAGACCTAGACACTGTACTCCCATCGCCGCCAGTAACAGGCGACCGAATCGTTTTTCTAACCGACACCCGCCAAGGAAGCCAGTGCAGCACTTGCGGAGAAGTTCCTATGCTGGCAGTAGATGCGCTTCAAAATGTAATCTTGCGACTCTACGGACCCCAGGGTAGTGCGCTGGTGCAAGCCAGTCACCTGATTTCCTACCCACTTACAAGTCTGGGTGCCATCTTGGAAGGCGGGTCGGGTGATCCATCCCTGGAAGGCTCATTGGGCCAGGCAGATTGGGTGGTTATAAATATGCTGGATGCCGAACCCGGCGAGTCCCAGACCAAGCTCTTGACCGATTTCCTTTCCGAACGACAAGACTTGCTGCGCGATAAAAAGATTGTTGTGTTTGCATTCAATGCCCCGTATTTCCTCGATGCCACTGATATTTCCAAGTTGACAGCCTATTACTGTCTTTACAGCAAATCCGCGCCGTTTGTGGAAGTGGCAGCGCGCCTACTTTTTCGGGAACTTTCCCCAGCGGGTTCATTGCCTGTTTCCGTAACAGGGATCGAATACGACCTGTTCACAGCGACCACCCCCGACCCAAATCAAGTCATCGGGCTCTCCATGGACCTGGCACCTGTGCCTACTTCAACGGCCTCAACGACGCCCGAGGTGACTCCCACGCCATTTTTCCATGTAGGGGATACCGTTTCAGTGCGGACAAGCATCATTTTTGACCACAACGGTCACCAAGTCCCAGATGGGACGGGGGTACGCTTTAATATTGATTTGCCAGGAAATGGGGGAGTTGTCCAGCAAATCAATGCTGACACGCTTCAGGGCGTTGCAAAAGCCTCATTCAGCATTGACCGCCCCGGACTGCTGGAAATCCGTGCAGAAAGTGATGAAGCGCTTACCTCAGTGGTCTTACAACTGGACGTATCCAACGAAGGCATCGGAGTGACAGTCTTTACCCCGACTCCAATCTTCACTGAAACACCTACGCAGGAAGCCACTGTCACGCCGGAGGCGAAACCTTCCTCGCCGTTGGCACGAGGGAATCCAGGTCTAGGCGATTGGTTTGGTATGATTCTTATTCTTGGGGGACAAGGCGCTCTCGCTTACTGGCTTGGAAAAAGGTATATAACCACGCGCTGGGGGGTACGTTGGGCACTGTGCATTATCGCCGGGGGGTTGCTGGCTTATACCTATCTAGCCATGCGCCTGCCTGGAGCAACTGATTATCTTCAAAAAAGTGGATGGCTGGGTATGGTTGTGGTTGTAATCCTGGGTGCAGTGGTTGGTTTTGGGGTCGCGTATATCTGGAAGCGACTGTCTACCGGATCAACGAAGCAACCAGACTGACGATCAACAGGCCAGCCGATACCCAGAGCAAAACCTGTTCGGGTTTCCCTTTGACGATATGGAGAAGAGAATTCTGGATGCGCACTTGTCCCTGCGGACGAGGAGGTAGTTCACGCGTTCCGATCAAGAATTGACGGAGATCCTCCATTGTTGCCGGGCGATCATTGGGATGCAGTTCCATAGCCCACAGGATGGCGCGTTCGGTGCGGGGACTGATGGCTGGATTGAATTTGCGCGGTGCGGGCATGCTGGAGGGGTGCAAGAAGCGATCCCGGGCGTCTGCTGGCGGGTTATTTGTCAGAAGATGATAGAGGGTGCAACCGAAAGCATAAATATCGCTGCGGATGTCTGTGTGCAGACTATCACCGCCGTATTGTTCGAGCGGTGTGTAAAGGGCGGTGCCGCGTCCCTGAATGACAGTAATGGTCATTTCATCTGGAACAAGGGCTTTAACCAGACCAAAATCCACGAGTTTGAGCAAGCCGTTGGGGGTGATCTTCATGTTGGATGGTTTTACATCCCGGTGGACGAGCGGCGGTGTCTGGTTGTGAAGGTAAGTCAGGGCATCAGCCAGTTGATTAGCCCAGCCGAGCACATCTTCTTCAGCAAGGAAGGAATTGCTCTGCTTGGCATCCAGCATTCGAAGGCGTAAATCCTTACCGGGGATGTAATCCATTACCAGATAATCGCGCGGACCGATAGAGAAGTAATCTGAAACTTTAGGCAAGTTGGGATGATCCAGGCGCGCCAAAACGGTGGCTTCGTGCAGGAATTGCTGACGAGCCTCCTTAAGCAGTTTGGCAGGTACAGAACGGTCGTGTTCGACTTCTTTGAGTGCACAGTGACGTCCTTCCAAACGAAGGTCGTTGGCCAGGTAGATATTACCCATGCCTCCCTGACCGATGCGCTCACGAATGCAATAACGGCCGCGCAGAACCTCTCCGGTTTTTAGGGCGACAGGCATATCGATCCGATTCGCAGCGAACTAGAAATAAGACAGCAAATAGCTAGCAAGGGTTTCGGCGTTATTTGACCAGCGTTGCACATCGGCTTACAATTGTTATATTATAAGCGTCTTTTGGCATCCTGTTGTATAATCCAATCCTCCAGGAGGATAGCACATGGACGGGAACTTGGAAGAAGCCCCTTTATTGATCGGACAAACCGGGCCCTTAAAAGGCGATCGTTGGGTCCTTAACAAAATACTCACCATCGGGCGTGAGTTGACCTGTGAAATTATCATTTCAGACAGGCAAGTGTCGCGTTTCCATGCCCGTTTGACGCCAACGCCCGAAGGGGTTGTTCTCGAAGATCTGGGCAGCAAGAACGGAGTACATCGTAATGGAACCCCCGTCGTAGGACAGGTAACTTTGCAGGATGGGGATATGGTACAGATTGCATTGGCACAGCAGTTTCTTTACCTGACTTCTGATGCCACGGTCCCGTTGTCGGACTTCGAGGATGCTTCCGGACGCCTGCGGCTGGACCAACGTTCACGGATGGTGTGGGTGGACAACCAATTGATCGACCCACCGCTATCAGCTTTGCAATTCTACGTGCTGCGGGTACTCTCTGATCACCGAGGCCAAGTGGTGGACCGGCAGCAACTGATCAGCGAGGCATGGGGCGAAGAGGAAGCAGTTGGCGTTTCAGACCAGGCACTGGACGCGCTCCTGCGCCGCCTACGTGACCGGATCGCAGAAATCGATCCGTCGCATAATTACATCGTGACAGTTCGCGGCCATGGTATAAGACTGGATAACCTGCTAACCATTGAATAACAAAACGAGAAATTCCGCAGAGATGCGGAATTTCTCGTTTTTAAGCCAAATTCTTCTTCATAGTAAACTTCAGGATTGCACGGTAAATGACCTGGAGCTTTTCCAGCATCTGAACATCCTCGCCGGATTTCTTTTCACCTACCTGTTCCTCGCTGCGAGAGATGATGTTGGCGACAATGGAACTGAATTCGGGGGTTAATTCCGAAGCATGGTGCTCGATCATTTTATTCAGTGCGGTTTCATCGGGGGTGGCGAGCATTTCCTCCAGGAGGGTCAATTCGGGGGGAGGGGCGCTGGCTTGCTGCAGGACGGCCACAATCTGCTGGAGTTTTGGCATCAAAACGGCGTCATTCTTTTTGTTGGCATCCTGGAGGGCGTGATTGAGGACCTCGACAAAAGTATCATTTATCTTATCCAAATGTTCAGTAGTAGCCTGTTGGATGTTTTTAGCGGATAATAGGTCGTTGAGCAACGCTCCGGCGCGTTTGAATTCTTCCTCGGCGCGCTGGTCAATTTTGCGGGTGATCTCAAGTAGTTTTTCGCGAAGGGTTTCCAGCTTCTTGCGTTCCTCGCCGGAATTCTTTTCGATGCGTTCGGTGAGACTCTGGAAGAATAAATAATCCAACCCCGGACGGGTGAAGCTGACCAGGGCGTTGAGGCGATCATCGTTGGGAGCCTCGATCAGGATGCTAAGCAGTTTTTCGCGGTCAAGTCCCTTCCCAGCGGCTTGCAAGGTTTTAATGGCTTCCTGGATCTCATTCGATTGAGAAGCAACCTTGCGGCCGTACTCGGTCTCGGCCAGGAGTTGTTTCTGGATCTCATCCATCGTGTGGGCGGCCTGTTCCTGGCCAGATGAGAGCGTACCTTCCACCAGACGACTGAAAATAGCAAAGAATTCAGCATCGAAGAGTGCACCATTCTGCTTGATGATCTCCGAACGAACCTCCGCACTGGAGGCGCTGACAAGGCGTTCCACGAGCGAAACTCGTTTCTGTTGAGCCTGGATCATCTCCGGAGTGATGCCGTCCGCGACCAAGACTCGCTCGATGAGACTCTGATAGGTCAGGAAACTTTGAGGGCGCAGGAGGTAGGCTTTGCGTTTTTCAGGCGGCAGGCGGTTTGTGACCTGGGTGATGAGCGGACCGATGAGTTTTTCCTGCTCATTGACGGGCACGCCCAATTCTCCCGGAAAATAGGTGAGAAGAAGTTCTTTGTCGGTATCGTGGTAGACGATGGGCGTGGCCAGCGGGCCGTTGTAACCACAGGATTGGCAGACGGCAAAATTGGAAACATTGCCCAAGAGACGTTGTTTCGCGCCGGGGTCAGAGGTGACATCAAAGAGCTGCTCGATCTGAGCGACAACCGGCTGACGGCAGCGGGGGCAGGCGATCTGGGTCTTTTGAGGAGGCATGGATACTCTCTGTAAAAACGGGATTGGTTATTACTGGCGAACGGCCTATCTTACCCCATTTCGCGCGAACGCGGCAGGGAAAAACATAGGCGAGCGCCAGAACCGGGTTGAGGGTCGACCCACATGCGCCCGCCATGGGCTTCAACAACGGCTTTGGCCAGGTAAAGTCCCAACCCGGCACCTTTCGTTTTACGAACGGCCTGATCCGAGCGGTAGAAGCGGTCGAAGATATAAGGGATGTCAGCCGGGTCAATACCCGGACCCTGATCGCTCACGGTAACGATCACCTGTTCCGGCCGAACCTGTCCACTGATGCGAATCTCACCTTTGGGGGAATATTTAATGGCATTCGAGACAAGGTTGGAGAGGACCTGGGAGATACGGTTCTCATCGGCGAGGACGACGGGGAATTTTGCGGGGAAGTCCACAACAATGGTGTGGCGGTCGGTCTGGGTGCGGAAGCGCTCCGCCAGCCGTTCGGCCAGAGCGGAGATGGAAAGGTCGGACAAGTCCGGGGTCAGACCTCCGGCCTGCAGCCGCGATGCATCCAGTAAATCCTCGATCATGGCAGCCAAATGGTCGGCCTCTTCCTCGATGACCGCCAAGCTATCTTTGACGATAGACTTATCCCATTTGGCGTCTTCACGGCGCAGGGTGCTGACATAACCTTTGATCAGGGCGACGGGTGTTTTTAGCTCGTGGCTGACGATGGACACGAAGGTATTCTTGATCTGCTCAGCATTGCGGAACTTGGTGATATCGCGCACGGTAGCGATGATATTGCGCAGTGACCCGTCGGCAGCGAGGAGGGGGGCATAGGTGATACCGACCGGCAGGGCAGGCGGTTCGGGGCGCTGAAGGTCGCCTTCAACATAGAGGTAAGCGTTGGTGGTAAGCGGCCAGCCATCAGATAAAGCTTCCTCGAGGGTCAGACCTTCGGGCCGGCGCGCCCAGCGGATGATCTCAGAATGGGCTTTGGACTGGATGTTGGCACGCGAATTCCCGTATAGTTTTTCAAAAGCAATATTGCAGCGTTCAATGGTATGGTCCGCGTTGAGAATAAGTATTCCATCGGCGGCAGAATCAACGAGGGCATCGAGGCGGCCCTTTTCATAACTGATCTGTTTATATAATTGCGCGTTGAAGACGGCGATAGCAGCCTGGTCAGCGAATGACTGGAGCAGCAATTTGTCATTGGCCGAAAACAAGTCCGGGTAGCTGCGGAAGATAAAGATGACACCGATTACCTGCCCATGAGCGGCGAGGGGAATGCCGACGCCGTTCAGCAATCCCATGCTAGCAGTATAGGTGAGTTCCTTAAGCATCCGGTTGAGTTCAACCAGATTGAGCTCGGCGGCTTTTTCTTCAGCCAGGAGAGGTTCGAGATAACTCAGGAAGGCCGGAGGGATGCCGTGGGCGGCGGCGACCCGCCAGCCGCCGGCCTCCTTGAGGGCAAGAATACCGGCCTGCCCGGCCAGCATTTCGACGGAAATGCGCAGAATGCGCGCCAAGAGCTTGTCCAGGTCGAGTTCCTGGGTGAGGGCACGGGCTATTTCGAGCAGGTAGTCGCGCTGGCGAACGCGGAAATCAGGAAGCATGGTCATTAGATGTATTCAGAATTCAAGTTTGTGCCGGATGTGAAAACGAGAGAACCGCTACAACCAAGACACAAAGACACGAAATATTAAAATAGTAGAGTGACATAATCAGAATTTAAGTCAAGCGGTGATAATTTTATCACTGACAGGAGTGAGGACTGTTAGATTTGTGCTAATCGTGTATTGGAGGATCGTATAAGATCCGCTCCCAAATTCTATCTTTTTGGCGGCTTTTGTACCCCAGGGGTGGGGGTTTGAAGAGAAATGGCGCCAGGGGTGTGCATTGTTTCTGAGGAACAATCGAGGAACAATTAATTTCCTACAACCACACGGACACTTCGCTGGGCTGCGTGTCCAACAACCAACCACAGGCCGTTTTCGGCGCCAAGAGGCTCCCCTGACGGGGACGATGTCCCGGAAGAGCACCGGGATGATATGCTTCGCGAAGGCGACGAAGTGGCAAGTCCCAGCGACTCTTGTCGCTGGGACTGCCGATGGGGGCTGGAAGCCCCCTCGGCTAGTCTTCCTCAAATGGGATGTATTTAAGTTCTTCCCAAATCTTGTCGATGGAGGTCTGTTTGTCATAAATGGCTTTGCGGGAACGCTGGATGCTTTCGATACGGCCAAAAGCGAGACAGACGGTGCGGAGAGCGATCACGTACCTGTCGTGACCCATTTTTTCCCCGCGCATCGAAACGACGACGCGGTAGGCCAATTCACGAAGGCAATCCTCCTCATCTTTGAGTTCACCTTGAACGTCATTCTGCAAGTGTTCCTGTTCCAGCCTGGTGAATGCCCGGGAATAGAAACCATGTTTCAGGGCGTTGTTGTTGCCGGGAGGGGCGCCAGCTTTGCGGCGGGGTGTTGAGGGAGTGATGGAAGTGGAGGGAGTTGAGTCTGTCATTTGAGGATCCTTTCAGAGAGCAGAGAACGGAGAAAAGAGAGCGGAGAACAGAAGAGCAGGAGGCAGAGAGCAGAAGGCAGAAGGCGGAAGGCGGAAGGCAGAAAGCAGAAGGCAGAAGGCAGAAGGCAGAATGTTGTTAATGAGGAACATAGTATCTCCTCGGTGAGTCATAACTATCGAACCCTTCCAACGGGTTGAAGCCTTCTGAGACAGTAATTTCAGTACTAACATTCCATTCCAAACGATCAAGGACGGCGGTGAGGGAATCGGCGAGTATGTAATCGTCGTGGATGAGTTCGCCATCAGGACCACGCGAGCCGTCGGGTACACCCCAACGGAGGTGCCTGGCAGGACCGGGGAGAATCTCGCTGATGCAACGGCTGTACTGGAGACGGACCTCATCAGTGGGGGCAGGATCAATGAAACAGCCGGTCTCTATGATGGAAAGGAAGCGCCAGCCGATCTCGGATTTTTCCTGAGAAGTGAATTTGACAGGAATGACGCGGGCTGGAAAAGTATTATCAAGCAAAGACCAGAGGGCTTCGCCCACACCGGTGGCGTCGATGACGATGTGCTGAGGAGACCATTGCTCCACCAGGTTCTTGATCTGACCGAAGACGGCAAGGTGATTTTCGCCGGTCCAGGCCTGACGGGCGAGGACGCGATAAGTTGGACGGGTGAGGGTGGGGAGAGTTGAGAGGTCGATGCCAACGATGGTGAGGGTAGTGGAATCACGGCCGGGGTTACCCAAGCCTTCGCGGAGGAGGGAGGCGGCGAGGCCGGTGTTGGATTCGTCCATACCGGCGACGTCGAGGAGGAACCCCACCCCGGCTGCCCCACCCCTACCCTCCCCATTTGCAGGTACAGCAAATGGAGAGGGAGAAAACGTAGATGGAAATATTAAGGCAAGGCGGGCGGGGGTGAACATGCCGGTTTGGGCGTCGATGGTCTCACAGAAGTACTGGGTGCGGACAAGAGGATGGTTGCGGCCGCGTTCGGCGATGACGCGGTCAACATGCTCACCATAGGCAGGAACCAGGCGACGGACATCATCAGCGGTGAAGAAAAATAGGCGCTGGATGCCATCCTGCTGCTGAGCCTGGAGGGCGATGCGGCGCTGGCGCTCGAGGAGGGTACCGGAGGTCCAGGCGGTACCCCAGAAGACGCGGGTGGCGTTGGTGGAGGCGGTCATGGGGTCGAAGTCCTTGTCGAACTTGGCGGGGTCAACTTCCTGAGCTTCGTCAACGGAGAGGAGCAGGTCGGCGGTGGCGCCGACGACTTTGGCATGCGGATCGCCGGAGAAGAACTGAATGCAGGCGTCGCCAAGCGAGTACATGTAGCCCTTGGAGGTATGCCAGCGACCGCGCGAGCCAATACATTTCTCAAGCGAACGACAGACGCGGGCCATGTTGTTGGTGGTCTGAGGCTTGAAGGTGGGGGAGACGGAAACGATGCGCCCGCCAGTGTGAGAGGCACGGAAGAGGAGCCAGGCGAACAGGTGGGCCTGGAGCTCGTTCTTGCCGGACTGGCGGGGGAGGATGACGATAAAGGTAAGTCCAAGATGATGAAGAATGGATTCTTTGATGGCGAGGGCGATGCTGCGCTGGTAGGGACGGAGGTTGATACCGCAGGAGGAAGCCCAACCAATGGGATCACGGCGGATGGTCTGGCAGACACGGAGGGAAAGAGGAGAAATTAATTGCTGATTGCAGATTGAGGATCGAGGATTATTTGAGACAAGCATCGATATACTCATATTGAATTCCATGTACCGATAAATTAAAAGCGGCAAGGAATATATTACGAGACCTCCTTGCCAGTCACCTATATTATAAAACAAATGTTCTAAATTACAACCTACGCTTTCCTTAAAAAATGTGGAGATGTGCAATTTAGAGCTTACCCAGCGGGTCTCATCCCGGTCGATGGCTTCCAGGGAGAGAGGGATATAGCCGCCTACTTGGTGAAGGAAGCCGTTTCGGGATTGTCACCCACGGCGAGCTCGGGATACGCGCCCTGCTCGGAAATGGAAGGCAGCGAGGCGATTGCCCCTACAAGCGTGCCGGTGATGGCATTCAGTTTATTGATCGGGCACGATATATCGTGCCCCTACGGGCGCATTACCATGCGCCCCTACGGATTGAAGGATGCGGACAAATTTACCGCCGCGGGCGGGATGCGTGACGATCTCGAGCACGGTTTTATCGTCCACGCGCATGAGGATATCGGCGGAAAGGCGAATGGGGAGGGCTGGATGGACATCGACGGCGTCAGCGAGGTCACGAAGACCTTGAAAAAAGAGAGCTTCGGTCAAGTCCTGGGGGCGGGTCTGGAGACATAGTCCCAAGGAGGAACGGGCAGTTGTTGCATTGACTGAGACGGAAGACATCTTCCTCACACCATGCAGTGGAATTGATTGTTGTTTCAAATGGGGATTTGATTTATACTGGTTTAATATGGGACATATATTTGAAAGATTCGGCAACCTTTCTTTTTATAACGAGGATGAAGTAAGTAATAATTTTGTTATACCTCTATTTAAAGAATTCTTGGGATATCGGGAAACTGAAATCCTTCCCCAACATTTACAACCTACTATTAAGATACCTCGTAACCGTAAAATGGAAGTTAACGGCGACGATGCTAAAATCAAGCCTGATTTCATGGTTGCACTGAATGGTAATAAACAACAAATCGTTTTTAGTTTCGAGAGTAAAGGACCTAGGGAAAGTTTGGATGATTACCTTCAACAATTAATAGCCTACTGTATCTCCGTGAGAAGGAATCTTGTCGGTACAACAAATGGTAGTGAATTTCGAGTTTATGATGCAAATATTCTAGTTTTTAAGGCCATTGATATTGCATCATTAGATCTACAATATTTCGAATTAAAAAAACTACTTCATAGGGATGTAGCCCATATCCCGCTCGCAGAACGCATTCGATCCCTTAATGATGATATTGCCCTTGGCCGCAGTGCATTTACAATTGAGAACGAGAAGCGAAAGCAAATTGCTGTTCGAAACAGTGAGTTTGAATCTTACCTAGAAACTGTTATTAATTCACTTGATGCATTAACTCTTCCGCCAGCTATTGCAGACGCTTTTCAAATTGAACTCAAGCGTTTTCCAGCCCAAGAGCTTTATACATTTCTCCCCCCAAGAACTGAACTTGATTTAAATTCGAGTGAACCATGCACTTACAATCAGATTATTAGTGATATACGCAATTCTTCGATACTGATTGTGGGTGAATCTGGGATAGGTAAAACTTCTTTGTTAGCACAGATCGCTCATGAATATGCTGAATCATGTTTGCGCCGTGATAGTGATTTAATACCTGTCTTAGTAAAACTTGGCCAGTATACAAGCGCAAACAATCTACGTATGTTGATTTTGAATCGGCTCACAGTAGGCGGTGCCAATATTATTGCCTCGGAAGTGACCGATTTATTGCGCAAAAAACGCTTGATCTTATTGTTGGATGCATTTGATGAAGTTATAGATACATACCTCAATGATCTTCAAAAAGAAATCGAGGGCTTTCTTCATGATTTCGAATGCACAATCGTAATGACAACACGCCACTTTAGGCTTCCACAAGTGTCTCTAATAAGTAAGTTTGAATTGCAACCCCTCACCCATCAGAAAATTCGCTCATTTTCCGAAATGTATTTGGGTTTAGGTCACCAGGGTTTTCTCAACGAGATAATACGAAAAGATCTGATTGATATCGCGTCAAATACACTGCTTCTGACTTTACTGATCCTTCTATATCTAAACAATCAAGATCTCCCCAGTAGTCGAACAAAATTAATTGAAGCTGTAGTAAACCAGCTCGAAAATTGGTCGCGGTCTAAACCTACTCGTTTTCATCATTCGTTATCGTGGCAAATCAAACTAAACATGCTTTCGGAACTGGCCTTTTTGTCCTTTACAAAAGGAGATTCATACACTCTCGGCATCGAAGATGCAAATTTGACAATAATAAAAATATTAGGTGGTTTGGAGGCTAGTCGGAAGGTGCCACAAGGAATGCAAATCACTGATGCTTATGAACAATTAGCAGACACGGGACTGATCTGCATATTAAATAGCAGCGTTTCATTTTGGCATCGTGCCTTTCAAGAGTACCTAGCCTCATTGCAGATTGCAGAGATGGTTCAATCGGGGGAAATTCATATTGGCTCTGTTATTAAAGTTCCAAAATGGGTATGGGTTTTACCTTCTGTGACATATCAGGTCCATAGCCCTGAAGCTCTAATTAGTGAAATGCTTTCTTATAATGTTTTTACAGCAGGTATGGCAATAGTCGAATGCAATTTAAGAAGTGGGGAAGTATACGAAAAAACTGTCGAATGTTTAAAACAAAGATGCATGTCTAAGCAAAGAGCTATCCGCCAACTTGCGATAAGTATTCTCAGACAAATTGAAGGTGAATTTGTAGGCAGCAAGTTTTATGAACTGCTTGAATCAGAAAGCTTAAAAGATAACAATGAATTCGAACACATACGAAAGATTGCCTTGGTTGAGATTGCTAAGCGCAAGATGCCGAAGGCGCATGACATTATATATGCTCACCTTAATTGGCGTTCCTCAACAAGTTTTGATTGGATATTTGAAGAATCTCATGCGGGTGCTACTGTCATTGAAGCTTTAGGTTGGTTCGATGACGAAGAGTCACAAGAGCATATAGTTGACCGTTGGATGAGGAGTATAGATTTCCCAACAAGAGTTGCATGTAGAGACGCTTTGGTGAAAGTTGCGCAACGAGGCACTTTTGCCATAAGTGTAAAACAAACACTATTCGAATTGATAACCATTGATAATTCTCAAGCTGACCGGCCACCAAACGTAGTTCCTAAGACTGATGATAGGAAAGTAGATGTTGATTTATTTGGGATAGCATCGGTTCTTATTGCTGTTCATGATAAACAATTGGCACATCGACTCGTCCAGATATTAGGAACGAATGATTTTTCATACCTTCAGGTTGATTGTATAAAACAAATCCTCGCGACATTCAATGAGCCTGAGATTATAGAAGCTCTAATACAGCAAGCTAACAATTACAAGAACGATCCTACTAAATGTGCATTTTTCCTGGATATTTTAAGCGAGAGTAAGGGGCAAGTTCCACAGGATATCTTTTGGGGTTTTGCCCAAGAAGAACTACCTACAGCAGCAAAAGCATACGCAATTCGTGGACTAGGAAGGTTTTCATACGAGAGTATTGAAAATATAGTGTTAGCAGGGATAAATCCTCCCTCTTTTCAAAGGCTTATAGAAATCACCAATAAATATCTGATTAGAAGAATTCTTCAAATTTATAAAAATGATGAATTAATCCAGATTTTCATATATTTCGCAGGTTTGCCGGATATATTGGATAGTGCGCGGGAATACTTGCAGAAATTATTGGGTAGAGTTAATAATGCTTCAGAACTCATGAATGAATTTATGAAGCTAAATGAATCTAAAGATATTAAATGGAGCATCATTAAGAATAGCCAGAGTTTGCCCTCTAAATTGTTACAAGAAGCGATTCTACACCTGTTATCTCCTCTGCCATATGAGTACATGTTGATAAGCAATCCTTGTGACTATGATCGTGTTCAAGAGGAAGTCTTTCGTGTACTCGAAAAACATGGGAAAATTTCTGTATTGACAAAAGCAGAGTACCGATCGATCATTTTGTACAACAGTTCATCAGAGACTCTGTTCAACATTATCCGACGCGATAAGGTATATGAAGCGGAACAATTAATTTTATCGATTATCGACAGACAGTCGAATATTCGTCACAGCCTTGAAAGCAGTCGAATGATTGTTGAAGCAGCTTGGGTACTTGCTGATCTCAAGAATATTAATAAAGCGCAGAATATAATCGACCAGATAATAAACGACATTGACTTATCCGCACATGGGAGCGATTGGATACTTGGAGATATACTAAAAGGTATCCATCTATTGCCTCCAGATTATGCATTGGTTCAGATCGAAAAGTTATGGCCAAACACAAAGGCAAGTGATTTGATTTTAATTCGGCAATATTGTATAGAGGCCCTTGAACGGATTGGAACTAGGAGAGCAATTGATTTTCTTGCGCGAATTGTTCAAGAAGCTACTAATCAATCCGAATATACGTTAGATTCTGAAAGAGCGTTAAGAGCAATTCTTCATATTTCCCCACTGGGGCAAGAAGATTGGCTTATAGGTTTTCTCCAAAAAGAACCTCAGGACAAATCCGCAGTTCAACGAGCGATTGAAATTCTGGGGGTGGTTGGCAGTTTGAAAGCACTTCCTGTTATCACGAGATATTTCGAAAACCACCCAAATGAGAGAATCAGGTATTTCGCGTTTTGGGCTATACATAACATCTACAAGAACCAAAATAAGGTTTGGTTCAATAGTGAGGAGGCTGGATGTGTATAACGACCGCCGATTAAGCGATAAGTTTGGCTGATAGGAATCTCATAATGGGCGCCAACAATCTCCAACAGATTGTGCCTAAACCAGTTATCACGTGTCAACCCATAGAGGTCCGGTCATAGCAACATTCGGGATTCTATTCTTTTAAGAGTAACAATTAGGAGACTTTATACTTTGTATAATACACATTGTAAGTTTTCCTTACCGAATCATAACGAGACCCATCAATAAAAATTATGGGCACAATAACTCGCTCTTCCACTAAGCTCCTCGGTGATGCTGGCCGGGACTAAAACCGACTGATTAATAAACAACCGAAGATAGATCCTTTGTCCCACCAATTTCTGAAATTCGCCCACCACTGATGTTACAGACACCCCTTGCCTTTGTTATTGTTTTCTTGTATAGTATAAAAAAACTCGGGAATTATATATTTATGACAGTTTTCGCTTTTCATTTATTGATAGAAAGCTAATTAGATTTCAAAGCAGTCGTTAAGAACATTTACACAATAGTGAACGTTATGATAAGGAATCTTATGAAAAGCTAATTACGTGGGGAGGCATTATGAAACAAACACTTGGATCAATTCTAGAATTCGTCAGCAGCGTTGTTATTTCTGTGATTATTATTGAAATCTTAAAATACTACTTAAAACTGGATACATACCAAAGTATTGTTCTTTGTATCATCTTTATTCTATGTTTATTGGCGATAAAGATGGATTTTCGAGCATCGACCAATCTAAAAACATCAGAAAAAATAGCTAATCAACAAATAATACTTCCTGAAATACTAAACCATGTGAAGGACATAGTTGACCAGAAGGCCAATATTTATAACTATGAAAAGAAGATCCAAAAAATTTCAGAAGGATTAAGATTTATCGCTTCGAAGTATAGCGGTAAGAATTTGTTTTTCGGATAGTGCAAGGTATTTTCTGTAAGATCAAGATCAAGTGCATCCTCTGAAGAAAAGAATGAACGTGCTACTCTGAACCTTGAAAACTCAGATATGTTCTGCCGGTCAGCCATTCGTAGCTGATTTCAGCGAGTACAGCCGAAACCAGGCGCAGGCATGAAACCGGGTTGGGGAAGATGCTCACCACGCGTG
>Ga0209777_10004880_pt1 | contig 15697 bp, 11 predicted proteins | sample FrelakmetHBP12HB_FD_187147 | JGI IMG/M metagenome (GOLD analysis project Ga0209777, IMG submission 187147) | Freshwater lake sediment microbial communities from the University of Notre Dame, USA, for methane emissions studies -HBP12 HB (SPAdes)... | ecosystem: Environmental > Aquatic >... | reverse complement strand
AATTTAACTAAAAATAAGATAAAATTACTGTGTATTAGAATACACAAATGACATTTTTCTAATAATTCAGCCTTCACTTAGGCATAAAAGTATGCCTTGATAACTTTTTCTTTTTCTATCTAATACTATTTTTCAATATATTTGTAGTTAAATTTAACTAAAAATAAGATAAAATTACTGTGTATTAGAATACACAAATGACATTTTTCTAATAATTCAGCCTTCACTTAGGCATAAAAGTATGCCTTGATAACTTTTTCTTTTTTACTCTAATACTATTTTTGACATTTATTTTTAGTTAAATTTAACTAAAAAATAAGATAAAATTACTGTGTATTAGAATACACAAATGACATTTTTCTAATAATTCAGCCTTCACTTAGGCAACAAAGTATGCCTTGATAACTTTTTCTTTTTTACTCTAATACTATTTTTCAATATATTTTTAGTTAAATTTAACTAAAAATAAGATAAAATTACTGTGTATTAGAATACACAAATGACATTTTTTTAATAATTTAGCCTTCACTTAGGCATACTTTTATGCCTTGATAACTTTTTCTTTTTTACTCTAATACTATTTTTGACATTTATTTTAGTTAAATTTAACTAAAAAATATACCTTAATCACATTTTACAAAAAAAGAATGAGGCAAATATTGTTTAGAACATAATATTTCACTATTTTCATTTATATTATGATAATCAAATGGATATCTAGAATTCCATGATATTTGACATTCATAAATATATGATGAAAATAAATTATATAAATATTTATAACCGTTTTTTCTTTCAACTTTAGAATTACTATCAATAATAGATAAATAATCAGTTAATAATTTTTTAGAATTATTAACTTCCATTTCCATACGATTAATATATTGAGGACTATTAAAATAATATGGAGGACTATAATTTGCTCTTATTTCACTTGAAAATGTACACGTTTTATTTGGGACGACTCTAATAAATATTTTATTATCTAAATTTATATTACCATAAGAACTATAAATTTCACTTTCTATAGATGAATAATCAATCGAATTAGAATAAAAAGGTGCTCTAAAAAATATATAAGGATGGTAAACAATCATTCCAAAATCAATTCCTTCTTCATGGAGAAGTTTCCCAGTTTTAAGACCAATTTCACATAAACTTTTAGTATTTTTAGGCTGTTTATAATTAGTATAAATTAAAATTCCTTTTTTAACATTAGGATTTAAAATACAAATTAAACTATCTTGATATAAAATATTCATTTTTATATATTTATTAAAAGAAAATCAATATTATTAATATCTTCTTGATAAATTAATTTCTCTTTAATTCTTTCAAGGAAATGTACTAAATTTTTATATTTTGGTATATTATAATAATATGATGTTAATTCAAACGAATTTAATTTAAAAGACTTATATAATAGTTCTACATTAAAAAGTAATTTAAATGAATTAACATTATTATTAATAATTTGTGAGATATAATCATTTACATTTTCTATTAAATATTTTGTTATTAATATTTTATATATTCCACCGTAGGTATTAAAGATATAAGCATATTTATCATCTGTTATAATACAAAAGAAATGTTCTTCTTTATTGCTTGACATATTTTTTAAATATAATCTATTCTTCTCAATATGTATTATATTATTTTCAATTAATGTAGAATTTTCAGAGAAAAGATCTTGAAAGAATTCCTTTCCAAGATAACAAAACGTATAATCTTCAGGAATGTCATCAGTTAAAATTTCATGTTGATTATACCTACAATATTCTTCTTTCATCGAAGCATGAGCATAATATTTGTAAATATCAAAACCAGATATTTCAATAAAATTTTTAACTAAGATTAAGATTGTTCATTTTACTCAAATTTGAGTAAAAAATAAAGATATTTAAAGATCTTGTTGAATTTTTTCATATTCAACATTTTGTAAAAAGAGATATAATTTTGATAAATAAGTTGAACAAATATGAGGACATACATTACGTAATCTATCAAATAATTCTTTAACTTGCAATTTCATAATACGAATTTGATGTCTCCCTCTTAATTCTCTAGAAGGAAATAGTTCTTCAATATTTAATTCAATATAAGAATTTAGGGTCATTGGTAATGTATTATTTAATGTTTGTAAGATATAATTTTGAACAGAAGAAATCATCTTCTCTGGAATATAAAAGAATTGATCGATATTATTATCATCTAATGATATATCTTCAATAATATCTAGTGAATTTGCATTTGAAATATTTACAAGATATACTTCTGGAGAATTTAATACACCATAATTTCTACGACCAGCTCTTCCTTTAATTTGAAAATATTTACTTGTTGATATATTTTCTAAATTATCTTTTAGAATAACAGTACTTACAAAAGAATAATTAATACCCATACTCATACCATCATCGCAAAAGATAAAAGGTAATGGAATATCAGAAAGAGATGATTTATGTAAATATGAAACAATTTCACATTGAATTGCAAATGGTACAGTAGATGTAATTAAACCAATTCCATAAGAAATTCCTGTTAAAATCAACGAAACTAAAGGATTTCTCTTTGAATAATCTATTTTTTGTATTTGTAATAATTCACCAAATCTTGTTAATTTTTTATCCATTTCAGGAGAAAACATATTAGATCTAAGTTCATTGACAATAAATCTATAATATGGATGTTTGCCTGAAAATGGTTTTCTAAATGTTTTACCACTTGTATATTCTTCGAAATGGATTATTTCATAAATTAATCCATACATTTCAGGTGAAATACTTTTTAATCTATCTGATGTGAAATTTTCAATATTTCTTTTTGTTAAAAAATAATTAAAGTCATATATTAAACTACATTCATCAAATGGAATATTATCTTCTGTTTCTGACATCTTTAAACAAGAATTGAATTGTTCAAGTAATAAATTAATCCATGTATCATTAAATTTATCATACTTTTTATTATCAGTAGATTTATCTACTGTATTATATTTTTCTGCTTTTTTAGAAAGTCCAAATTGAACTTCTGCTTTTTCTTCAAATAATGGTTCATTCCTAAATTTATTACCAAATTCTTTCCATTTTAAACAACTATTATTTCCATCTTCTAAAAATTTAATCAATCTAGAATAAAAGTCAAATGTTTCAATTTCATCACCTGAAAAAATTGCACATGGAGTTTTACCCCAAAATGAAATAGCTTTTAACATTTGAAAGATAAATCTTCCTGTGATATTGATCTTTTTAATTTTATCCCCTTTTTTAATTTTAAAAATACCATCAATACCTTCTTCATTATTGATAATATATTTTTTTTGTTGAACAACAACAGGTTTAATAAGAATACTATCTTTATTTGCTTTACCAATATCATTAAATGTATATATAATATTTTCCATAATAATATTAGTATTATTATATACAAAATCTTTAATATTTTGAATAGATTTATTAGAAAGTGTAGCAGAAAATCCAATAATTTGAGAACTAGATTTTGCACATTTTAATAGTTCCTGAATACATTTTGCACGTTTTAATCCTTCAATACTTTTATCATAATTATTACCCATTGTATGAATTTCATCAATAATAATTTTATCAAAAAACATCTTATTATTATTAAAAATAAGAGGTAAATCTTCTTTTTCATTATATAATGAAAAATCTTTTAATGTAAGAATATTATCAATATCTTTTGGCGTTCCAATAAGAATATTAATATCTTGTTTAATAATATTTAATGATTCAGTATAAATTCCAATAACTGGCTTGATTGATGTTTTTTGAAATGTTTTCATTAAATTTGTATAAACTTGAAATGCTAATGGATCTGTTGGTACAATAAATAGCATTTTAACAGATGAATTCTTGAAAAATTGTTCAATTAATGCAATAGCAAGAGATGTTTTACCACCAGAAGTATCACCACTTAAAATAAAAGATTTATTATTTTTTGCAAATTCTAAAGCATCTTTTTGCCAAAAATCAAATTCAAATTCTTTCTTTCTTTCTATTTCTTTAATTCCAGTTTTAATAATATTATTATTATCTGGAACTAAATTAACTAATTTAAAAAAAGAATATAATTTTTTAGCATATGATATTTTTCCTTCTAATTCAGCAATTCTAATTTTACCATCTACAATAATTGATAAAGTATTATCAAAATTACTATTTCCTGTACGTTCTGCAATAAATCCATTTTTAATATCATTAAGATTTTTATTGATATTCTGATATTCATTATGATAATTATAATACCATTCAAATAGCGAATTAAAAAAATTAGATAATGTATTATTTTCTAAAAATTTAGAAAGTTCTCTAGACAATTCAAGTAATGAATCAGCTAGAGAACTATAATTCTTATATTGATTATCTTTTAAAAATTTAATTAATTCGTTTTCTATTATTTTATCTTGGTTTTTGAATTTATTAATAAAATAATTAATAGATTCACTTTGTTCATTAATTAATTTTATCAACATTGGAATAATATCATCACTAATAATAAGTTTATGAAAAAGAACATTAATTGATGAATTATCTTTTATATCAGAAAAAATAAAAAATTCACTGTTAAATAAATATTTAAGAATCTGAAAGGTTGTTAAAGTTTTCAAAATACTATTTTCTGTAATAATTTTAGTTAAATCTTCAACTTTATAAGGTGTTTCTCCAATATCTTGAATATATGAACTAATTGATGATTCTGTTATAAAAGATAATAATGGTAAATCAGATTTAAAAATATTTTCTTCGAAATTTAATCCGTCATAAAATATATCTAATGATTTTTGAGTATTATTAGATGCTCTAACTAAAGTTTTAATTTTTTTAATATTGATTATTTTTTGAGATTTTAATCTCTTGATTTCATCAATTAAAACTTTATTTCTATTAATTTCACCAGGATAATTTGTCAATAAATAATCTATTAAAATCTCAATATTATTAATAAATAATAATAAATTATCAGGGCTAAGTAAATCTTTATTAATAGAAGATCTAATATATAAGTAAATAGTATTCAAAAGTTTATAAAATAAATTATATTTACTTTCATTTACTGAATATAAAATCTGTAATAAAATATCATTAAAATAATTAACCATTAAATCGACAACTAAATCTATATACTGATCATTTATAATGGCTAATAAACTATCTAGTTCTGTTTTTAAATTGTATGTTTTAGGTATATTATTAAAATATATTGTTAATATATCATCAGAATAACTAATTTTTAATTTTTGTTTAATATTTATAGATTGTGTTTCTTTTTTAATATATACATTAGATAATATTTTTCCTGTTTCTATTATTTCAGATTTAAGTAGATATAATTTAAAATTTTCATTATCGGAAGTATTGATAAATATATCTAATAATGATATATTAGAATCTTTATGTAATAATGTATTGTAATATTCTCTAATAATATTTTCATTTTCTGTTGTAAATGAAATATAATCTTCATTTACTTTTATTGAATACTTTTGGATAATATTAAATATTGTACTATTATTGATATTAGTAGTTTTATTTTTAATTGTATTAACTAAAATAGAGAAATCATCATTTTCCATTTTACTTGAAAATTTTGTAATTAAATCATATGATTTAGTATCCTTTGAAAAATTTTCTTCATCTGGATATTTTTCAATGAATTTTTTAATTGTTTCTAATAATTGTAAAAAATCTTGTTTTTTTATCATTGAAGAATCTTCTTCTATTACTCTTGAATATTTTTCAATAATGGTAGATAATATATCATTATTAATATTTTCAATCAATTTTAAAATTTTTATAATTTCTAGTTTAAAAGTTATATTTTTCTTATCAACAAGATAAGAATTAAATATCTTTTTAAAAATTTTATAAAGTGTAAATGAATCTCTCTTAAAAATATCAAAAAAAATATGACAAAATGAAGAGTTAATATTCTTTTCATCTATATTTTTAATTCCATTTTTATGTTGATAATATAAAAATATTTCATTTATATTGTCTAATAAAAATGCATAATAATTGTTATTATATTTAATTGCATAATCTTTTGCAAAATCTTCTATAGTTAAATAGTCATTGATATATAGATATTTTTCTATATTATCTCTATCATTCAAAAATGAATTTTGTTTTTTATCTAAAATTGTATAATTTTCCATGTTTTTATTTAAAAATTATAAATTTTTCATTTTTTATATATAATTATATATAAAAATTATTGTTCTTCATTTTCTATTTCATTCTTAATTTTTAATATATCTTTTTTTACAGCTAAAAAATATTTATATGCTTCTTCTGTTGAAGTTGGAGAAGTTTGTCTAACAGATCCATTTGTATTGATATTAAATTTATGTGTTGGAACTTTTTTATACTTTAAAACTTTTGTAGGTTCATTATTATCATCTAATACGTGAATTGATATATCCATTTTCCCTGGTGTTAAAAAATTATGATAGCCTATTATATATTGTTGATTTTGACTTAATCTTGTAGAAAAATCAGGTAATAACAGAGTAAATCCATAATTATAATTGTAAATACCATTATAAATAATACCTTTATTTATTTTATTTTCAGAACCTTCGTTAAAAATATATTGTTCGCATGGATTAATTTGTAATATAGTGTCCATTTTTTCAGAAAATTTTTCAACTGTATTATATTCATAACTAAATTTTATTAGATCTAATAAAATTTCAGAATATTTATATAAGATTATATTTATATTCTGAAATCTATTAAAAACTTCTTCGCAATCATACATTAATAATATATTATCAAATAACAATAAATCAAATGCAATTTTACATAAATAAAATCTATCTTCTTTATTAAGAAGAAAAAAATTTTTCCATTTTAAATCTACTTGTTTAATAATATTTAAAATTTTCTGAGAATCTTCCATTCCTTTTTCATATGATTTAGCTCCTGTAATATGAAATTTATTACTTGTAATTTTAATATGGATATTCTTACAATCATTTTGAAAATCTATACAAAGTGCATTTTTAAATCCATTTTTAGCTCTATATCCTCTAAATCCTTTTTCTTTTTGACAAGAAATAATACAATTGGGAATTCCAAAAAAAGGTATTTTAGAATGATCTTTAAATTCTGAAGAAGAAACAATAACACAGGGTAAAAGTTCATATAAATTATTTATATGAAATTTTTCACTAAAAAATACACCCATCACAATATTACTAATATTAAAATCTTTTGCCATTTGTTTTTAAAAATTGTATAAAAAAATCATTTCTTTATACAATTTTTTTAATTGCATTTATACAATCTTCAAGATCTCCCAAATTATATTTAGTTAATTCTATCATATAATTATCCCATTCTTCTACTAAAAAATAAATAATAGAAGATGCAATTTTTGAAGGTAATTCATTAACAAAAGGTTGATATTCTAATATTAATTTTGCTATTTTAATTGCTTTATTTTTAATATCTTCATCGTTAATATATAATGAAAGAAAATTATGTATAGTTGGAATATTAATATCATATTCTAATCCAATGATTATTTTATCTTCCATCTTAACAATATTTCTTAATCCAAAAGATGTAAAATCTTTTCTCTGTTTATTTGTAATTTCTCCATTTTCATTTTTACAAGCTAAAAAGAATGAAGCAGTAATTGTTAATTCTAACTCTTCTTTTTTAATATCTACTTTATTAACATATTGGTTAAAAATTTGAATAGACAAAAATAATATCTCATCACTATAATTAAATCGTTTAACAATTTTTTTAATCCATTCAATTACTTTTTGATATTTTAATATACCTAAAAAACTTTGATTAGATAAAAAATTATCAATTTTAAGAATTTGTTCTTTTGTATCAAAAGATTCTATTAATGACATAATATCATAATAATTAATTTCTTTACTATATTTAATAACATTAATTGATTTGCTAGGAACAATTGTTGTGTAAATAGCATCTTTATCAAAATAATTATTATTTATACTACTTATTGTTTGAATAGAAATATCATTATTTCTATTTAATTTAGGTGACATTAAAATATCTTTCTTATTAATATATGATATTGTTTTAAGATCTTGTTCAGTATATCCCGTTATTTTTTTTAATTTATCAAAAACAAATGCACTATTATCACTTGAATTTAAAACAAGTTTAAATGCTAATAATGATGGAATTTGATTTAATACTTCTGGAGTTTTTAATAATATTTCTAAATATCCTAAAGATTTTTCTCTTAAAATTTTATCATCATTTGTATAAAGAATAATAAAATCATATATAGTTGGAAAAGTAAAATATATACTTTTTAATGATAAAACTTTTACAATATTCATTCTATATTCTGATAAATTAGGAGGATTTAAAAAATTTCCATATTCATCATTATTTATATATGCTAATTCTAATGCTGCTAATGCAATTTTTTTACCATCTTCAATATTATAAATATTAGTATATTGAAGATATTGAAATATTATTTCAATTGCTAATATACTAATATTTAATGGAACATTATTACTTTTAAAAAAGTAATATAAATAAGTAAACACTCCTTCTCTTGAATCGGATTTTCCTAATTTTTCAAAATATAACTTTTCTTCTAGTTTTTTTAATTCTAAAAATGACATTTTTTAAATAAAGAAATATTTTTAAAATTAAATATATAAAATGCCATATCATCTTTGTTTAGATTTAGATAACACATTAGTATATACAGAATTCGATACAGAAATATTTTCAAAATTAGATCTTAATGATCCTCAATTAAAAAATAAATGTAGACTTATTACTTTAATTGATCCATTAGATAAAGATAAAAAAGGAATTGGTAAAATCACTGAAGCTTTAGTGATTTTTCGACCTCATTTATTTGAATTTATTGATTTTTGTAAGAATTTTTTTGATGATATTTCTATCTGGTCAGCAGGACAAGAAAGATATGTAAGAGTAATAGATTATTTGATTTTTCCTGATAATAACAAAGGTCCAAAAAATGTATTTACGTGTAATGATTGTGTATTTTTAGAAGATAATACAACATTTAAAGAATTAATCAATAAAGGATTTGATTTAAAAAAAACATTATCATTAGATGATAGAGAAGATACTTTTTCTAAAAATAAAGAAAATGGTATATTAATACCAATATATAATCCAAGTAAGAATAAATCTTTATCAAAAAATGATATTTTAAAAGAAGATAGAGCTCTTTTTGATTTGATGAATTGGTTTAAAAAAAATAACAATTCGCAAGATGTAAGATTATTAAATAAATCTAACATCTTTTCTCAAAAAATATAAAAAATAAAGAAATTTCTTTATTATAAAATTAAATATGGAATATGAAGGAATTAATTTAGATATTAGAATGAATCATTTTATAAGAAATGAATGGTGGAATATGTTTAAAGATATAATTAAACATCCAGATATTAATTTTTGTTTTTTTAGTAAGGGGAGAGATATTGAAGAAAAAATGATAGTTGTTGATGATTCAAAATCTATTCTTGTTTTAATTAAATTGATAAGAAATTCAATAGGTAATTCAATAAATACAGTTTATTTTATTCCTAAAAGTAAAGTAGAAATTATCGAAACATTAACAGGAAAAGTAATTGTTCCTATAGGAATATATGATAATTATAGTTATCTTAATAAATATTATCAAGAAAATAAAATAAATGGAAATATTTATGATTATTTGTCATATTATATTCCTGTAGAATCTGGAAATAATTTACATGCAGCAAATGCTGAGAAAAAAACAGAAAGAGCTAAAACTCCAGAAGAAAAATTAAATGGAATTCTTACATCGCAATATGAACAAGATAAAAGAATTCGCTTCGGCATGTATTTAATTTCAGTTAAAAATATATTAAATTTTTAAAATATAATATATTATAAAAATCAATGAAAAGTATTATAAATTCTGATGAAATGTTTGAATCTTGGAATAAAATTTCAGAAGAGATAAGAAGATCAACTATGGGAAAATATAAAAATAATCAAATAATAGATTTTGAGAAAGCAATTCCTATATACAAAGGAGTATCTATATGTTCTTCTAAGTTTAATTTTCAATTGGAAGGAAATAAATGTCATAACTGCAATACATTGTCTTATTTATTTAATGATGGAAATATTAAATACAATATACCTTTTAAAATACAAAGTGGGAAAAATGAAGGAAAAGAAATAATTGTAAATAAATATCCAAAAACAAATAATTTAGGTAAATATATTATTGAAAATGAAACAAAGAAAATAGATGATTATTTGAGAGATAAATTACCATTAATTGATTTATGTAATAATTCATTTAAGGAAATTTTTAAATATCCAAAATTAATTAATAATGATTCTGAAAATTATCATTATATTTCTACTAGTGTATTATTAGATTATATTTTTAATAAATATTCGAGTGAAACTAAAATTAAAAATTTATTTTTAAGTTCTTATATTTGCGATTATCTTCATATTATTAAATTAAATCCAAATGGAGGAATCGGTACTTTTAATAAATTATTAGAAAATGGTACATTAAATATTAATATTGTAAAAGGAATTTTTACTCAACTTTTATTTTATTTTATGTATTTAAATTCAATGAAATCTTATTTTACACATGGATCTCCATGTTTAGAATTTTTATCTTTTGAAAAAACACCATATAACTACGAACAAAAAAATGTATTAATTAATAGTCCAGTAACATTATTTATTGAACCAGGTAAATATACATCTTTAGTTTATGATGATTACTATAAATCTAAATATCATATCGTACAAAAATATGATGAAAATATTATTATGGGAATAGAAGATGTTAATTTACATTTATTTTTTGATAATAATTCTAAAAATAAATTTGTTTTTGGAAATTCAAATAATCCATGTTTACAAAAATATTTAGAAAAAAGAATATTTACATTTAAATTAACTGAAAATATTATAACATTTGTACAAAATAGTGGTTATAACATTTTCCCATCTTTAGATTTTTATTTATTTATAATATCTATGTTATTAGAGAAGGAATTTTATAATACTTTTATTTCCGATCCAAAATTATATAAAATACTCACATTAATAATTTTACCTGTACAATTTCAAATGTTTAATGATAAATTAAAAGAACATCATATGAAAAATATTCCTCCATTAAATAGCAAAGAGTTAAATAATTTTATTATTGATATCAGTCTCGAATTAAAATGCAATATATTTTCTCAAATATGGAGTGAATTTTTTGCTTAGTCAGAAAAGTTTGAGTTTTTTGATTTGTCTTATATTTTGAATCAAATAATTAGAAAAATATATAATAAGTTTGAGTTTTTTGATTAATTAAGTGAAATTTCACTTAATATTTTTCTAATTATTATGAAAAAATATATAATAATTTTGAGTTTTTTGATTAATTAAGTGAAATTCCACTTTATATTTTTTATATTTTGAATCAAATAATTAGAAAAATATATAGTAAGTTTGAGTTTTTTGATTTGTCTTATATTTTGAATCAAATAATTAGAAAAATATATAGTAAGTTTGAGTTTTTTGATTAATTAAGTGAAATTCCACTTAATATTTTGAATCAAATAATTAGAAAAATATATAGTAAGAAAAAAGTTTGAATTTTTTGATTTGTCTTATATTTTGAATCAAATAATTAGAAAAATATATAGTAAGAAAAAAGTTTGAGTTTTTTGATTAAATTTAACTGAAAAAATGAAAATAATTATTCTGTATTAGAATACACAAATGATATTTTTTCAATAATTCAGCCTTCACTTAGGCGACAAAGTATGCCTTGATAACTTTTTCTTTTTCAGTCTAATACTATTTTTCAATATATAATTGCTAAATTTAACTGAAAAAATGAAAATAATTATTCTGTATTAGAATACACAAATGATATTTTTTCAATAATTCAGCCTTCACTTAGGCGGCAAAGTATGCCTTGATAACTTTTTCTTTTTCAGTCTAATACTATTTTTCAATATATAATTGCTAAATTTAACTGAAAAAATGAAAATAATTATTCTGTATTAGAATACACAAATGATATTTTTTCAATAATTCAGCCTTCACTTAGGCGGCAAAGTATGCCTTGATAACTTTTTCTTTTTCAGTCTAATACTATTTTTCAATATATAATTGCTAAATTTAACTGAAAAAATGAAAATAATTATTCTGTATTAGAATACACAAATGATATTTTTTCAATAATTCAGCCTTCACTTAGGCAGCAAAGTATGCCTTGATAACTTTTTCTTTTTCAGTCTAATACTATTTTTCAATATATAATTGCTAAATTTAACTAAAAAAATGAAAAATTTTTATATTTTAAAGAAAAAATGAGTTCTATACTTCTTAATATTTATTCAAATTTAAATGATATTTTCGATAATATCAAATTAAAAGAATATATCGATGATGATTTTGATCCAGATCTGGATTTTAAAATTAATCCAAATATAAAAAATACCATCAGCAAAAAAATAAAAGAAACTGCTGAATTATTTAATAATTCAGATACTGAAAAAACAAGAATAGAAAATATATTAAAATCATATGTTCCTACAAATATTTCTAATTTTCTATCTTTATTATCTAATTTTTTTAATGAAATAGATAAGAATATTTCAATTAATATTCTTATTCCATTAATTTTACCATCATCAAAAAATATTTTAATGATTAATATTTTAACTGAATTAAATTGGTTTAATCTTTCAAATGAAGAAAGATTAAACTATTTAATACCATTTATTGAAAACCATAAAAAAATAGCACATAATACTGCAATTAAACTTTTAGATATTTTAGCAGTAGATACAAAAACAGAATATTCTAAATTTAAAGAATATATTATTTCTATTTTACCTTTATTAAATGTTGAAACGAGAACAACATTTAATAAACAACTCTTATTTTTATCTGAAAATCCATCATTTGCTATTACGATTAATAAATCTAAGGCTAGTAGTAATTTTAAAAATTACATTGATAATATTAAGAATAATTTCTTAAATATTAAAACATTTCTCAAAAATGAAAATGATGATGTTAATGAAACTGATATTCTCAAAACAATTAATATAGTTTTTAAAAAATATAATTTCAATAATAAAACAGTTTCTGAACAAGAATCTTTTATTGGTAGTATTGTAGATTATTCAACAAAACTACCAATTAGAAATAATATTATAAATGATATTATTAAAACTAATAGTATACTTACTACACAATATATTCCTAAACCAGAAAAAATACAAAATAAAAAGGGAATTAAAATGGCTAAAGATTATGGGGATGATTATGATTACGAATAAAATTTTCTTCTGCAATTGCAGAAAAAACTGAAATATATATATATTTTTTTCAGAAATGGAAGATATTAAATGGTATTATTTTTTAAATAAAGATAAATATTCATTGATGAATAGAGAATATTTAAATAATAATTCTTGTATTATTTGCTCTGAAACTACACATAGGAAATATGCAGTATTTAAATCATATTTTGATTTTTATAAATATGCAAATGATTTAGGATATGAAAATAATTGTTTTTTTGAAATAATAAGAGGTAATTTTCCCCAAAAACCTTATTTTGATATTGATATATCATTAAAAAATACAATAGATATTGAAGAAAAAATAGATATATCAAATAAAATAATACCACTATTAATTTCTATAATTATGAAAAAATATCCACAAATTAAAGAAGAAGATTTTATGATTTTTAATTCTCATGGTGAAGATAAAAGATCTTTTCATATTGTAATTGATAATTGGTGTTTTCCTAATTATAAACAAAATAAATTATTTTATAATGAAATAATATCAAATCTTCCAAATTCATGGAAAATTTTTTGCGATTCAAATATGTATAAAAGTTTACAACAATTTAGAATATTATATAGTCATAAATGGGAAACAAGTAGAATTAAAATATTCGATCCTAGTTGTAAATGGAAATGTCAATTTATAAATTCTAAAAAACAAGAAATGCTATTTACATTTATTTCTTCATTAATTAGTAATATTAATTATTGTAAATTTCTTCCTATTATAATAGAAGATGAAGTAGAAAATTTTTCACAAGATTTAAATGATATTAATATAATACAATTAATGAAAATTGTAAATTCAATAGAAGATATTAAATGTTATAATATAGGAAATTTTTCAAATTCAATTCTTTGTTTAAATAGAATTACACCTTCTTTTTGTAAAATATGTTGTAGAACTCACGATAAAGAAAATACATTTGTATTTGTTCACATGAATAATGATGTATTTTTTAATTGTAGACGTAATGAAAAATCTATTAAAATAGGAACAATAGATCAAAGTTTAATAGATCAAGATCAAAGTTTAATAGATCAAGATCAAAGTTTAATAGATCAAGATCAAAGTTTAATAGATCAAGATCAAAGTTTATCTAATACAATATATAATTTTATAAAAGTAGATATTGATATAATAAAATCAATTAGAATTAAAAAATCATTAAAAAATAAAGATATATTTAAAAAATTATCTTTATTTTAATGATTTTTTTTTATTTTAAAAATATGTTTTCGCATATAATTGCAAATAGTCCATTTAATAATATTCAACCTAATAATATTCAACCTAATAGTATTCAACCTAATAGAATATGTAGAAATATTATAAATAATAATAGAATTAGTTTTCCTAATATTTCTAAAAAAATAAATATTATTGAGTTAGAAATAATTAAAACTAATTCGTCTTTATCCCCTAAAAAAATAATGAATGAAATTGATGAAATTGAAATACAAAAAAGAAAAATTATAACTGAAAGAGAAATAATTGCAAATTCAACAGTAGGAGGTGTATCAAAAAAAATAATGAATAAAAAATTTGATCTAACTGAAATTAAAAATAAAGCAAAAATTTTTGACGTTAGTATAATTGGTGGGAAAAATGCAATCATAAATAATCTTTTACTTGCAATTGATACATATATAAAATCTAATCAAATATCAAATACTAATCAATATATTAATACTAATATTACACAAACACAAACACAATCAATGCAATCTCATTATAATGAAATTACATTTAAAAACGATAGCGATAATGATTCGGAAATTGAATTTGATGAAGATGATTAATTTTAAATCAATTGATTTAAAAAATATATATTTTTAACAATTAAAATGGTATTTAAAATTAAATATAAAAATAATTTTTATGTATTGAATAATAATAATATAAAAGTTTTTTTTGGTAATAATATTATTGCTGAAATTTGTGATAAAACAATATTAATTGATAAAAAACAATTTATTTCTATTTATAATATATTAACTAATATTAATTATGATTATTCAAAATATACTTATCAAGATACATTAAATTCGACAATATTATATATTGAAAATGATTTAGTTAAAAATAATTTTATTGATAATATTATTTCATTGAATGCAATAAATAATGATTGTAATTGTAATAAAGGTAAAACAGGTGCTACTGGAATGGCAGGTAAAAATGGTCAAACAGGAATGACTGGATTAAATGGTGCTACTGGATTAAATGGTGCTACTGGATTAAATGGTGCTACTGGATTAAATGGTGCTACTGGATTAAATGGTGCTACTGGATTAAATGGTGCTACTGGATTAAATGGTGCT